>ERZ808040.1196-NODE-1196-length-18410-cov-5.306115_pt1 | contig 18410 bp, 27 predicted proteins | sample MGYA00380191_ERZ808040 | MGnify/ENA primary metagenome ERZ808040 (study PRJEB31490, sample SAMN06133395) | mouse gut metagenome | isolation source: J6 | host: mice | place: China: Chengdu | collected 2015-05 ...
AGATATTAATAAGATAGCTGACGACTTGAATGAATATAAAAAAAAAAAAAAAAAGGGAGACTATGAGAATCATATAATAACAAGAAGTAAAACGTGGAAAAGATATATTGATTGTTATGAAAAATTATTTAATATTGACATACATAATACTGTATCTATACCTGATGGAATTTTGTGTGCATGTTTTATTTCGTTTTTAGAAAATCCACGTAGCGAGTACTATAAGAAAATGGATAAAGAGGCTGAGGACAAGAAAAAAGAAATTATAAACAAAATAAAAAAATGTATAAAAAAAGAAGACGCAACATTCGAAGAAGAACTTGATTATGATGAAAAAAATATAGTGATTACAGAGCTTGATAAGATTTTTTACTCTATTGATTATGAGTATTTTGGTATTGAAGATTTTTTTTATAAATATGAAGTGATTGATGGGGAAAGAAAGTGTATAATATACGATCCGTCTATGGAAGATTTTAACAGCGAAAAACTACATAAATGGTATAGGATTACAGATATAAAAATTTTTGAAAAAAGGCAAAATATTTTTGAAATGATTGTACAGATAGAGCCATATGCCTCTGAGCTTATTGATATAATCGATAGACTGAGAATGCATACTGCTTTGGAAGAAATGAGAACAAGGTTTGTAGAGAATATGTATGAGGTATTTGCTGAAAATATGAAAAATTTTCTGGATAATCTAAATTCAGAGATAGATAGGAAGGAAAAAGAGCATAAACTCTTTAATATTAGGACTGAAAGTCACTACAATAAAGATGTTTTAAAGAGAGATGCGCTTGATACCTTTCATAAATATATTGAAAACGAATTTGATGTTTTCAAAGAAAACTGGATTGATGAATGTAAGAACTTTGATTTTGATCCATATATTCTGATAGAAGAGATATAAAATTATTTATTATATCATGAAATGATGTGCTAGGCAAGAGAAAATTTTCTCTTGCCTTTTTCATTTTATGTCACTCTAGTTATTTGCGGGGATATGGGATTAGAATATGAGGTGTCATCAAGAAAAGTACTGATGACGTCTCCGGAGACTGTAACTATATCAATTTTGTGCAATGATGCTGTAGGCGTTCGTGTGTACCTTGACAACTGAATATGGAATAGAAGTCTGTAACAAGATAACGGTGTCCTGTGGGATCAACGTTGCTTCTGTTCAGAACCTCACGTTGGGGGGTAAAGAATGTGGAGCAACGTTTCATCCTCGGAATACATGGACACTTACATCTCACTGCTTTGTAGCAGAAGGAAGGTAAATATGAGAAAAGAAGATTTTAATAGGTTATTTGATATTTTTAATCCGGAGGGTGCATATATCGAGGTTCGTATTCTCAAAACAAAGGCAGGTACAATCTCCGGATACTTTAACAATGTAGATGATTTGTATAAATCCGTTAAACGATATGATGGAAAGTACAATATATTTTTTACATTGAACCCTATTGTACAGGATGTTGCTAGTAGAAGTGTCAACAGGCTAAAGGAGTGGGCGCAGAATACCACTACCGATAAAGAGATTGCAAGAAGAGATTGGATCTTAATTGACCTGGATCCCGAACGTCCAGCCGGAATATCTTCGACAGATGAAGAGTTGGCACATGCGGAATCCTTGGCCGGGGAAGTAGAATCCTTTCTGACAGAACAGGGATTTCCACAGCCAGTGAAGTGCATGTCTGGGAATGGTATTCATCTGCTCTACCTTATTAATATGGAAAATACACAGGAAAGCAGACAACTTATCAAGACGTTTCTGGAGCAGATGGATAAGAAGTTTTCCACTGATAATGTAAAGATTGATACTACAACGTATAACGCTGCACGTATTACGAAACTGTATGGTACGACGGCATGCAAAGGTGATTCGACGGAGGACAGACCTCACAGACAGTCGAAGATTCTTTCTGCACTTGATGAATTAAAATATGTAGATACCGAGCAAATAGAGAGCATTATCTCTTTATGTGCGCCAGTTAAAACTCCATCGACTGCCGCAGAACCTTTTGATGATAAGAAAGTATCTCAGTATAAAGGGATGAAGATGGATGTGCGACAGTTTTGTGCTTCTCATGGGATTGAAATCAGTCATGAGAAACCATTAGATTCTGGCACGTGTTTTGTTTTGGCAGAGTGCCCATGGAACAAGGAACATAGCAGAGACAAAGGGGCATATATCATCCAGTATGCGAATGGGAAAATTTGCGCTGGATGCCATCATGATTCATGCCAAAATGAGAACTGGGCAAGTCTGTTAAAAAAATTTCCAGATATGAAGGCATATAGCCAATCATATAGAAGAGAGGCATCCAAAAAAGATCAGGGCATGCCAACCTCACAAATTGTTCTTACAGATATTATGGAAGCGGGGCATTGTTTCTTCCATGATACAAGGGAGAATGCGTATGCTTCTGTTCCATTAGGAAATGGTTTTACAGAATTTATGTCCGTGCGTGATAGCCGATATATGCAATCCCTACGAAGAATGTTTTTAAAAAGCTATGAAAAGGCAATTGGCACAGAAGCCATGAAACAAATTATTGCTACCATAGAAGCAAAAGCGGTCTTTGAAGGTGCTAAGATAGAACCAGCCGTAAGATGTAAGTATAGTAACGGGCACGTGTACTATTATCTTGCGGATGAAGAACAAACGGTACTTCACATTGATAAGAATGGATTTTCCATATTGGAAGAATGTCCCATTCCGTTTATCAAACGGCATAACATGATGGAGCAGGTGATGCCCATGGATATGGAAGTGCGCAAAGGGGAGAAAAAGCCTTCATTTCGCAAGCTGGCAAAAAAGTTCTGGAAGTTCGAAAAAGAAGAGGACATGATACTTCACAATGTCGTTCTCCTTACTCGATTTATCAGTGATATTCCGGCACCGATTTTATACTATAAAGGTGATCGGGGGTCGGCGAAAACAACCAATATGAGATTGGACAAGATGTTTATCGATCCATCAAGTGCAGATATAAAAGCACTTCCTTCTTCTATAAATGATTTGGCATCTGTATTGTTTGGGGAATATATGGTCTGTTTTGATAATGTAGAAGGCGGGATAACAAAAAATATGGCAAATTTCTTTTGCATGTCTATAACGATGGGATCGTATGGCAAGAGAAAATTGTATTCAGATAATGAAGTTGTAGATATTCACCTGAACCCGCAATTGAGCTTTACTGGCATTACAACAATTTCAAACCGACCAGATTTTTTGGACAGATGTATATGCCTATCCACAAAGCGTATTAAAAGCAGTGAAAGGCGAACTATGGATGATATTTTAACAGCCTTTAAAAGGGATTTACCCTATTTACTTTATAGAGCAATGAAAGTCCTGGCGAAAGCACTGGAAATCTATGAGAACTTGGAATTGAAGGAGTTGCCAAGGATGGCTGATTTTGCCAAATTCGGTTATGCTATTGCGGAAGCATTAAAATATGGCGGTGACCGATTCCTGAAAATTTATGAAAAAAATCAAGAGGATATTCTTGAAGTAATGGTGGAAGAAGATACTGTTTTAAGTGTTCTTATTGAGTTTATTAACAGAACGCATTCCTTCTATGGAAAAATGATGGAATTGCGTGTGGAGTTAAATGCCCAGGCTGAGAAAATGGGAGTAGACATCAAGTTTCTTGTGAAAGCAGAAAATGCTTTGAGCAAAAAAATTTTTAATTCATCATCGGTGCTGGATATGTTCGATATACATATAGAACGTGGTAAGAGCAACGGTAAGAGATATATAAAAATATGGAAAGGGGATGTATTTGAACCTCCATTAAACTCGTGATGTAACTTTTAGTGGCGGTAGTGGCACAAGGGACGTAAAAAATTCATTTAGATGGTATGAAAAATAGAGAGGAGGAGGGATGTATTTGAACTCGAATTAAAATTTTCATTGTAACTTTAGTGGCAGTAGTGGCACAAGGGACGTAAAAAAATTCATTAGGTAAGCATGAAAAAAATATAGAGAGAGCTAATTAAATTAATGACATACTGTCACTGACGTCCCTTGCGCCACTAAAAACAGAAGAAAGGAAAAACGATGAACACGGAAGAAAAAACAGCATTAAAAGAACTTATGAATATTTTAGGAACTGAGAGACTGTGCATTGTTGAGGTTCATGGGGACTATACGGATGAACAGATAGAAGAATTTATTTCGGAATGTTTATCTGACTGCCGTGATAAGGGGCTGTTGGATTAAGCGGAACATAGACTCATGGCAATAGTGATGTGTTTTTTATTCTACCGTATGTTTTTAGAAGAATACAGTCACTATTGCCGAAGCATTGTAGTGTACAGCTGTAATAACTCAGTGCAATAAATAAATATTATAATTTTGGAGGTAGAAAAATTATGGTTACAATTACAGAAAAAAGCAAACGTATGTGTATTACGGTAAAAGAGATCCAGGAGGAATACATTCATATGGATTCCCGAAAACTTCGGGCTTTCCTCAACACAAATTTGCACTACAAAAAAATCGGACATACCTATTATTATATCCGGCATGAAGTGGAGGCTCTGCTACTAAATGAATCCGAAAATCAAGAATTTCCCATACGGGACTATTAGAGAGGAGGTGAACAGAAAATGTCATTCTACATAGAGACAGTAAAAAGAAAATCTGGGACACGATACCGCATTGTACGGGATATAACCAGGGATGGCAGGCGTAAGCGGACATACCATTCCCTTCCGGCAGGCACGACCAAGGACACAGCCAAAAAGATTTGCTGTGAAATGAATCTGAATGCAGAGTTTGGAGATTTTATGCAGAAGAAATCAATGCTGTTCAGAGAATATGTGGAGGATATATATTTTCCTAAATATACGCTCTACTTGTCTCCAACTACCAAGCAGGTGTACATCCAGATGTATAAGACCAAAGATGGGGTTCGGGATTCCCTTGGTCATTATACGTTAACAGAAATTACGGTAGAAGTGTTGCAGGATATGGTTAATCGGTATGTAAAGATGGGAAAATCCCCAAAAACAATCCGAAACTTCCTATATTTTATATCCGCAGTTTTGAAACAGGCAATGAGTGATAACTACATCAAAAGGCAGGAAAGTACGGCCTGTGCATTTGTCCGCCTGCCGAAACCATCGGAGGTGGAAGGGAATGCTTATACAATCGGCCAGGTGAAGGTGATGCTGGAACGGGCCTGCCAGACACAGAACAGGGCAATGGAACTTTTAGTTGCGATTTGCTGTCTTGCGGGAGGATTGAGAAGGTCCGAACTTGCAGGACTTCGCTGGGAGGACATTGTTTTGGACAAGGATGGAGCATATATTAAAGTACAGAGATCCATTGTGCAGGTGAATGACCAGTTGATTGAGAAGGAAACAAAGACCAAATCCGGGAAGCGCACGATTCCATTAGCAGTTGGAGGGACGGTTTACCACATTTTAGAACAGGCAAGAAAAGAGCATATGAAGCTACAGAGTAAGCCCGGCTTTAAAGGGGGCAACAGCGTATTTTTGATGAATCATGCGCCGTATTCTCCGTTAACACCGATGGCGCTGTATAAGAATTTCAAACGCTTCATTGAAAATGACTGTCCGGAATTGCCGAATTATCGCTTGCACGACTTACGTCATACCTACTTTACATTGTGTTCCAATGTGGAAGGGTTCAGTGAGCTTTCTATGATCGGAACAGGCGGACACAGCACAGTGCAGAGTTCTAAGCGTTATCAACATTCACAGTTTGAAAAGATGCGTGATGATATGCAGAAACTTGACGATGCATTTGCACAGGCGCAGTGATGGCAATTTTTGGGAATAATTAATTGAGCAAGATGCAGGCAAAAATAATATAATTTTTGTGGGCCTCTTGCAGAACCCGGTGGAAATGGGTACAATACAAGTAAGAAAGACAGAAATCCCATTTTCAAATCCAGGAAAGTAAAGGGGATGAAAAATTATGCTGGTTGAACTACGCCAGGGAGCACAGGTTACAATTCCAAAAGAAATTATTGTAAAGATGGGTCTGTCGGAAGGCGATAAGCTGGACATCTTTGAGAAGGATGGTTCTATATGTATTATGCCTGTTAGCATTTATCCAGAAAAGTATTTGGATGATTTGAAAGAAGAAATTCAAGAAGTGAAAGTTAAGATTGCTTCCGGTGAACAGCCTGTTTTTGATAACGTGAATGCTGTGTTTGATAAATTGGATGCGGACTAATGGCATATAATTTTACTCCTATGTCCCGTGCTTTAAACCATTTCCAATAGCTGGATTGTATAGACGTTTTCGGGCAAATGGTTTGAAAAAAACTACGGCGACGATTTGCCTACGATTTTTCAAAAGAATCCTTCCCAATCCGCTTGCCGGATGCTTCCTTATAGGGAAGGAAAAAGAGAGCGATATTTTCAATGGCTTTCGTAGGGTTCGAGCCCCATTGTTTCCATCACCAAGGCTTGGTTCTGAAAACAGCGGAACCAAGCCGTTTTTCATTGGTTTTGATGGGAAAAGCGAGGAAGAAAGCGTTGGGAGCAATGAAGTACATCTAAATACTTGCAGAGGGAAAGGGCGGCAGGTGGGAGGCGGTTCTGTGGCGACGGTTTGGAAATATTGGAAGAGGCTTACAGAATGGTTTTCGGGGTTGGAATGGCTTGAATTGGGGATTGTGCCAGATGGTGATTCAGGGTATAATGGATGAAAAAGAACTATAATGAGTAACATCGAAAAAAGTATAGGTAGATATTGTCAAAATAAAGAAAAAGAAAGAGAGGAATAAACCCGTGAGTAATAGAGAAAGAGCAATGCAGCTATTAGAAGCTGTTCCAGATTATAAGATAGAATATGTAATTGCGTATCTGCAAGGAGTGACCGCTGGGAATGAGATTTCTGAAAAGATACCAAATGACGAAACAATAGAGGCTATGCAGGAATTGGAAAATGGAGGCGGTACAGTCTTTGAAGGCACTGCGCACGATTTTATTTCCGCTATGCTGGAGGGATAAGGATGTATATCTTGAAATATTCCGGGAAAATAAAGAAAGATATAAAGCTATGCCAAAAGAGAGGATATGATTTCCAGCTTTTCGAATTTGTTCTTGAGAAATTGATGAAACCGGAACCTTTGGATATTAAGAACAAAGATCACGATTTAAGGGGGGAATACAAAGGATTCAGAGAATGTCATATCTCACCGGATTGGTTATTAATTTATCATTATAATGGAGATTATTTGGAGCTTTCCAGAACCGGTACACATTCGGATTTGTTTAATATGTAGAAATGAAAGGAGTGGAATCGGTAATGGGCGGAAAAGTTTTGGAGCATGAAGCGAAAACGATAAGAAATGAAGGCATCCTTCTTGGACGAAAAGAAGGCAGAAAAGAAGGAAGAGAGGAAGGTATCAGAGGAACAGTTTCTGTATTAAAAGAATTGGGAGTTCCGCAACAGACTATTTTATCTCAAATTCAAAAGCAGTACAATTTAAGCCTGGAAACATCAAAAAAATATCTATAGAAATCAGTCATTATAGCATCAGAGGGATAATAGCCATTACGGTTTATTATCCCTTTTTTATGCGGTATTCTTATATGTATCAAAGTTTTTAAATTAGCCTTTTTGAATCAAATAAATAATAGAGACTTATCCGTAATTTATACAAATTGAGACTGACTTTTATGTAGCAATGAGACTGCTATATTTAAAAATATTAAGAAAGGATGTGAAATAAATATTTAAAAGACATGAAAAGATATATTTGTAAGAAGAATGAAAATAGGGATTGCTATAAGGAGGCTGTTATAGAAATTCTGGATAAAATGAAGGATTTAGAAAATGATTCTTTAATTTTAAAATCGATAGATTTATGTGAAAATGCTTTATACCAAAAGTTGCTATTTAAGACTTTAGATAGTCTAAAAAGAAATAAAAGATATACGGCATTTGACATAAATAATAGAAAAATTTTAATGGAGGATTTGAACGATGATGATACAATAGAATCTCTGCTAGATGGCGTTAATGATAATCCAATAAAAATAGACCATGTTGAAGATATCTCATTATTTGAAGAAATACAGAATGAAATTAAAAAGCTATTAATCTCTGGAAAATGCAAATATAATATCATTCAGGGTTGGCAGTTTTTAACGTTATATGATGATTTGGAGAATAATATATCTGTTTTCTTATGTATATATGATGATGAATTGGGATTGGCATTAAATATGGAAAGAAAGGAATATGACACATTTTTTAAAGAGAATCATATTGAGGAATTTTATGATGTAATGTTATATGGTCTGGCTTTAATTGACTATAATAAGCATTACAGAGAATTTTTTCTGGATATCTGGAATTGATTTTGGAACTGCGGAGATGGTTTGAAAATGTTTGATATAGTAAAGTGGATGATACGGGCTTTTGGAAAGAGGGAAATTCGGGATTGTTTTAGAGGGTGATTGAGGGTATAATATTTATAAAAGAGAGGAGAGCGGTTGATGAATGAGACAGAACAGCAGATAAGAGAGCGTGAATATGAAGCAAATTTGCAGAAGCTGCAGGAACTGAGGCCTATTGACGATGAGTTTATGCGATGCATGTTTAAAGACAATATTCCACTGGCGGAACTGGTATTAAGAATTATTACTGGGAAGAGGGACTTAATCATTACTGAATGTGAAACGCAGCGTGATATGAAAAGGCTTGCAGGGGCACGGTCCATTTGCCTGGATGCTTATGGGGCAGACTCTACCGGGAAAAAATATGATATAGAGATTCAGAAGGGAGAGGAAGGGGCATCCCCACACAGGGCAAGATACCATTCCAGTGTAATGAATATTGAAAATCTGAACGCAGGGCAGAAGTTCGAGGAATTGCCGGATACTTATGTAATCTTTATTGTGGATGAAGATTTCTATGGGAAAGGGGAACCATTCTACCCTGTCGAACGAATCAATCTGGTAACCGGGAAGCCATTTGAGGATGGAGAACATATTCTGTATGTGAACGGTGAATACCGGGGAGACTCTGAGATCGGAAAGCTGATGCATGATTTCAACTGTGCGGATGCAGAGGATATGTATTTTGAGTTGATGGCAGAACGAACTGAGTATTTAAAGAATAATTCGGAAGGGGTGAAGAAAATGAGTAAGATAGGAGAAGAAATTGCAATTATGGCTGCAATTAGAACTTATCGGGAATGTAATATTGATGATGCTACTATAATAGAAAGAATCAAGGAAAGATTCCAAGTTACTAATGAAGCGGCTGTAGAATACGTAAAAGATAAATGTTTAGTATAATCTGGCGCTTTAATGGGGTGAAGAAAATGAGTAAAATTATGGATGAATTTGCGAAGGATATTGCATTTAGAGCTTCGATTAGAACAGCGATTGCAACTTATCGTGAATGTAATATTGATGATCCAAATATTATAGAGAGAATCATGGAAAGATTTGAACTCTCTAAGGAAGTGGCTACCGGATATGTGAATGAAAAATATTCAGCATGATTAGCTTGAAAGTAGTTCAGTTCATTAGCCAGATAATATTTTAATTGCGGCCCGCAATATTCTAAGCACATTAAAAAACAGCAGTAATATAAAAAGGTATAAAATAATGATTCTAACAGCAGAAGGGATAGTGCCATGATGGTATTATCCCTTTTTTCATGCTGTATTTCTATATGCCTGTAGACCTGATTCAGTCTTTAAAATCAAACAGCCTGTCAACAGAGACATCCAAAACATCCGCTATATCGAACAGCTTATCCAGGGAAACGGATACAGGCATATTCGGGGCCTCGATATTACTGATATGTGTGCGGCTGGCGTTTACCTTCTCTGCAAGCTCCATCTGAGTGATGCCCTTGAGCTTGCGATAATATGCGATATTAAGTCCAAGCCGGATATATCGATCTGAATGCTTATACTTCTTGTTCGTGTCCATATCCATATAAATCCACCTCCATACATTAATTGTAGATAAAATATAGAGTTGCATAAACAATGCAAAATATTATATTTGCAAATATATAATGTGCAATGAACGAGGCTTCGTGGTATAGTGTTCAGTAGGAATCAAAAAGAACCAGAAAAAATAAAGTGTCTTAAATCGGCTTATTGAGCCGGGATAGGAGAAAAGATGAATTATCAAGAATTTAAAAATATGCTGAAAGACAGAATGCAGAAGATTATGGGAGATACCATACAGGTAGGGTTTGAAACATATACTAAGAATAATCAGACCCCCATAGAGTCTCTTACGTTCCAAGAAAAAGATTCCTCTGCGGCAACTGTGATTACACCTGCGATTCATATGCAGGATTTATATAACCTGTATCAAAAAGAAGGTGATGGCGAAATGTTCCAGGGATGTCTTATGGAGATAAAGAAGCTATATATGGAGCAGGAGCCGAAAAGCCTGGATTTAATCAACAGAGATTGGGGAGAAATCAAGAAAAGTATATGTATGACTTTGCTGTGTGAAGGCTGGAATAAGGGATGGATTGAAGAGGAAAATATTACATACAGTAAATTTTTGGATTTTGTGATTGTGCTACGTAGTGTATTGGGCGTATCATCCCACGGAATGAGCAGTATGGTCGTTACACAAAATCTAATGTCCCATTGGAGGATTACAGAAGAGGAATTGTGGGAGACCGCTTGGAATAACCTGTATTGTGAAAGATTTTATATCCAGAATCTGAATGAGGTGCTTCGTTCAGAAATTAAGGAGCGTGAAATGGAGATAGACGCTAAATTATTGAAAAATGACCTTCCGCTGTATCTTTTATCTAATAAAGAACGTGTATATGGGGCAAGAGGCATCCTGCGGACGGATTTACTGCAGGCATTTGCCATGGGAGCAGACAGTAACTTATATATTTTACCCAGTTCAATTCATGAATTGATTTTGCTACCGGATAATGGCGATTATTATGTTAAAGAAATGAGGAAGGTTGTAAAAACGATCAATGAGACGGAAGTACCAGAGACGGAGCGTTTATCTGAAACGATATACTATTTTCGGAAAGACAGCGGAACTGTTGAGATAGCAAAATAAAAGCAGGAGAAGGGCAGTGTGTTATTGGCTGCTTTTCTCTTTTTCCAATGGAGGAGGTGACTAAAATGAGAAGCAAGACGGAGCCGGGTATATCAGTGAGTTTTATGGATAGATTCAAGCTTCAAGGAGAATGGTGGCAGAAAGGCAACGAACTTCTGAATCTGCAGAATATCAATGCCTGTCCTCCCTATTATAAAGGAACGGTGAAGGCATGGGTTGAGGAATTGACCACATTTATATATCTGCAGCCGAAAGACTGGGAAAGAATCTACGAAGAATATTTACATGTGGCAACAGGTAACGGGAATCTGGAACTGAGATTTTACCGCAATGAAGAGGGGTATTTACGATTAAGCGGGATTGAAGAGATTTACTTAAGAATTGTAGGGGCAGGTGAACCGCTGGACTATAAGATATTGAACCATATAGGCCAGGGACTATCCGAACATGCAGAAGAACTATTCTATTCTTATCTGGAGTATGCCGGGATGGGCGTAGAGGAGAAAAAGTGCTGGATCAAGAGCATTGAAAATAATATCCGTAAAAATATGGCAGATAAAGACCTGTCCATAACACTTGTAGAAACGCTGGACGAATCTGCGTTTTCGGGAAACGAATTGTATTTTGACCTGTTAAATGATTTATATATGATACTTTAGGAAAGTGAGGAAAAAACTATGGCAAATTTAGTACAGACAGAAGCATCTGTAAACACAAAGATTGAAACATCGGAGGATGGCGCAAAGACTTTCAGTATTACGAAAACAGTGGGAGGAATTGAGGGAAGCCATGCATATTTCATACTGCTCTACCCAACACGGACAGCAAAAAACTGTTATATTGAAGATTCGACAAACAATCATTTGCTGAATCATCTGGAAGAGCTGGGGCTGAATGGGTATACGATTATTAATTTATTTTCCAAGGTGACACAGAGCAGGCTTTCATTGGCCGGATTGGAGGTCGATGAAGGCAATATGGAATTTATACAGGAACGAGTGTTTGCGAATCTTTCTGATGATTCTAAGGTGGTGATTGCATGGGGGAATACCCAGCAGACTTCTCCGGTTATCATGAAGTCGAAGCAGAGAATACTTGAACTCTGGGAGAAGGAGCAGCCATCGGGAACGCTCTATCAATTAACGGCAGATGGGCTTCCAAAGGATAATCTTGGGGTGCATCCGCTTTATATGGGAATAAGATATAGCCAGGCATGCTGGAAATTGGCAACATATCCATATAAAAAGATATTGAAAGAATTAAAAGCGGAATTAGACGCTAGAGAAGCCAAGGGTAAAGAAAAATTATCAAAATCGGGGAAAGAAGATTCAGAAAAGTTGTCTGTAAACAAGGGCGGAAAAAGTAAAAAAGACAGCAAATAATTTGATAAGCAGATTAAAAAGTATCGTTCTTAAAAACCAGAAAATAGGAGAACCAACGGAATATATAGGTTCTCCTATATCACTATTATCAATTTTTATCCTTTGGCGGAATATATTCCAGTAAATCGTTAAGGCTACAGTTGAGAGCGTAGCAGAGACGTGATAGCACAGCGATATCTAATCGCTGAATAGAACCATCATAATAGTGCTTTAACTGTGTGCGTTGCATTTCAGCACGAAAAGAGAGCTTACTGAGTGAAATCTTTCGTTTTTCCATCATCTCTTTTAGATGCAATTCAACTGTTCCAAATTCTGAATCAGTCATTTTTTAAAATCCTCCTATTTTAGTATGATATTTTATTTCTACTACTATTGTAAACAGTGGATATAAATGGTATAATCGATGTGTAGATATATACTGTATATAAAAACTGTACAAAAATACCATACATAGGAGGATAAAACAGTGAGAAAAACAAACAAAGAAAAAATGAATTTCCCAAATATGGATTCATTGCAACCAGTGGTAAATATTATTAATGAAGCATCAATTACATTAGGCGATCCAACCAGAACAATAAAGGATAGTCCATTGATAGAAGTTTTTTCTGCTGCAATAGGCACAGGTAGTGGTGCAGGTGTATCTTTTTTAGCTTTATATGGATTAGGTACTGTGGGATTGTCTGCGGCAGGTATCACATCAGCACTTGCGGCAGCAGGAGCCATTGTAGGTGGTGGAATGGCGGCAGGAGTTTTGGTATTGGCAGCTCCTGTTACCGGTCTAGCAGGAGTAGGACTTGCTGTAGCAAAACAAATCAAGAAAAAGCAGCTACGTCAAGAAAAAAAGCGTTTATATAATGAAGCAAAGGAAAAATGTCCATTAGTTGAAGCAGAATTGAAAAAATGTACAGACAATGATGAAGTATCCCCGGAGCGAAAAGATATTTTAAAGGGACTGGATATAATGTTACAAAAAGTTATTTGTGAATTGGAATCTGATCTACTGATGTGAGGGATTCTATGGATATAAATAAAGTCTTTTATCCTAATGAAGAATGCATTAAATACGTTAAGGAAGCCGTTTTAGAAATAGAAATTGTGGCAAAATATCCAACCAGGATTTTGAAATATAGCCCATTTTTGAAATTCTCTACTATGCTGGAAGGGAAGAAATGTGATGATTTTTTATCAGCATATGTTGAAAATCCAGAATCATTAAAAAAGACAATCCCTTCTTATCTGTTAACAACAGGCCCTTGTTTTTTGTTTGATTATTCTTCAAGAAAAAGATTACATAAATTAAAACGGGAATTATATGATAGGTCTATTTCTGCTTTGCTTATAATCAAAGCACAAGCAAAATCAGAACGAGAAACAGAACGAAAAAAATTGCTAGATTTATCATCTATACTTGGAGAAAGAATTATCTATGAACTAGAAAGTGATTTGCGGAATGAATAATTTTATGAATAGAATTTTATATAAATAAGATTCTATTAGGAGGTTGGGTGCATGGATGAAGTGAAAATACATACTAAATTTACAAAGGATATTATTGCAAAGATTATAAAAAGCACATTGTTCAAAAAGACTGGATATGATGTGAATTTTCAAATTCATGAAATAAGTGCGGCTATCAAAGATGAAACAGCACATGTTCATATGAGTATTGATGCGGATATTGATAAAGGTGAATTAGCAAAAATCACAAAAAAATTAGGTCTGTGAGAATATTTTTAGAAAAGGAGAAGGAAAAAGAATAGGATGAAAACTGTATTAAAGATTTTATGTATAGGCATTTTGCTAATATTGTTTATTAAGGTTGTATTGCCAATTCTAATAGCAGTAATTGGTGTTGGACTTGGGGTGATTATTTGCATTGCAGTGATAGTGGGTTTGTATGTAATAGTTAAAAAAATCATTAGTTAGCTTGTTAGATAAACTTATATGGAAATATGCGAAAATAAATAACTAAAAGAAGGTGATTAATAAATGGGTTTATTCGATAAAGAATCCATAACAGATGCTTTAGGTAAAGCAAAGAAAATGGCTGATAAGGCAACTCAAGTTGCAAAAACAGGAATGGAGCAAACTAAAACCATAGTTAGTGAAAAGGTTGAGCAGTCTAAACAAAATAAACTCCCACAGGAAGGTGGCTTGATTAGATATGAAGTGACATATGAAGGGGGACATCCCGATTTTCAGTTAGGAAAAAAGAAAAGTCCATACATATTACTCGATATTATGCCAGACAGGTTCAGTTTTTTGCCAAAGTCTGGTAGCGCAGACTGGTTTACAGGATTTGATATTCCATATGATTCGGTTTTGGAGTTGCATATTGAAAAAAGGACGATTACGACTGCCGAGGTATTTTTAGGTGGTGGTGACAGTGCAAATCAAGAACAAGAAAATGTTATCTGCATTATTTTTAAGGCAGAAACAGGACAAGAATTAACGGTTAGAGCTGAAATGCTTACTGGTGTAACTATATTTAACCAAGCCAAGAAATGCCGGGAATTGATGGGACTATTACGTCAACATGGTATATTGCAGAAATTTGAACAGAAGAAAAATGGTAATAACTCTCAGAATAATGATGGAACGGATGCGTTAAAGCAAATCGAAAAACTTGCATCATTAAAAGAATCAGGTATTTTGACAGAAGAGGAATTTCAAGAAAAAAAGAAAGCTCTATTAGAAAAAATCTAAAAGTAAGAATTGCATTATAGTAAGTTGTAAAGGCTTATAAGTATTAAAAAATATAGAGCATGCGGAATATAGATTTCTGCATGCTCTTTTTGCAAATCAAACAGAAAAGAAGTGGGAACCAATATCAGTAATAATCTGTATAGTGGTTCCCTTTTTTGTTGTATGGAAGGAGACATATATGCATATAAAGATTTATAATCAATACCAGATTGAATTATTAAAAGCGATTAATCTAATTTTGGGGAAGTACAAAATACCGGGAAAAGTCATTTATGAAGTAGAGCGCATTTTAAGATATAAAAGAAAAACAAGCAATGACTATATTGCCCTTATAATACGTCCGATAAAAAATGATACTATAGACATACTTATGGAATTAGGAATTTATGAACCGGAGGTGGAAATTCCGGATAATAATTTTCATAAGATTTCAGTTAAGAAAAAGAGAAATTCGAAAAAGCGAAATTGGGTATGGTTCGATATTCTGGTATTAAACGGAAAATATACAATTTTTGTAGTATATTCTATGAGAAAAAAAGACTTATATAGGAAGAAAAAAATTTGGAGATAAGGTGGATAAAAGAGAAAAGGTTTTATCTTGGGAAAGGAGATAGTAAGATATGACTGAACGCATATGGACGAGGAGTCAATGTGACAAAATTTCTGAATTACAGAAGAAATATAGAATGCCTGAAAAGGTGGTAGCTGAGATACATAAAGCAGTTGATATGCTGGATAAATACTATGGAATGGATCGTGATGTAGATAAAGATGATGGCGGATATGTGTTTTTAATCTTACCAGAGCATGGAGAAAAATTAGAGTTATTGTATCTGGAGGTATTGGGAAGATATCATCTTGATTTGGGAGATGCAGAGTATAAGGATATTATCTATGAAAATGGATTCATACAATGGCATTCAGATTTGTACCTGGTTACGAACGATTACTGCCTTAATATTGTATATTATACTAAAAAAAGGAGGAGGTGAAAAATAATGGAATTTGCATTTTTCTTTGTAGGCGTTGCGTTTGGGTTGACATGTATTATTGTGTTGGAAGAAGTAGAATCACGGAGGGTGCTGGGATATGAATAGTGAGAAATGTATTGAATATTTTCTTGAGGGGATTGCGATTATAATATCATTATATGAGATATGCAGGACTGGAAAACAGAGTAGAAAAAGGAAATTGAAAATATAGTTAAGTTGTTTTGGTAGAATACTCCTCTGGTTTATGTTACAATATAGTATATTATAACATACCGCAGCCTACGGCTGCAATCAAACCAAAAAGAATCATCCTATTCGTAGATGCACGTGCTATAATGCACATATACGGTATCTTGTACCAAATCCATCGGGAACTAAATTCCCCTGCAAGCATTCATACGAAAGGATGATCCTATGAACACTATATTAGAACAATTCCAGAAAAAAATCAATGGTACTTTTTCGTTTTTTGACCGCATGATTATAAAAGGTTACCTTTTCCCCTTCTTTTCCGTATCGGGTAGAATGTATTTTTTGTCACAGATGAACCTCCTTCTCAAAGACTTTTCTGCCTATGCAAACCAAATGACCAATGACCTTGTCTCTTATGTTGAGAAAATGGCCGCCAAAGAAGGCCGGCCTTTGGTCTACCTCTCTTCCTCACAAATATCAAAAGAGGAAAACGCGCGAAAAATCCTTCTCGAAAATCCTGTTGAGCAAGGACTGATCTGTATCTTATCTGTCGTGGAAGGATGCCAGACGCTCCAACCAGTAAAGAACTCCTCCGGGCTCCTGGAACTGCGCAGCGTTACCCGCAAATGTAAATACTATTACTTCTATTACCTCGATAAAGAGTTTGGATTCATGCATGTAAAACTCCAAACATGGTTCCCATTTCTGATCCAGGTGTACATAAACGGCAGGGAGATGATGAAGCATGTGTTTGATAAAAACGGGATCACCTACCGTATGTATGATAATTCTTTTTCAGAAATCAGCGACATTCCAAAAGCACAGGAACTGGCAGATCAATTTGACTCAAAAAAACTCTGCCGCCAGCTCGATTTCTTTGCGCATAAAGTAAACCCTTATCTTGATATGCTGGAAACCATCTTCCATCAGGGTTACCACTGGTCTGTTGACCAATGCGAGTTCGCAACCGATGTGATGTTTGAGAGCCGTGAAGCTCTGGAGGATATTTATCCCTCCCTGGTTGGGCACGCATTTTATGACTTCAAATGCACAGATGTATTTTCCTTTCTGGGACGTAAACTAAATGCAAAGTTTCTGGGAGAAGCAGTCTCCGATTACCGAAAACGCCCAGTAGGCTGGAGGATTAAATTCAAGCTGAAGTCCAACAGTATCAAGATGTATGATAAATTTAACTGCCTGCGGATAGAAATGACGATCAATGACCCAAAGGAATTTAAGGTTTATAAGGAGGTCCATCATAAGGACAGAACGGCTTCCATGCAGTGGGTTCCCATGGGGAAATCCATTGCAAACCTCTATCGGTATGCAGAGATTTCAAAAACTGCAAACAAACGGTTTTTAGATTCCATGTGTCATGTGATTCCTCAAAAAAGCGTGGAAGAGGAAATCAATCATGTCTGCCAGAAAAAGAAAGTAAAGGGAAAAACTTACAGTGGATATAATGTATGGTCCCCTGAAACCTTCCATCTTTTCGAAACGATTTGTGATGGCCGCTATCTGATCCGTGGATTTACCAACCGCGATATCCGACAAAGTCTCTATAAAAAAGGGGCTGAATCTGCAAAAAGTCGTGGGAAAATGAGCCGGGAGTTTTCAAAACTCAGGGGCCATGGATTGATCCGGAAAATCCCACACTCCAGAAGATATCTGGTCAGCGATAAAGGGAGGCGGGTTATGGGAGCCCTGATTGAAACCAAACGGAAAATCTATCCGGAACTAGCAGCACAATAAACATCCAGCCTGTTAATACTTTTTCTCAAGTCTGCCAAATCGTCAGGCTCAATGTTTATGCCCAAAATCAAAATACATCGTTCTATTTTTATGTTTTGAGAAAGCAATAACATAAGCTGGAGGATGAAATATGAAAAAATGTTTTTTGACAAATAAAGAAAGATATGATTGGTTAAAAATGAATTATGATTTAACAGATAAATGTAATTTTAAATTAAATTTTGTTAATTTAATAAAGGTTGTATCATAATTGATGCAACTTTTATTTTACATGACATAAACTATTGTAAATAGTTGCTTTTATTATATAATTTAAGTAAAA
>ERZ808040.1197-NODE-1197-length-18366-cov-7.490404_pt1 | contig 18366 bp, 8 predicted proteins | sample MGYA00380191_ERZ808040 | MGnify/ENA primary metagenome ERZ808040 (study PRJEB31490, sample SAMN06133395) | mouse gut metagenome | isolation source: J6 | host: mice | place: China: Chengdu | collected 2015-05 ...
TATCCCTTTTGCACCAGCAGACTCTCTTCGCTGGCGTTTTGCATGGAAGCGTAAAGGCGCTCCATGGTCTTCCCAAACTGTTTTTCATCCACCGGCTTGACCAGATAATCGTAGGCCTGTACCTCGAAAGACTGAAATACCATCTCTTTCAGCACGGTAATGAAGATTAAAACGCCACGGAACTTACCCGCCCTCAGCTTCCTTGCTGTTTCCAAACCGTCCATACCATTCATCTGGATGTCCAGAAACAGGATGTCGATCTGCCCGTCATAGTTTAACAGCTCTTCACCGCTTAAAAATGTCCGAAGCTGGATCTCCCTGTTCTTTTTACGGAAAAAATCGGAGGCCATTGCCCTTATATGATCGGACATGTGTTTTTCATCATCACAGATTGCAATACGGATCAATGCGCCACCTCCTCGCCATGATATCATCATTGCCATAAAAAACATTTTATTATATCCTGCCAAAAATACCAAAACAATTTAATTGCTGTGAAATGTTTATCTGTTGCCGTGAAATGCTGTGCGAAATTTTATCAATTTTTACCTAAGTTAATTTTAACTTTATGCCCTCATCTGTTCTACCAGAGATTGCTTTTTCTGCCTGCGCACCATCCAGACAGACAGGACTACCTCCATGCCAAACAGCACCATGAGGAACAGCCCCATTTGCAAGAACGGGAACTGGTATGGGACAACTGCGCCGGCAAAGGATTTCTTGCTGACTTCCGCACAGACTGCCATGGAAATCGGCAGCCCCAGGATCACGACGGTAAGCGCCGCAAAAAGCGCATGACACATCCCCTCGGTGACACTCATCCGGCACAGCTGCTTCCCTGTCAGGCCAACGGAGCGCAGGATACTGTTCTCCCGCTTCCGGGACATCTGGTTGGAAAGCGTCGTATTGATCAGATTGACAACGCCGAACAGGAAGATCAGCCAGGAAAGCGCCTGCAGGCTTCCAAAAATAATGCTGTTCTGCATTTTCTCATATTCGATATGTGCGGCTATCGTATCCACTCCAAGATTGCTGCGGCCGGATACCAGCTCCTGCAGACTGCTTTCCACAGACTCTGCTTTTTGAGGATCATTCACAATGCTCCAGGAGTAGTCAAAACTTTCGATTTCAGGATGGAGCTCACGAAACAGCTCCTCCGGTGCGAACAGGGCCGCCGAATCCATAGCAAGCGCACCATGTCCGTTTGCTGCCTTCGACGCATCGAACAGCCCGGATATGGTAACTGTCACGGTTTTCTGGCCTAAAACCAGCTCCATGGTGGCCCCAACATCCATATCAGTATGGTGCTTCTGATAACCCGTACTCAGAAGGATGCTGTGGGCATCCGCTGGCATGGCGCCTGATACCAGCGCAGCTTCTACATCCATGCAGTTTGCGTCCGTCAGCATGTCGCACATACCGGCTTCAGCACTTTCGGAAGTCCTAAATTTGCCGTGCAGAGACCGGCGGGTGGCCAGCACATCTGTCACCCCGTCCACAGAAAGGATCTCCTGCCTTAAGTTTTCATCCAGCGGATTGCCTGCAGCCATAATCTCTTCCTCCGGCTGCTCTGAAGACAGATATATCTTCATATCCCCGTCCGGGAAAAACAGCCTTGCGGCCTGCTCCGGCGACCGGGTCAGGACCATGGAAGACACCACCAGAAGAAGGATTCCGCCCAGGCTTAGGGATACTGCAATGCTCACTGACTTCTTGCGGTCGCGCCCAAAATTTGCAAATCCCATGGATATGGGACTTAATTTCCGGTGTTTCTTTCTGTTGTGTACCTTTTCCTGACCTGCGGAAAAACGCATTGCCTCCAGCGGTGAAATGTTGGCAGCTATTTTAACCGGTCTGTGAACGGAAGACGCTACCATGAACCAGCAGACCACCACGGTCAAAAGCACAGCTGCCCCATAATAAACCCCATGAAAACCCTTTGGGAACAGGAGCAGGCCGCCGCCCACCCCAAGCAGGATGCCAATCAATATTCCAATTCCGCCCAGCCTCCGGCTCTCCTTTTTCACGATGCGCCGGATTTGTTTGGACGTTGCACCAATGGTGCGGAGCTGTCCATAGCTTTGTATTTTATCGTTCACAGAGATACGGAAAATACTCTGGATGACTACATATCCGCCGGCAAGTACAAGGGCGGCTATACCGAAAACCGTCACAAAGTCAATAGACTTTGAGTTAGAAGCAAAATAATTGCTGTTCATCCCTACATGCGCAGAGCCAAACTGCGCGGCAATCTCCCGGCAACGGGCAGCCATGGTCTCCTGGTCAAACTGCCTGTCATTTTTGAAATGCACATAGGCACGGTATCCTGCAGGGTCAAATCCGGCCCACTGCGTCAAGGCCGCTTTGGAAACGGCAATGGCACATAGATTCGCTTCCTTTTCTCCCACATTAGACAGGATTCCGGTCACGGTATAGTCGCCATGAAAGCTCTCGGTATCCAACCGGACCGTCTCACCGATTTTGGCATTGGAACCGTAAGCGGAGAGAAAATATTCGCTGACCGCGACTTCATTCGCCTTTGCCGGGAGTTCTCCTTTTACCAGCTCCATCTGGCTGCGGGCAATATACACCATATCGCTGTCGCAGTACACATAGGATGCGTTGTATCCCTGCCCCGAATGCTCCTGCCCCAGTAAATAGTATTCACCCACGCGGGCAAGCTCCGGAAGGTCTTTCAGCGCCGCCACATGGTCCGCCTCCACGCCGGTGAAGACCGCCTCATAGGTGTCGGCCACCTGATTACGCTGAATCTGTGCAACAGAAACGGATATAACCGCTGCAAAACAGATCAGAAACGCCGCCAGAGCAACTGCAATTACCACCATCAGGTTCCGGCGTTTCTCGCTGGCGAGGCTGCGCTTTGCAAGCTTTTTCACAATAGCGCCGGTATCATTTTCAAAAGGCCATGTCATGATCCACCTCCTCCTATTCCATTGCTCTGATCTGCTCAACAAGAGATTGCTTTTTCAAATTTCCAGTTGTATAAGAGATCAGGATAAACTGCACAATCAGCAGAATCGCTGAATATATCAATACGACCAGCCACGGAAATGAATAATAAAAGTATGGGTTCATCGTTTCTACCACTACCTGTATGGACAGGAAGCCAAGCCCGGTTCCCAGAACCAATGTTACAAGCATAGCAAAGATGGAATAAATCAATCCTTCATAACACAGCATTTTGATAAGTTGTTTTTTGCTCTGGCCAATCGCCTGTAACATCCCTATTTCCTGTCTACGGGACAAAAAGTTCGTGATTGTCGTATTAACAAGGTTGATGAGAGAAAAGCACACAACAAGAACGGCCACGATCAGCAATACCCCGAAAGACAATTGTTGCAGTCCACTATAATAGGTGATACTTTCTTTTATGGTTTCCATAACCAAATCACTGTTCCCGTCTATCAGCTGATTTAACGCGGCTTTAACCGTATCGAATTTATCTACATCAATTATTACGGAAATCGCGCCTGTGCAATCTATCCCGGCCGCTTCATTCAAAAGCTGTTCTGGGAGTGTAAAGCATTTTGAGAAGCCTGAGTAAGAATATTCCTTTACAATCCCCATGACCGTATAGGCTTCTGTGTGAATCAGGCCGGATTCGGTTTCATAATTCACTTCCACAGTATCGCCCAATGCGGCCTCTATATCATAGAGATCGGCGCGCTCCTGAAGCAGGACAATCCCATTACCCGCAATCAGTTCATCATAATCAACCGTTCCGGCAATGAGCTCTTTCTCCAAATTCTGCTGCTCATCCCAGCGAAAGCCCTGAATCCATTTTCCGGAATTACCATTTACGCTATATTCTGCGTCCGTATAATACCAACACACTGTTTCGGTAACACCATCAATGGATTCGATTGCTTTTTCAAAATCATCGTCATATAGATTTTTTTGCTGTAATCTGGTTAAAGAAACGTGTGCGGTATCAAAGGATTGGTTCGCGTTAAGTTTCACATTAAATTCACCCACAGGGAAAGCCCTGCCTCTTGCCTCCGCGACACCATCATAAGAAGCTAACATGGTCGAAATCAGTACAACCAATACTCCGCCAAGTGAAAGAGAAAGTATTGTCAAAATCGATTTCGCCTTTTGTCTGGACAGATTCATTTTTGCAAGAGTAGCAGGTGTTATTTTACGGTGCAGCACAGAACTTTCTTTCACCTTCCCGTTATAATCGGAATATCGAAGTGCCTCCATCGGAGATACTGCCGCGGCTCTTTTTACAGGAGTATGAATGGCAATCATCACGATCATAAAAGCAAAAAGTCCAACGCCAGCCGTGACGCATAAAGCAATCAGCCAGTACCAACCCGCGGGAATCAGAAAATAGCCAATCACATTTCCAATTACCAAACCGATAGGAATACCAATGGCAGCAAGTAATTTTCCCTCGCGGTAAACCATCTTTTTGATCTGCCGTTTGGTTGTTCCAATGGTGCGAAGCTGCCCATAGCTACGTATACTGCCTGCTACCGAAATATAAAAAATCGAATAGATCACAATGCCGGAACCAATGAAAGTGATGAAACCGATCAGGAAATAAAACAGCATATCACTTCCTCGATTTTCGTCCTTTAAGTCGAAATATGTGGAGCGGACAATTAACTGATCATCGGAGATTTCTAACTGCTGTGCCAGCGTGTCTGCATAGCTGGCGGCTTCTTCCTCGCTCATATTTTGAGCGTCTCGCAGCCCGATGTAATAATCAATCATGCCCCTGCTGCCATACTGCTGTCTTACGAATGCTTTCGATATAATGGCTGTATATCGTCCAATGTCGCCTGTTTTCACATCCAAGATCCCTGTCAATTTGAAATCATGGATCGTTCCGTCAGAAAAGGGGATTTGGATTGTCTGTCCTAATTCACTTGAATACCCCAAACTGTTCAAAAAAGATTCCTGTACTACAATTTCATCTTCCAAAGTCGGTAAATCTCCCAACCATGGCATACCTTGCGATTTTAGCATATCTGCATTTGCATAAGTAAAATTGACGGTTGAATGATTTACCTGTTCAGAAAATGCGTTGATAAATTCTCCTACCCACGCAATTTCTTCCTGATGATACAATTCCTGCCCCTGCTGTTCAGAAATCGCATGAAACATAATCTGTGCTGTCTTTTGATTACGATTTCGCGTTTCCTGCATGACGCCAAAACCATAAAGAACAATGGCGGACAGTAATGCGCTCGCAAGTGCAATCGTCAAAACAATAAAGATATTTCTCTTTCGATTTGCTGATACACTTCGATTTGATATGCGTTTTACTATGGCGCCGGTATCATTTTCAAAAGGCCATGTCATGTCTGTCTCCCTCCAATCATTCTGTCGCCTTAATTCGCTCCACAAGGGAAAGCTTTCTGGTATAGCGGACTGCGCAGACTGAAAACACTCCCTGCACCAGAAGCAGTGCGGCTCCGAACAATAGCACCTGGACCGCCGGGAAGTGATAGGTGAGTGTCCCAAACATGCCGATCCGGTCGAAGACTTTGCACACGGCCAGACTACACGCCGTTCCCAGTGTCAGGGTGGTCAGTAGCGTGATTACCACATAGTACAGGCACTCAAAAGACAGCATTTTGGACAGCTGCCGGTCACTCATGCCTACGGACTGGAACACACCGAACTCCTGCTGGCGGGTGAGCAGATTGGTAATCAGGGTATTGGCAAGGTTAATCAAAGCGAACACAAAGATAAAGACCAGGATGCCGTAGTCCCGGGCTAGTTCTCCCTGCAGGCCGCGCTCCAGCTCGGCGGACAGGTCGTCCAAACCGGAGATTACCACCCGCTGGTCGGACACGGCGCCGAACACCGCCCGCCGCAGCTGATTGCTGTCCCGCCCCGTATGGAGATTGACATAGCCGGTAAAATCCTGAATTTCCGGATACAGGGCGGACAGTTCCTCTTCGGGCAGAATAAAGAAATGAGATGAGCTGCCAATCTGAACATCCCGCACAATGCCCATCACCGTATAGGTCTTCGTCCGTCCGTTGTAGCAGGAGACAGTGATCGTATCCCCGACCTGATAGCCGGTCCGATAGATTTCTCTCAGCGCACTGCCGGCAGGACAGACCAGAATGCCGTTTCCATCCAGAAGCTGCTGGTAGTCCGCTGCTCCATCCAGAACTGCATCGCCCACGTACATCTCCTTCATATCCTCCCGGGAAATTCCCCTGACAACAAAGGGCTCATGCGCCCGATTTCCGGGAATGGCGCTGATGGCGGGAATCTCCACGCAGGCCAGGCTGTAGGCTGTGACATCATCCACGCCGGGGAGGGCGGCCAGCTTCTCCTGCAGGGGCAGCCCCAGGGGATTCTCCTTCTGCATCTCCACAAATTCCCAGCCGGCGTGATCTTCATATTGCAACAGATACTGGCTCCTGTCTCCGAATTGAGACTGAGCCATTTCCTTGACGTCCACCGAGTTTGCGTAGGCGGAAATGCAGAGCAGCAGAATCCCAGTCAAACTTAAAGAAAGAGCCGTTACAAACGCCTTTTTCCGGTTCCGGGAGAAATTCATCAGAGCCAGCCGGGGCATGGTCAGACGGCGATGAAGCTGCCTGGAGACACTGCGTCCCTGCTGCCCGGAATATGCAGTGGTACGGATGGCCTCAATGGCTGAGACCTTTCCCGCCATCGCCATGGGTTTTCTGGTGGCGATCAGGACGGCGCCATAGGTAAGGAGGAAAACCACCACTGCAGAGCGGATATTGTCGCCCCAGGACCAGTAGCCGGGGACTGCGATCAGCGCCATGCCTGCGGCGCAGATCAATCCGATGGGAATGGCAACAGCGGTCAGGAAGCGCCTCTCCCGCCTGACTACCCGCTTCAACTGCTTTGGCGTGGTTCCCAGCACTTTCAAACGGCCGTATTCCCGCATTTTGCCCATGACGGAGATGTAGAAAATGTTGTAAATCACAATGGAGCAGACCACGGCAATCAGGAGTGCCGCAGCATAGACCTCCATCCCATTTCCAAGATACAGATCCACCATACCAAAATAGCTGGAGCTGTAAAAGGTTCGCTCCTCCGGAATGCCCATTTCCGAAAAGAACTGTTCAATATCTGCCCGGAGCTGAGCCGGTTCCATGCCCTGGCTCCCAGCAAAGCGGAACCGCAGCTCATAGGGGGCATTGTGGCTGTCCGCCTCCACAGCTGCCTCCGGAATCCAGACCGTGAAGATCCGGCTGTCATTCTCCGCCTCTAAAATACCTGTGACCGTATAGGACTTCTCGCCGCTGCCCAAATCCAGAACCACTGTCTGACCAACCTCCCCTGAGAGACCAAAATAACGGAAAAAGGAGCGTTCCACGCACAACTCATTCTCCTTTTGTGGATAAGCCCCGGTAATCTCACCGTAGCCCATCAGGTCAATCATCTCTTTGCTTACATAGCTGACGTTCAAAACACTGTCCTCATGACGGGCGGTTCCCGTCTCGACAGTACAACCCCATTTCTCAAACTTTCCGGCGTCCACAAGCCGGGCGACCTCTTCCCTGGTCAACCCGCTGCACCCGGCCTGATACTGCCCCAGGATACCATCCAGCGTCTTCATCTGCTGGGCGGAATAGAGAAAACAGAGGCTTCCCATCAGGCAGACGGCAAGGGCGATCGTAAGAATAATAAAAACACTCCGACGTCTGTCTGCTTTTATGCTCCGTACTGCCAGTTTCTTTTCTACGATACTGGTATCATTTTCAAAAGGCCATGTCATATCGGCCACCTCCTTCTATGAAATTCTAAAAAATACACTTATCGCAGAGCTTCCACCATTGATGACTTGCTTTGCTGCTTTAAGGCACTTGTTGTAATCAGCACACTACATAAAATAATAATCGCACAATTCAAAATTGTAATACCCAATGGAAATTCATAATTCAAATAGCTCATCAGGCTGTTTTTCAAAAATGAGCAAAGAACATATCCAATTCCTCCACCAATTATCACAGATAATACAAGTCCCATGCCGACTACGATCAATCCCTCTTTATGAACCATCACGGATAATTGTTTTTGGGACATTCCCACGGAACGCATGAGAGAAAATTCCCTGCTCCTTACGATAATTCCCGTCAAAATGGTATTCAACAAATTCATCACAGAAAAACAGCCAATTAAAACAATGGCTATTGCAAGGGCTGACTGTGTTCCCTGCAGGAAGTTTTCATTCTGGGCAATGGCCGCAGAAAGGGAATCCACACTCAGCTGCGGGTGATCTGATACAATCTGGTCTATTTCGTTTTCTGCCTGCTGTTCCAAAGAATCCTCTACACGAATCACATACTGATATGTGAGATTGCTGTGTGCGATTTTTTGCATGGAATCAACCGGTAATAACAGCATATCTATTTTATCGCCATGATTTCCGATCTTACTTTCGTCAAGGACTGCCGCAATCTCAAATTCCAGATTCTCCGTATTCTGCCCATCAAAAATCTTCAGCGTTACAGACGAGCCGGCCTCTGGATAAAAACCAAAATACTTTTCAAAGTCATTTGGCCTGCCAATCACCATCTGATTCTCAGATGCCATTTGCTCATAATCTGATATTGTTCCATTTAAGAGACAGCTTTGCAGCAAAGCCATATCTGCTTTCTCAAATCCTACAATTTCAGCATCTGACTCCAGGGCCTGCAGATCATAGGAAGCTGGGAGATGCCAATCGTCTATAATCTTTTGCACACCTGATAATTGCGAGAGTTCTTTTTCCACTTCCTCCGTAAAAGGACTTGATTCCTGCAAAATTTCCAAAGGATTTTCCATCAGCTCCTGATTTGAGATCCTTAAAACGAATTGTCCTCTTGCAAATCCAGATAAAGACATATCTTTTGCATTGATCGAAGAAAGGACAGAGGATAAACCTACCAGCAGAACGCCAGTCAGGACAAGAGAGGCGACTGTCAGCATATTCTTTTTCTTATAACGCAACACTTGATTTACTGCCAAATACCCCGGCGTTAGTTTGTACTGCCTATGTTTACCTTTCGGCCCCTTATTTTGTTCATAGCGGGAAGCCTCTATGGGTGAAACGGCCGCCGCTATCTTAGCAGGCTTTTTGATGGACAGGCGCACAGTGGCATAGGTCAACGCAACAACAACCGGGCATATCCATAGTACATTCCATAATCCAAATCCATGGGGAATCAAAAGATAAGCCACTGCAATTCCCGCAATCAGTCCCATCGGAATTGCAGGTAACATCAGCAAAGTCCCCTCCCTGAGAACAAGCCTTTGAATCTGTTTTGCTGTCATACCTATTGTGCGGAGCTGTCCATATTGTTTAATGGAATTGATAATGGAAATATAAAAAATGTTGTATATAACCAAAACACCAGCGATCACGATAACAACCAGCCCGGCAACAGCCGCCAGAACCATCAATGCCGAAGGCTGGCTAAGGTTCAGATACGCTTCATTATAAGAAGGAGCCGCTTTACAGCCTGCATCAGCCGCTATCTGTGATATTAGGTTTTTTACATCCCCAGAGCCCGCATCTAAATTTACACGGAGCATGACTGCCGGTGAAAAGCGATCCCATCCATCCATTTCTGAGAAGTATTCTTCAGAAACCATAGCCGCATATAAGGAACGGTCAGTGCCTTTCGCCCCTGTCTTCAGGTATCCTGTTATAAGAAAGGATTTTTCCTGGCCGTTGTCTGGGTCTGGCAGCCGGATGGTATCTCCAATTTTAGCATTTATCTTCTGCCGGATTAAATATTCCTGTTCAATCAGGATCTCATTCGCTTTCTCCGGCATTTTCCCCTCAGAAACAGACAGCCCATTTAATGTAAGTGCATCATTGTTGCAATACGAAATATTAAGGCGGTCATTTCCGGATTTCACGCTGCCAATGGACGCTGTGAATCCGCATAGATCCACCCGCACATCATCACTCAATTTCTGGTATTGTTCTTTTTCTATGCCGGAAATAAGCGCATGATAAGACCCCGTGATGTTATTGCCTCCCTTTTGGTTCACTGTAATAATCCCAGAAACCAGGAGCAATACGGATGCCATCAAAAATGTTGCCAATGAAATGGCAGTAACCGTAAAAATTTTCTTCAAACGCTCTTTCTTTAATTGAGCAGACGCTAATTTTTTAATAACAGCGCCGGTATCATTTTCAAAAGGCCATGTCATGTCCTACACCTCCTATTCCGTCACACGAAGCTGCTCTACGACACTATTTTTTCTGCAATACCGGCCAGCCCATTTTGTAAGGGCCAATTGAAGCATAAAAACTAACAGGACATATAAGAAAACCGGTATTACAGGAAAAGTATAATTTACGAAGCTGAATCCAGGCACATTCCCTATGGCAGAGCATATTGCTTTTCCAATTCCCAGACCACAGATAAGGGAAGCGGCAAAACTGCCAGCCGTTTGAAATGCATTTTCAAATCCTATCATATGATAAAGCTGTCTGTGGCTTAAGCCAACCGCCCGGAACAATCCCATTTCTTTCCTTCTGGAAATGATATTTGTCATACTGGTATTGACCAGGTTGATAATACTAAATATGACAATGACCGCTAACAGCGCATATGCCGCAATGGAAATTGTGCTGAACACGCTTTTGTATTGCATCGTCATATCTTTTAATGTTTTAAGGCGCAAAGTATCGCTTGCCAAAACCAATGAATGTAATTCATCCTCAATTCCAGCATAACTGTCTGTCTTTGCCCGGATCACAAACGCACTGCTTGCATTATAGGGAACCATCTGTTCCATTTCACCTGCCGGAAGGATAAAGCTGACAGATCTGTCCCTGTCAAAAACAATCGCAGATACGGTATAAGTAAGGCTGTTTCCTGCCTGTGAAAAAGTGACGGTATCGCCCACCTCATAGCTCTTATGCAGGTATTCTAATTCCGGACTGCCCATGTTAATGATAAGGGAGTTTTCCCCTGTATGGTCATAACCCGGCAATTCCCCGATCATTATCTTGTTCTTTAATTCCTTATAATCCTCTGTGTTCATACTCCGGATTGCCGTTTCCATTCCATCTATCCCGACGCATATCTCCTGCTGGCAGATAATTTCATCTACCCCGTCAATTGACAAAATATCATTTTTCAATTCATCTGTCAGTAGATTGTTTTCCTGCAGCTGAGTGAGGGAAAACGTAGGCGTGACCAGCGCCCGGTTCAATTCCACCACATAACTTCCCTCATAAGGGAAGGCCTGTTTCGCCCTTTGCTCAGGATCAAGGGAGGATAGTAGGGAAGAAATCCCTATAAACATCATTCCGCTCAAAGCCAGTGAAATAAAGGTCAATATACTTTTCTTCCTGTTACGGAACAGGTTCATAGCCGCAAGTGAAAACGGCGTAAGATGCTTCCCGCTCTTTTTCCTCTTTTTTGTTCCGCTATAACCGCTATAATGGAATGCTTCCACAGGTGAAACTGACATGGCAATCTTTGCCGGTTTTAAAACAGACAGCCTTACACAAATAAATACAGCGATTCCTGATAAAAATGCAATCACAATATCTGGAAGCAGCTGAAAAGCACTCCGGTCTATCAAAAAAGATAACATCGCGCCTGCCATACATCCAAACGGAATGAAATGAAGCGCAAGATAGTTTCCTTCCCGTGAAATAATCTGTCTGATTTGCTTCTTCGTAGTACCAATCGTGCGCAGCTGTCCAAAGGAAGCTACATTATTTATAACCGAAATGTAAAATATATTGTAGACAACCAGGGAACATACACCGATTAAGACCAACCCAACGAGCAAAACCGTCAGTACCGTCTCTTTTGACATGTTATTGCTGTCAATGTATAAATTATTTACCTGAATATTGTCTGCAGAGATCCCACAATCCAGGCCAATCGTCCGTATCAGCTCTTTTAATTCCTGATTGGTATATTTTGCAGTATCATGGACAGAAACCATAGCTGCCACCGGCCCAGTGGAAAGAGCAGGGTTTTCCCACACAAAATTCTGTGAAACAATAGCGTTATAAGCAACCCTGTCCCTGTCATTCTCAGCGGTTGTCTGAATAAAACCTGTAATCCGGAAATCTTTAGTTTCTAACTGACGGCTTGCCTGATTGCGATAATGAAGGGATATTGTGTCGCCGATCCCCGCTTTTAGAGTCAGGGCATCTATATATCCCCTTTCCACGAGCAATTCATCCGCTGCCTGGGGCATACGTCCTTCCAACAGTGTGATGTTGGAGAGCTGCATGGTTGTTTCATCAGAACATACCATACCCATTGTGATGCCATTTACCTGTTCCGTCATGCCGACAGACTGATATACACCCACTTTTTGAATATGGGGATCTTCTTTCAGCAAAGAGATATTCTCCTGTGAAAGGTTTTGGAAAATTCCCTGATATGCAGTTGATGCCGCATATTCATTTGTAATGTTATATGCATAAGAAGAAACAAACGCCATAATGGCTGCCGCCATAAAGATAATGATCCCAATCAGACGATTCCTGAAACGGTTCTGTCCAATACGGGCATTTGATAACCTATGGGTAACAGCGCTGGTATCATTTTCAAAAGGCCATGTCATGATCTGCCACCCCCTTACTCCACGATCCTGCCGTCCTCAATCCTTATGATCCGGTCAGCAAGCTGGGCAATCTCGTTATTATGGGTAATCATGACAATGGTCTGGTTAAACTCCATACTGGTACGCTTTAAAAGCCCCAGCACATCGGCGCTGGTCTTGGAATCCAGATTTCCGGTGGGCTCATCGGCCAGGATGATGGCTGGTTTGGTGATCAGGGCGCGGGCAATGGCGACACGCTGCTGCTGTCCGCCGGAAAGGTTATTCGGCATATTCTGCAGTTTATCTTGAAGTGCCAGCATCCCCACGATCTCGTCCATGAACTTCTTGTCTGCCACATCTCCGTCCAGCTCCACAGGCAGGACAATGTTCTCATACACATTCAGGATCGGAACAAGGTTATAGTTCTGGAAGATAAAGCCGATGTTGCGGCGGCGGAAGATGGTAAGCTGTTCGTCGTTCTTCTTTGCCAGTTCTTCGCCTCGGACAATCACGGTTCCGCTGGTGGGAGTGTCCAGCCCGCCCATCATGTGAAGCAGGGTAGACTTTCCGCTGCCGGAGGTTCCCACAACGGCCACAAATTCGCCCTCGTCTACGGAGAAGTTCACGCCGTCAAGGGCGCGGGTAATGTTCGGCTCTGCACCGTAATGCTTTTTTAGGTCAATCGTCTGTAAAATGCTCATATTCAAAACTCCTTTCAAGGCTTTCTGCCTGTTGATAAGGGTATTGTAAAACCCAAATGTCCGCGAAATGTTACAGCGGCCCAAAAAATTCATTGAAAATCGGGGTGAAATGTTACAACGCTCGGACATTTCAGCCGAAAACCTGCCACTGGCAGCTTTATCGGCACACTACTGCGAAAATTTTTATGACAATTCCCGTATTTGATCTACCAGAGATTGTTTTTTTATCTGCCGGATTGCCAAATACGAGAAAAGCATTTGGACGGCAAGCATCAGTATAAAATAACTGAACATTTCAACTGTCGGAAAATGATAGCTTACGTTTCCAAAAATACTCATTGCACTAAAGACGGCGCAGAGAAGATACCCGATAAGAGTTCCGCATGATATGGAAAGAAGCAGCACCCCTAATGTATAGAACAAGCCCTCTATCAATAACATTTTTGAAAGCTGTTTACTGCTCAAACCAACCGCTTGCAAAACACCCAATTCTCGCTTCCGTGTCAAGATGTTTGTTATCAGTGTGTTTAGCAGATTGATAATGCCAAAAACCCCGATAAACATAACAAAAATGTAAACTGGCATACGATAATTCCATAGTTTTTCGTTGTATGCCTCTACCCAATCATTCAAGGTACTAACATAGAGGCTGGAAGTCGGTGGAATTATCTTTTGGATTTCATCTTTTGCAGCTGCCCATTTACTGTCATCTGTATCTACAATAAATTGATAATCGAGGTTTTCAACAGGAACGATTTTTGACAGCATTTCTAAAGGAATAAATAGCGTATCATATCCGCCATACGGGATATTAGCGTCCACAATTCCCATTACTTTTACTTCCAATGTTTGTCCGCCAACTTCAATCAGAAGTTCGTCCCCAATCGCTGCATCCCACCCAAAAGTTTCTTTCCACTGTGGGCCATTTTCAATAATAATGCCATTATTATTGAGTAGTTCCTGCAAATCTGCTGTACCATCAATCAAATATTCTTCAAGCAATTTTTGAGAGCCTGGCATATATGCGTCTGAAACAACCGGTTCAATATCTCCCGTTGGCATACGGACATTCAAAACGGTGCCCTGGTATTCTTTTATTTCTTCCACACCATCTATGTCCAAAATGGATTCTCTAAAATCTTCTGTGAGCAGATTCGATTTTTGGAGTTCTGAATATTGTTCGCTGTTATGTGCCTGCGGCCCGTAATCGCCTAATTCAAGGCGAATTTCTCCGTAAGGAAAACTCCTGCGCGCCATCGCTAAAGGATCAATGGAATTAAAATATGCAGAGCTTGCCATCAGCAAAATTCCACATACCCCTAACGACAGGATCGTTAAAGCGGTTTTCTTTCTGTTCCTTGCAAAATTAAGGAAAGCTAAATTTTTCGCGGATAGAGAACGATGTAACACTTTTGTACTGTTGGACATTACATCATTATTGCCCGCCATATAACGGACTGCTTCAATAGGCGTAACGTGAGCAGCAATTTGGGCTGGCTTAATTACAGCAATCATAACGCATAGATACACAAACAGAGCTGTGACAGCGGCAATTACAAATACCATTAAAGTGTTCCAGCCTTGTGGGACAAGGACATACCCCGCTATTGCACCGGCTAATATTCCAATCGGAATACCAATTCTGTAAAGATGGAATCCCTCTCTAAAAACGATTTTTTTCATCTGTTTTCCAGTTGCCCCTATTGTCCGCAGTTTCCCATATTCTTTTGTTTTTCTGGCTATGGACACATAGAACAGACTGTAAATAACAAGGGTACAAGACAAAGCGATAATAATACTGATAAATGCTATTACAGCGATATATTGACTGCTTCTCTGTTCAATGAGAGAAAAATAATATGTTGAAAACTGCATTTGCTCCGGCTGTATTTCCAATTCTCTGCACAATGTTGATAATTCAGCTTGTATAGCGGCCTTAGACCAACCATCAGATTCATTCAAACGGATATAAGCGGAGTATGCCGGTTCGCTGATCTTGTTTTCAATATAGGACTGCGGCACGAATACGGAATAATTTGAATTTTCGACAGGCAAAATACCACATAAGGTATAATCTTTTTCTCCATCTCCCAGATTTAACGATATCGTATCGCCTATGGATTTGGACAATCCAGCTCTGTCAAGAAACGCCTTTGTGATAGCAATTTCATTTGTAGATTTGGGCAATTCTCCCTCTAAATCAGGATATTTTGCTAATTTCATCAGCGTTTCGTCCATTGAACGAACGGTTAATTTGTAGTCCCCATAAGATACTAAACCCAATAAATGACTTACACCCACTTGAATCCTATCGTCATTTACTAATTTCGTAATGGTATCATTATCGACTTCATTGATAATTGCCTGATAACGCCCAGCCGCATCATTTAATGATTTTCGCTGCGAAGCAAAAAAATACAAGGTCGTTGTCATTATCAAACAGGCAGCTAAGGCAATCGTAATGATAATGAGGATGTTTCTGCTTTTATCTGCTTTTAAGTTTCGTTTTGCCAACTTTTTTGTAATGGCGCTTGTATCGTTTTCAAAAGGCCATGTCATAGTTGTATCACCTCCATATTTGATAAGGCTATTGTAAAACCCAAATGTCCGCGAAATGTTACAGCGGCCAAAAAATTTCATTGAAAATCGGGGTGAAATGTTACAATGCTCGGACATTTCAAAATCAGTCTGCCATTTTGATCCGTTCCACCAATGAATTTCTGCATTGAATTTTTAGACAGATAGCAGAAATTATAATAGGTGTTATTATTAAGCAGACACCGTAAATCAGTAATGGAATAAAAGGAAAAGCATATTGAAAATAAGTTAATCCATTCGCAGACAATATCCGTACTAACAAATAACCCATCAAGGTTCCTGCCACAACCGTAATAATCAAGCATGGAATAATCAGTAAGACACTTTCATGCAGCAGCATTTTCTTTATCTGCTTTTTTGTCATACCGATAGACTCCAATATTCCAAATTCTTTTCTCCTTGTACTGATACGACTAATCAAGGTGTTTGTCAGATTAAAAATGCTAAACATAATGACAAAGGCAGATACCCCATAAACTTGTACGCTGGTATTATGAATCGTATTTGCCGAAGATGCTTTTACCTCTTGTAAGGTTTCCATTACCAAATCAGGGTGTTGGGACAGTATTTCATTTAACTTGCTTTCTACTGATTTACCCACTTTTTCATATTCGGGTACGGACAAAGTTAAGGAAGCTGTTAAATCCATATCTCCCCACAACTTTTCTATGGTTTCTTTTGGAAGATAAAACCCCTCATTCATACTTTTTTCGGAAGTACCGGCAATTAAAACATCTATGCTGTGTTCAGTTCCATCAAACCATCGTAATGTCACTTTTTCTCCTATTGACGGGCAAGTATGATAGACTTCGTTCTGTACGCTTGTCCCTAATATAACCATAGCGTCTTGTTTCACCAATGTTTCGTATGTCCAATCGACAGGAAGCGTTTTCAAAATTTCCTCCTGATTATCAGGTGTAATCGGAATAATGGGAATTTCTAATTGTTCATCGTGATACTCAATAATGGCTGCGGTTCTCTCCGTAGTATAAATCTCTTTGACTTCCGGGATTTGTTGCAATTCTTCCATGAGTTCCTGTGAAAAAGGCGTATCAACTTGATACTCCGAAATACCATACGGTTTGGGGTTGACTAATGTATTGTGGTTAATCGTAATATAATATTCTCCATCTTCCAAATTCCCCATTCTCGCAAAGGAATCTGGATTCCATGATGATATAAAAGTGGCTCCAACCATAAATAAAATCCCGCCGATTGCAAGCGAGGCAATCGTCAGATTGTGTTTTTTTCGATCCTGCTTTTCGCTCAATACGGCTAAAGAATACGGTGAAAGGCGAATATGATTTTTCCTGTTCCGTACTTTATTTTCTTTTAGTTCTGGAGCGTTTCCAACATATTTTGTTGCTTCAATAGGAGAAATATTTGAAGCTATTTGCGCGGGCTTGTATACGGAAATTTGTACGATGATAATGCCTAATATGATTGCGAAAATACTTGTGGCTATGGCATTGATAATCGTTATTCCATTCGGCTCTAACAAATATGCAAATATGATACCTGCTGTAATACCGGCAGGTATTCCGAACAGGCAGAAACGATACCCCTCTTTACGAATCATCCGCTTAATTTGTTTTTCTGTCATGCCAATAGTTTTGAGCTGTCCAATCTGCGACACTTGATTTGATACCGAAAGGTAGAACACACTGTATATGACAATTCCGCTTGAAAATGCAATAAAAAGAGTAGCTAAAAGAACACCTCCCATTCCTGATCCACTAATAAGTGAGGAACAGAATTTGCTATTAAAATAAAGTTGGTTCCTGCTTATGTCTTGGGATAAAGCCAGACGATATACTGTATTCTCAAAATCAATAAGTCCCATTTCCGTGGCACCATTTACACGAATCAAGGCACTATATGGAATATCAGATAATAACACACCCTGTTCTGTATACGCTGGGGAGACATAAAAGTAAAATGTTCCTGTTTCCACATTATCAGTAAAACCAGTAATGATGAAATCCTCTGTTTTACTCCCCGCCGTTGGTAAAGTGATGGTATCTCCTATATTTAGCTGATACCCCAGCTCTAATTGAACATTTTTATCAATTACAATTTCATTGTACTGTTCTGGACAGGTTCCACTGACTAATTCATAGGATTTTATAATTCCAAAACCAGTCGGCATATAAACCGCTTCAAATTTGATCCCATCCATCAGAAAACTATCACTATGCTTATAGGGTACAATATCTTCAAGATCAGGTTCTTTTTTCAGAACTTCTATCTGTTCTGCTGTAAGCCCCCCGATGGTAGCTTGCTGCATTTGATTCAAAATCTTTTGTTCACTAATTTTGCTGCCTTGTTGGAATAAGGAGATTCCCACAATCAAACTAATTGCCAGTGCAATCGTCAAAACATTAAAAAGGCAAAAAATACGATTTGAAGATACATTGCGTTTTGCTAATTTCTTTACAATGGCGCTTGTATCGTTCTCAAAAGGCCATGTCATAGTTGTATCACCTCCATATTTGATAAGGCTATTGTAAAACCCAAATGTCCGCGAAATGTT
>ERZ808040.1200-NODE-1200-length-18278-cov-11.479314_pt1 | contig 18278 bp, 20 predicted proteins | sample MGYA00380191_ERZ808040 | MGnify/ENA primary metagenome ERZ808040 (study PRJEB31490, sample SAMN06133395) | mouse gut metagenome | isolation source: J6 | host: mice | place: China: Chengdu | collected 2015-05 ...
GCAAGGGGCACGCCATGTCTCTAAGACAGCATAGCTGTCAAGAGCCAATGCTGTATCCCCAGAGCTAAAGCTCGGGGTTTTACGGCGGTTATGATAAATACATGGATATGGTAGATGAAATATGATTTCAGTAGGGAGCACATCTGTATCTTTCACATCGTCAACTTGCTGTACCAACATTTGCGCAAAATCTCGATCGAAAGAAAAAACAATCTTATTTTTGCGCCATGTATAACAGGCAGTCAACTCGGCAGCTACTATTGCGGCTTCTGGTGGAGTGAGTTGTTCCTGTTCAACCAGGCAAGTAAAGGCTGCACCAATTGGTAAATCGCAGTAGCCAGGCCAATCTAATCCTTCACTACCTTTAGCCGCCTTTAGTCCGTCAAGGGTTTTGTAAATTCCAGGGAGCATCTTCTCCCACAATCGAACTAATTTGAGTGGAGTATCTCGTTCTTTCAAAGGGCATTCCTCCTTACTGGTTTGGCTCTATCTGACTGCTCCCACCTTACGGAGTGGGGGTCCCGAGAGAGACTTACGTCTCCCACCTCATGCTGCCATGGGGGGTATCTTATCATCCTTAAGGCGTGGGGGAATTCACGATTCATTGTATCATAATCCACCAAAAAATCAACAATCAGTCTCAGTTTAATGAAACCACCGTAAATCCCCCGCCTTTCGGTATGGGAGGAGCTCACTCGTATTGGAATTGTCTACTTCCGATTTGCATATCATAGAGGCAGAGATAGCCAAAAAAAGGGGGGAAGTATATTATGGGAAAATACGATGTTACATACTCCTGCGGTCATACAGGAACTGTTGATCTTTTCGGAAAAAATACAGAACGTGAGCGAAAGATTGCGTGGATGGAACGAGAATGCCTCTGCCCTGACTGCTATAAGGCTGCCAAACGCAAAGAGGAGAAAGAGAGAGGGCTTCTTTATGATGTCCGGCTTCCTCATGCAGAAGCAATGAGAGGTAAACAGCCCATCTTATACCTTGTCTTTTCCGGGGATACAATGCCCCACAAAGACGAAATCAAGATGCTTGGAGCAAAGTGGACAGATGATTATCCAGAGATCGGTTGGCTGGGTGATGTCCTAAAAATCAAGCGTCAGCCAAATTGCTGGGTGCTCCAAGTTCCCGTTGATGAGTTGGAGACAGCAATGGTAAAGGCGGAAGGGATTGGGGCCTCCTTGGAGCGAATGCCCTCAAAGGATGATATTGCGCTCTATGTTTCGACCTATAGAGATGCACAGAACAGGCTGAACACAAAACGTGAGACACTTGGACCAAAGCCGGCGTGGCCAACTGAGTTTTCTGAACTGTGGCCAGCAGACCACACTTGGAATGGGAATTTTTATGGGAGAGCCGGTTCCTATTGCGTATATTTTCGACCTAAGGCTGGCGGAGACGGAGTGAAGGTCTCAATCTCGGACGAGATCAAAACAAAGGTCGAGGAAGTGCAGAGTGCCAGGGACGAGTGGAATCGGGAAAACAGAGAATTGCAATGAGAAGCGGAGGGGCAACAAGCCCCTCCGTTGTTGTCTGTTCCTATTTCGATGCCAATCCATTATTGGATTGATTCCTTTAGCAGTTTTCCGGCCTTAAAAACCGGAGCCTTAGTAAAAGCTTTTCGCATAAGGTTCAAAACATGAGGATTTGGAGTCTTGCCGGCAGCTTCATAGATTGCCACGGCATCTTCTACTCCAGCCCACTCGGCAATGGCCGCAGCAACAGCAGCGGAGCGGGACAGGCCAGCCTCGCAATGGATGACTATCCGATCAACCTGGGTTTGGGATTGTCCCTGGTTAGCAATAACCCTGGCGATGGTTTTGGCCTGCTCCATGGTCATTGCATTCCCATCATCCTCCAGAACATCGTCAAACTGCAGCCGAAGGACGACGCATATCTGGTTGCCATTCCGGTGACGGTAGATGCTAGCCGGCTTGGAACCTACATCGGTAATCGAAATCACAATGGATGTGTGCTCATGAGCGTGATATGAATACTTTGCTGCTCTTTTGCGGTCGAACACCAGAATATTTTCTGAAGTCAGCCTTGTTGGAAACATATTATTCATCCCTTCTTTTCATTAAATTCTTGTATTGGTACTTGAAATTATGGTATGCAAGGGGAGGGGATTGTATTTTGGCAACAAAGATGGCCGACCCATGATGAGTCGGCCTTGTGTTTGGGTTACGCGAGTGTTTTCTCAATGGCATGATCCTGAGGTGCAGAAACCTCCTGAACGGTGTCGGAACCAGGCAGCAGGGCATCCTTAATTTTCTCTCCGGTGCCATCCAGAATATGCAGCGTTACTGTGTCGCCAACATTCAAAAGAACAGCTTCTTTGTTGTCAGCAACATTCAGCTCATAGTGGGGCCCACGTTCATCCAGCTGGATATACAGAAAGGTAGTTCCATCCACATTGGCGGAGCGAATCTCGCTGATTGTGCCAGTGATCTCGGTGTTCCCCTGGACAGTCCCACCGCCCACAGTCTGGTTGTTCTCCCGGAGAGCGGTGCGGTACTTTGTCAGTGCCTGGGAAATGGTATCGCCTACGACCACGATCTGGTACTGTTCCACGTTGACCAGGCCATACATCTTAACCAGGCCTCCAGCATCCTTCAGAGCCACACAGTAGGTCGGATGACCCTCGATCTGAAGAAGGAGCGGGAAGGTAGAGGTGTAGCCAAGATGCTGGACCACACCCTCGGCGGAGGACATTGCGGAATACTCCTCAGCACCAGGCTGCTCGAAGTATTGAATCTCCTTGGTGCGCAGGTTGGCATAGATGAAGCCAATGTTGGACTCATCACCACCAACGGAGGTCACACCGGTATACATATAGATGTCATCGTTCTGAGGGATGTAGTTGTACCCCTCAGTTGTGACCCGGACATTTTTCTGTCCAAGGAAAGAATTCCAGAAACCACCCTGGAACTGGCCAAAGTTATCATACTGACCAATAACAAGGGAGGCAGGGTAGACGTTGTCGATGTAACTGGGAACATTGCCTACAGCGTAGTACTCGATAGCACCAGTTACCGCATCGACTACATAGATGCCCTGGACATCACTGCCAAAGAACGGTCCAACCTTGTGTTCCAGCTTGGGTACCACCCAGATAGGATTACCCTCCTCATCCAACTCAAACACGGGGTCTCCCAGGATGGCGCTCAGGTCATGAAATCGTAGATGGCGCATCAGGTCCTTGCCCAGGAATGCGCTGGGGGAATAGTTGATACCGCCCTCGACTGCATGGATTTCCGTCTTCTGCGTCTGCATATCCACTGTGATATAGGAGGGAATACCACGAGATTTGTTGTTGAACCATTTCAGGAGCCCGCCATATTTCAAAGGTGCAACCCGGATGGCTCGGCCATTGTAGTTAATCTGTGTGCTGTCGTCTAGCTCAAACTGGGATACCTCATTGACTAGGGTACCCATTGTCCGACTCATCAGCAGCTCAGCCGTTGATCGATCCATCAGGGGGACGGAATCGATAGTAGGCGTGTATTTCGCAATATCTGTTTGGACAGGTGCTGCAAGGACAGAGGCGTAGTTTCTGGCCATAAATAGTGGGCTGGTGAAAATACTGATGAGGACCACCAGCGCAAGGAGTATCCCAGGGATAATGAGGCCTGTGAGCGCAGTCTTGATTTTGTCCATGAAGAACAAAGGGATGAGCCACAGTCCTACCAGTGCGGCCACGTAGCAGAGAAAGCCCGTAGAACAGAATGTGACCGCTGGGATTAGCAGATAGAACGACACAAAGGTCACAAGTGCAATCCCGATGTACGAAAGAAATAATGCCATAATTTTCAATTCCCTTTCTTTTATGATTCCCTACATTGAGGGTTACTTCATACTATGCGAAAGATGTAGATCCTATTTTGAAAGATTTAGCAACAAAAAAGGCCCTGCAAAAGCAAGGCCTTTCGATTAATACAGCGTCCACCAGTAGTCGAACAGACGCCGGTAGTGGTTGCCCTTCTGCGGCAAATATGGACACTTCCGCATCCGTTTGCTGGTATACCGTTTGATCCACCGTTGGCAGTTACTGTTCTTTGGATACTTGATGTATTTCCCAGAATGGAGCAGGGTCCTACCCTCAAAGCCCCAGTCAACATAGCCAGCGTGGGGATTGTACCCTCCACGATTGATGATTCCCAGAAGAAGGTCGTTTTTCCTCACCTTCATCCGCCGGCGGTAAGCCCGGCTGCCCTTGTTGCGCATCTGGCATGGGATAGAGGAGAGGATGGCTTCAATATTGGTGTCCAATTCGAATTCTGTCATGTGGATCCCTCCCAAATTGCTGATACTGGCCATTGTATGCAAAAAGAGATAGGATGATTTTTGGCCTAACCGTCGGATAAAACAGAGAGTTTCCGCCGTGATTGCTTCTCCCTGTTGCGGTTGAATTTCTTCTTATCGGGGACGATGCGGGTAATTGGGTTCAATCCATGCCAGGAGCCTCGCTGTTTGGCATGATACTCACGCTGGGCTTTCTTACTTTGTTTGGATAGGGGTATAGTCAGCATCGATTGGTTCCTCCTTTGCTCCACTTTCAATCCTCTCCATTTCTGCCCAAAAGACGCTACAGCATTCCAGATAGTCTCTGTATCCGCAAATGAGCATTTTTGAGGCTAGTTCATTCAGGGCCGCAATGATTTTGGCTTCATCTTTTCGGCGAACCCTGCAGACAAGTATCTTGTATGGGATGCTGTGATGGACATGTACTTCGCATAGCTTGACTTTGACCTGATGCTTGACAAAAAGACCTTGCGCCAGGTAGTCTTCGGTATCAAGAAATCCAAAATATAAGTTAAACAGGGAGAAGCATCTTAGTTTCTGGTAGTGGTCCAAAACCTCACCGCTTTCTAACATTTTTGGAACATTGCTTGATTTTTGTGGCCGAAGGATGTATCTTTGAGGTAGGTGCAGTAAGGGCTTTGAATGGAGCGGAGGCGATAGGTATGATTCAAACACTTGGATTCCCTACCATTGACCTGGTGAAAACTGGGCAAAATATCTCCCGGATGCGGTTGGAGCGTGGGATGACCGTCCGGGATTTGCAGAAGTATTTTGGATTTGAGGAACCAAGAGCAATCTACAAGTGGCAGCGGGGGGAGAGCATTCCAAGCGTGGATAACCTGTTCGCGTTGAGCCAACTGTTTGGGGTCTCTATGAATGAGATACTCGTTGCGTCCAACAATGATAGTGCTTCTATTGGGCAGCAGGCTTCGGCTTGCTGCTCTGTCTTTTTAGGGTGGGGTATGGCAGAATGCGGGGATGTTCTTTGGCAGCTGTCCAATCCCTATAAAGGAGGTGTCAAATGAGCTGGGATGTGGTAGCCACCTGGGTCAGAATAAATAGAGGGGATGCAATAGGATCTGTACGAAGACTGAGTGTTGTGCGCTTTCTTCTGCCATACCCCAAGGGCTATATCTGTATTTTAGAGGATGGAAAACGATTTGTCATTGAACTTGTAGTTCAAACTTTGTTTTGGTAAGATATCCTTCTTTTTCGGTGAATACGAAGAAGTGTGAGCAGGACATTTTTCCTTGGGTTTAACGAAACCGCCGTAAATCCCCTTCCTTTAGGCATGGGGTGGCTCACGTTTCAGGAGACCTTACCGATCGATGGTATTTGGGTAGGGCTGTAAGGCAGCAAAAAGAGGAGCCATCTTGGGATTGCAAAAATAGCCGCGGGAAATCCCGCTCCGTAAGGGGTGGGGGGCAGTCAGATCTGTCCAAAATATGGTCCAGGTATGGAATCTTGGCATATGTTGAAAAAAGAAGTGGCCGACCCTTGTGGATCGGTCACTTTGGTTTTGTGTTCAGTTTTTTATGCATCCTTTTTGATGAAGCGGATTCCCCAGCGCCCAACCAGAACTCCGCTCACAAAAATCAGGATGTTGATTGCGATAGGCCGCAGGGCCGGGGAGATGGAGACCGTCTGGATACCGAGACAGATGTTCATGAACAACTCAAAGAGCAGGCAGCTCGCCGCCGTAAACGCAACCAGAGCCAACATCAGACCTGTGACTCCGAAAACGACCTGGACGGTGACGATAGCAGCTGTTTTAATCTTCTTCAACATATTTTTGTCCCCCTTAAATTATGTATTTCTTTTCCCGAATAGAGTTCTGGTTCTGTTGTATGCAAATTGGAGAATTTCAATTTCTGATGGACATATGAAAAGAAAGAGCTCCCCAAGGACAAACCTTGGGGAGTAGAACTTTTTATTTTTGAGCTAACCAAGTGGAAATGAGCCGGCATCCTCCGGAAACTGCCGCAAAGCCCGCCGCCTTGACCATATACTGCGCCGAGTCCACAAGGAGCCCATTTGCGATACAGAGGAGCACACAGGTGAAGAAGGCCAGAGAGGCGATATTGAATAGCACCCCCGGCTTGATTCCCCCATCCTTCCGAGCCTCTTTGAATGCGGCAACCCACAGCTGGCCCGCCTTATACATGAGGAACCCAACAGCGATGCCCAAAGGAAGGGTTAAGCTGCGCACCGGGACATAGAGAAGGTAGGTGATCAATATTGCGGTCAAGCCAAGGGCTCCATACAGGGTGAACTTACTTTTCTCCATAGGTTTATCAGTCTCCTTTTTTCTTGTTGTTTGGGGTAAGATTTCGATGCACGTTCCAGCAGACAAGCGCCAGGATGAGATTGAACATTACTTGAGAGACCTGACTTGCCTGTGCCGAGTCTCCCTCAGCAATGGAGCAGACTGCGGTAAGGATGGCGCAGATGATGTTGCCAATAGACGAGACAAGAAACAGGGTAGACAAGACCGAGCCATCTTTAACTGAGATTTTGAAGATGTCGATCCAGCTCAGGATGGCGGTTGTCCCACCCAGAGCCAGAATCACAATACCGGGAAGGGTGGTGTAGACGACCGGGGTGAGGATAAAACATGCGATCAGTGTTGTGGTCAAGCTGATAGCAACAAAAATGCTTCGATTGATTTTGGACATAGGGGATTCTCCTTCGGAGGCAGGGACGACCCTGTCTGTTTATACCCTATATTATGCGATCCGCACCAAATATATTCCGCTCATCCCAAGCCCAAATAGTACCCTTTCCCGCGCTTTGTCATAATAATCGCTGGATGGGATGGATCATCCTCGATTTTTTCTCGAAGCCGGCGCACAGCAACATCGACCCCTCGCATATCGCCCTGATATCCAGTGTAGTTCCATACATGGTACAGCAATTCATCCCGTGAAAATACCCTTCCAGGCTCACTGGCCAAAAAGCTGACAATGTCGTACTCTCTTATGGAGAGTTCCAGAGATGCCCCATCCTTGAAGATACACATTTGATTTGGGTCGATGATGATGCGTCCCAGCTCCTTCCTCTGATTGTTTTTAACAACAGGGATTGTTGCGGCAACCAGAAGAGCATCCTTGATGGCGGTCAGCAGATTCTTTATGGGAAAAGGTTTGATCACGCAGCTATCTGCTCCGCACTCAAGATAATACTTCTCAGACTGCTCCTTTGCGAGGACCAGAATAGGGATGCCAACTCCTTCTTCACGAAGACAAACACAGGTTTCCGCACTGTCCATAGGAGGCTGCAGGTCGAGGATTATCAGAGAAGGGGATAGAGCCTCTGCTAAGGACAGGCCATCCAGCCCATCGGTAGCACGAATGACATCATACCCCTCCCGGCTAAGGGAGAAGGTGAGCACATCAAGCACATGTTGGTCATTTTCCATGATTAGAAGCCGTGATTTCAAAAAAACACCTTCTTTTGAATCTTTTTGCCTACAAAATATTGACATATTGGTGTTACTGTTTTATTATTGAATCAATTTTGACAGGAAGGAGACTTTTCGTATGGCTGCTAGGACAACTGAAGCTCGAATCGCCACAATCAATGCAAAAATCGAAAAGAAACAGGCGGAGATTGCTGCTCTTGAGGCGCAGAAACACAAATTGGAGCACCCAGTCACATTGAAATCAGTGATGGAGAAAGCCAAAAAGTCTGGGATGACTCCGGAAGAGATTGCGGAGAAACTCGGTCTCGAGGTGTGATTCCGATTGGATAGTCGCTTGCGTATGCGCGGGCGGCTATTTTTTTAGCCCATTTTCCTCTACAAATACACTGGCCAGTTTATAAAACTTGTAGACAAGGTCATTTGGCAGCATGCCGCAGGTCAACTCCTTTGGCAACATTATGCTTGACAATCCCTTCTCCGTCTTCCGAAAAACTACTCGGTTTGTCTCCCTGTGCAAGGCCTTAATACTATACCCTTGGCTTATCCATGAGTCAGAAATGTTGAAGTTTGTTTCGGTAAAGCACAATGTATCACCTGGAAAGCCCTCATCCCTCCACACCGTATCTGGGGTTTCGACGTCTGCATACCAAAAGGAGTCATAGAAATAAGCCTCCCAAGGGAGGCGGTCACCAAGAATGTCTTCAATTTCCTGGAACCCCAAACTGATAGTGGTTTGGTCGCTCTTCCGAAAGAAATCCGTCAGTTCCATATAGGGAGATTCCCCAACAGGGTCATCCTCCGTAAATTCCTCCAGCACCTCAAAGAAATTTAACGGTTCTCCCAGGATATCATCCATTCCGGAAACGGTGTCATAGGCACACTCCCGATGGAGATAGATGAGATTCTGCGGCGTCCACCCCTGCCCTACAACCCGTTCAACCACTTGAACCTCTTGATCTGCCAGCATCTTCTGACCACAGTAGGCACACCGTCCATTCTGTCGGTTCCACACTCCTCGGAACCGGCTGTTTGCTTTTTGCACATTTCTCAGGTGTTGGAGACCGGCCTGGTAATCCTTGTCTAAGAATGGGTTGAAGTCGGCTTTGCAGGGTTTGTGTTTCTTGATTTCGAGTGGGGAGAGTTGGATGACCCTGACCGTATGATCTGTAGGCAATACAAACACATACCGGCCGCCCACTTCTACGAAAAAGTAGGTTAGAATTGCCTTGTGGGACCAACGGGGACGCTTGGCACACATTCGTTTAACGAATAACCCTGTAACCTTTGCGTCAATGTGGCGGAATATCATGTAGGAATCTTCGACCCTGTGGTGTCGGCTCCATCTGGTCAGCTTCTCATTCACGGCTTGGATCAAGGACCGGATAGACCCCTTATGCTCCAAAACCAGGTGGTCAAGTTCTCCCTCTATCCGCTTTGTTGTGGCCTCCGATGGAGTGATAGATAGGACTTCACCCCTCCTCTGGTAGTGCCGGCCAAGAAAATCAAAGCCTTTGGTCACGCTGGCGATGTAGGATTTATCTGGGTTGGGGCGCACCCCTCGTTCAGCCAGAAACTCAGTCACGATTTGCATGATAAGTTCAGCGCATCCTCTGCTGTTGGCGGCAATGGCAATATCATCCATGAAACGGACAATGCTGCCGTTGTTGTAGTCATCATGGCCGTGTGGGTATAGCCGGTCATATATGTAAGTCTGAAGTCCATCCAGAGCCATATTCCCAAGAGTGCAGGATAGGGGAGAGGCAAGGGATATACTTCGGTCTGTGGAAAAAATCACGCCGTTTTTGATCACTCCGGATTTCAGTATCTTGCGGAGTATCGACTGCTTAATTGGGATATGCTTCATTAACCAGGCATGAAGGAGGCTGCCATAGAAGGATTCCCCATCGACGATGACGACGTATTTTATGGATTCATCTTGCAAATGTGATTCCAGGTAGGCACAAGCATCCAGCATGGAACGTCCTTCTCGGGCAGCAAACGACATGTTATCAGCCGTAGATTCTGCTACCGGTTTCAATGCAAAGGATAAGAGCGTCTGCATGGCCCGGTCTCTCGCCGTTGCTATCAACAGAGGTCTCTTCTTCCCTCGCTCCTCAATCTCCGCATAGCGATTTGGGAGGGGATTATAGTTCCTGATAGTCAGAGAGCAGGCAGCTTTGGCCTTCTCAAGGTCTGTTGTCCAACGAATGCCATCCACACCAACGGCGGTATTGGCATCGGCGACTCTCCGTACAGCAAGCACCTTTGCAGCCCAGGAGTTTATAATCCGATCCTGTAGGTCATCGACTAACTCCCACTTGCGCTCATAGGCAGCTATGGCCAGCTCTGTTTGGATACCTCTAAGCTCTCGTCTCATCTTACCCCAGTCTATGGCGCGCCACATAATGGCCAAATCTGCATCCTGTATATCTATCTTGGGAGTTATTGGATTAAAAATCATTGAGATCGGGCAATGGTCGGACCCGTATATTTGATTGTGGTGTTTAACATTCTGGAGAGAATATAAAAGCTCCTTAGATAGAAAGAAATAGTCGAGCCGGGAACCGCGGTTCATATTGCGATCATTATTTTTTGGCCCCCACCAGGTATAAGAACCTTCCTTATCGGGATAGAGAGTCCGGAAGGCGTCAACAAGACCAATGGAGAGGAGTTGCTTGATGCTGTCTCTGGAGTCTGATTGGAAGAGGGGATTATCAGGTTCATTCTTCTGGTTTTCCGGGTAGCTGTCAATGAAAGCGGCTGTGGCATTGAAGTCCCCGCAGAGAACGATCGGCTTGTCCAGCCTGGATATGTATTTTCGCAGAGCAGCGTCCCATTCCAAACGATAGTCGTCCCGTCCAGGAGTGTTGTGTGGGTGGATGCTGGGGACATAGACAGTCAGGACATAGTAGCTTTTGTACTCAAGTGTGAGAAGTCGCCCTTCCGAGTCGAATTTATCAATTCCCATGCCATAACGATAAGATAAAGGCTTCTGGCTCTCTTTTACCAAGGCAAGAGTTCCGGAGTATCCTGGAATGTCAGATGGATTCCAGTATTGAAGATAGCCAGGAGTGGATAAATGGCATTGGGTTTTGATTTCCTGACAGCATATGATATCGGGATTGGTAGATTTCAGGAACTTTAAAAATCCCTTGCTGCGGCAGGCCAAGATACCATTGACATTCCAACTAATTATCTTCATTGATATTCACGGCTTTCTTGTGTAATTATGCTAATTATACAGGAATATGGAGTGATTGTCACGGATGGAGCGGGAACAGGTGGTATTGCATCAGCTGGTCTTTTGTTTTGTAGATACAAAAGGTGGGGGCAGTATATGGAGATTTGTTTGTATTTTTGGTAGATACGCGAAAATGTGGAGGGGAGTTTTCCCTAGGTTGCATGCGCATTAGTTCTGAACTACCACACCGATCGATGGTATTTGAGTGGGGTTTGCGGCAAATGGGATGAATCATATTTGCATATAATATTGGTACATAATTTGAAGGATGTGCCAATATGGATGCAAAAGACGTCATAATTCAGCTTAAACACAAAACACAGAAGCAACTTACCGAATATGCCCCCGGTCTCGAATCTTTGTGGGATCCCGTAAAGAACGAGAAAATCTTACGGTCTGGGATGCCGATTCGCCCAAGTATGGCAGTATGGTGGAAAGGCGAGTGCGGACATGAATGGCAGACAGATATTACACAAATGGTCCGTATCGCAAAGCGCGGAGGATGTCTCTGCCCCTACTGCAGCGACAGGCTTTTGTTGCCTGGCTTCAATGACCTGGCAACAAAGAGACCTGATATTGCAAAGTTGTGGCATCCAACGTTGAATGGTAAAACCCTTCCCACTGGCATCTTCCCGAATACAGCGGGATATTTTTGGTGGCGATGTGATAAGGGGCACGAGTTTCAGGCATCGCTAAGCAATATGGATAAGAGAACAAAAAATGGGGGCGATCCTTGCGGTATCTGCGCCAATTCGGTATGGAAGCAGTATTTGCCCCAGACACAAAATGCAGAGAGAAAACCCGTTTCAAGGCGTAAAATTTTGAAAACACCCACATCTACCCCCACTCCTATCCCTACTTCTGTGACAGATATTCAGGGGGAGGTCGTTGATGTGCATTCGGAGCCTTCAATACCTGAGCCTAAGCCGATCCTGCGACCAAGCGTGTTCAGCATAGAGAAAAACGTTACCCCGGAATGTCTGCTGAACCCTGTAAATAGGTCTGAATCTGTAGAGCTGGCTCGGACTATCAGCACAGAGAAGTATTTCTCCACAGGATACCCAGATCTCGTACAATACCTGCACCCCAAGAACAACCGAAAAAGCGTCCCTCTTGCGGAGACCATGAAGGTCAGCAAGCTAGAATGGCGGTGGCGATGTAAAAAGGGCCATGTGTGGACTGAGACTGCGATAATTGCAGAGCGCAGACTGCACAGCGAGGGTCAGGTATGTCCTACCTGTGTGTTTCAGTGCAGAAAACCCCTTTCAGTGATCCATCCGGATATTGCGGCCCTTTGGGATCATGAGGCGAATGAAGATTTGGGTCCCGAGATGATCACCTCGCGCTCAACTCTGGCAGTCTGGTGGATGGGGACGTGTGGTCATAAATGGAATGCACGCATCAGCTGGACCGTTGACCACTTCCAGGAAAGCAAGGGGCTGTGCCCAAGGTGCTATGATGCGCTGAACAAGCCAGAGCAGCCCAAAAGGGTAAAGGTTCCAGCATTCTGGAATGAAGAGAAAGCTCCGATGTCATACTGCGAGTGGCGGCCTCAGAAAAATTACCGTGATGGTTTTTGGAAACCACCTTGTGGCCATGAGTGGGTTGGCTTATACCAGGAGTTTGTTGATACTTTCCCAAAAGGCGGGAATGGTTGTCCATACTGCGCCGGAATCAGGCTTTATCCAAAGAAGTATCTTTCCCCGCAAGGCCCTCTTGATTTGAAAACCGTGTGGCATCCAACTAAAAACGGGACGATCTCACCCGAAGAAGTCCCCCTCTACGATTCCAGACAAATTTGGTTTACAGACAAGTGCAGTCATGAATGGGTGGATTTCCCGATGTATGTTGCCGCAGACTACAAGGCTGGGAAGGTTTTGTGCCCATATTGCAGAAAAGACCCTCGTTCCAACAGGACAGTTTTTGGGTTGTCCAGGCTGTGGCACCCAGACAAAAACGAAGGCTTGGATCCGGGGACAATCAGTGTCCGCAGCAAGCAGAAGGTCTGGTGGTTGGGCGAGTGCGGACATGAGTGGAAGGATTGTGTAAGCACTACTGCGGATCTTTGGCTACATGGCAAACCTATCTGCCCGTTCTGCCAAAGAGGGAGGAGCCCATACAATTTTCAAAATCAGTATCCAGAGTTGGCAAAGCTGTGGCATCCTACCAGGAATGGGGCTTTGCACCCTAACGAGATCTCGGTGGGTGCCACAATTAAAATATGGCTGCAGTGCGAAAAGGGCCACGAATGGGAAATTTGGACCTCGAACTTGAAGGCCCGATATAAGGCGAACGGCCTGGAGTCCCTCTGCCCGTACTGTAATGGGAAGAAAGTCATCCCGGGGGAGGATATTCAATCGCTGTACCCGGACGTTGCGGCCCGATGGGATAGGGAAAAGAATGATTATGGATCAGATATGGCTTTCCCGGATAGCCCTAAACAGGTTTGGTGGAAATGTGAATTGGGCCATGAGTGGAAATCCTCCTGTAAAGGGGTGGTCAACAAGGCAAAGGCGGGCCAGGAGAGCTGCCCATACTGTGCAGGGAAGATTTTCCTCTCTGGATTTAACTCCCTTGCGATCGTACGGCCAGATATCGCCAAACTATGGCATCCAACGAAGAATGGAGACCTGACCCCAGACGATGTTCCATACCATGCTTACCAAAAGGTGTGGTGGCTGGGAGAGTGCGGTCATGAATGGGAAACACATGTCAGCACACTCGTCCACAGCAGGGACAAAGGATACCCTGGATGCCCCTACTGCCGCCGCAATAGGCTCCATAGGGGAGTGAATGATTTAGCGACTGTGGCCCCGGAATTGGCCAAAATGTTTCATCCAACAAAGAACGCTTCATTGACGGCCAGCGATGTGGCTAGGTATAGTATGAAGAGTGTTTGGTGGTGCTGTGAGAATGGACATGAGTGGGAGAACAAAGTTGGTGCCGTGTTTCGAAAAGGAATTTCAGCCTGCCCGATATGCTACCCTCACGTCCGCAAAGGCGCCAAGTTCGTTGGCTTGAAAAAACTTCATCCCGAAATCGCCAGTTGGTGGCACCCAGAGAGAAACAGGGATATTGCCCTTGACAAGGCTCGAGTGCGAGATAACCGCACAATTGTATGGTGGAAATGTCCACACTGTGGAGCCGACTTCGAAAAGAATATCTGCCAGCAAGTACGGTGGCCTCGGTGTCCTAGGTGCAAAGCCTGGGCGGTGCCGCCAAAAATCAGAACCACAAGGGTCGCTTCCAAACAGAACAATACTTGACCCACAACCCATTTTTGTCTATCATGGAAGCAGAAAGACGAAGGAGGCTGCCCCTATGAAATACCAGGACAGAATGGATTCTCCTCAATTCGCATACGATTGCCCCATTACCGATCGAGGGAGGATTCATCTGTGAAGGAAAACCAAATCTGTGCCCGATGTGGCAAACATACAAACGTTACCCAAATGTCCCGGTTCAACACCGATATTCTTTGCCCCGCCTGCATTGCAGAAGAGAAAAAACATCCCATGTATGCCCTGGCAGCCCAGAAGGAACTGGAGGCCGTTCAGCGCGGAGACTACAACTTCCCTGGAATTGGCTGGCTGCCGATTGAGAGTTAAAGGGGGCAGAACCATGAAGCCCACAGACCAAGAAATCGTCGAGGGGATGGCGAAATACGTCCAACAGCTCAAGGCGATGCCAGAGGAGGTTGCTGCCCACGAAGCTAAGAAAGCTCTCCTTCGCACTGGTGCCACCGGACTGGATGGAAAACTGAGGGATCCAATCGTGACCAGATAGAAGAAAACAGCTGACTCTCTATTTGAAGGGAGCCAGCTGCTTCTTTTTGGCTGATTTTGTGGACAATGGACATTGTGTGGTCCGCATATGATGGTGTATGATTTTTCTAAAGGAGTTGTTTTCTATGTATCGCAGAAAAGCTGGAATCAGTGTGTTTCTTCTATGTGGCTGTATTTTTGCCTCTGTTGGGACACTGTTTCTCGTCATCTCTATCTTCATGGCTCTCAATATGGACTATGTGATTGCCCACGGGGAAGGGGATGTGTGGATTCTTCCCTTCATATTCGGGCTGCTGGGAGGCATCTTTGCCATCATTGGGTTCGCCCTCATTGTGGTGGATATGAAACAAAGAAAAAACAAGAGACGACTAATTGAACAGGGGAACTACGTTCTTGCAAATATTATGGGTGTAGTTGCTGATCCATCTGTGCGCATCAATGGATGGCCTACCTTCCGAGTTGAATGCTGCTGGGAGGATCGGATAACCGGGACCAACCATGTGTTTTACAGTGAAAATCTGGCAATGGATCCGACCCCAATGATCGGGCAGAACACGGTCCGGGTATACGTGGACCGAGAGAGTGGGTATCAGAGCTATTTCGTTGATATTGACTCGGTTTTATCAGACATCGTTTTTCATTGAGCCAGCCGGTCAAAAGTGTTGGGGCCACCGTTCTGGTGGCCCCATTTCTGTGATTCCGTGCCGTAGCGCACGGGCATATGGCGTTTCGCCTACTGTACTTATATGATATGTATTTTTGAGGGCAATGTCAAGAGTGATGTGGACATTTTTTGAAATAAATAAGGCGTGTTGATGGAAGATGACCTGGGAGGGCTAAAGGTTGTTTTCAACGAAGATGGCTGGCTGGAGTGAACCTTCCCAGACTAAAGGCCGAAATTTTATGCCGCTACGTGATAATCGCTTCCTCGGCCGCATATAGCATATATGAAGGAAACAGGCAAAACTGACGACTTTCCTGTTTCTGCTTCTTTCGTTTCCGGAGGCCCTGCTGCAGTAGAGGCCTCCACCTTTTTGTCTTCAGCCCCCGACTAAATACCATCGATCGGTGTGATCTATTGGAACACCTGGGCCTGAGACTCAGAAAAAACTTCCCCGCCACATTTCTCTGTGCTCACCAAAAGTGACAGAACTATCATATCGATAATCCCTATCCACAGACAACAGGAAGGTGTCTACTGTCCCAAGCGGACCCCATCCCGTCAAAAAACACCTCGTAAAATATAATCCCACCCCACCGCATATAATATCTCCGGAAAATGGGAATACTTCAAAAACTAAGGAGGAATTCAATGCGACTATTCAAAAAAATGGTCATCATAGTAGCGATCCTGTCCCTGTCCATCTTGCTTGTCAGCGCCATGAACGCAAGCGAAACACATTTCCGGGGAACCTTCCAGCGAACTCTCCCAAAATCGACCCTTATCGGTTCCATCCCGCTCCAGAATATTGCAGATACAGTCTCCAGAACAGCCATCAAGTATGGACAAGAAATCCAGGCGCAGAAAGCCGCTGAGCCAAAGATACCATTCTTCGTGGGCAACTCCCTTGTGGAAGGGATGAGACTCAACTCAGGTGACGGATACCCTTTTTGCTGTAAGGTCGGCATCTCTCTGAAGGAGCTGAACGATACCCTGAAGCTGCCCGATGACTACGACATCGCCATCATCGAGATGGGGAGTAATGAACTTGGGCTGTATTCTGAGGAACAATTTGTAGAGGAATACAAGACCCTCATCCAGACCCTTTCCTGTCCATGCTATTGCCTCTCCATTCCGCCCTGCAATGAGGGAAAGAGCCGGTATGCGCCCCGAGTGAATAACAAAAATGTCGTTGAATACAACGAATATGTGCAGAGAGTTTGCGAGGAAACCGGGGCAACGTACATTGACTGCAGCAGCTTCTTTGGCTCAACGCTGAAAAAAGAGTGGACTGGGGACGGATTACACCTGCGACCTTCTGTATATGCGGAGTGGTACCAGTGGACCTTGGACCAAATTGGAATCGAAACAGACTGACTGCTCCCACCCCTTACGGAGTGGGCTTTCCTGCGGCTATTTTTGTAACCTATCAACAAAGAAAGTCCCATGCCAGTATTGGCATGGGACTGACATTTTGTCTTTGGTTTGTTTTTCAGCCGGTCAGGGGTTGATAGAATCGTCTTCGGCCGGCCATGCAACACGAGGTGCATACTTCCGGGTCTTGAGGCCCTGGAGAGAGTTCAGCGCGCGCTGGGCTCCGGTATACAGTGCGGCGGGTTCCATCTTCAGCGCCGCGCAGGCTGTGTCTATGACAATCTGCTCATTCTTCAGTTGCCGCCGTTGAGTGCGGAGATCGTGCAGACGTTTGTAGCTTCGATATGCCCGGCGGGTATCCAACTCCATGAATTCAACAAAGTGCAGTTCATCCATGATGGCCTCCTCCAGTTTCCTGAGATTGCCGGAGTACGCATCTTTCGCATTTTGCCAGCGCAAGGCCAATCCCGCTAACTGCTCCAGGATGTCCATGGTCTCCGAAATGATAGGTGTCTCCAGAGACGCTTTGATAGCTGTTTCAGAGGCGCAGACAGAACCCGGTTCAGCAGAAAGTTTACCAGGCAACTCTTCTGGGGCAAAATCGTCTGTTGGCAGTTCACTATTTGCGGCAGCCTTTTTCTTATCCTTATCAAGGACGAGCCCAACCTTCATCTCTTTCAGGATTTTCTCCCATACAGGGTCCGCGTATCCCAGGCGTGACTTTAGAGTCTTCTGATTGAGAACCTGGGTTTTCTCTTTACCCAGCTGCTTGGCCCGAATCCTTGCTGTGTGCTGAGTCTCAAATTTACACAGCACCTTTGGATTGCCCAGAATGGTAGCGATACTATACCAGCCGCCATCGGCACCGAGAATCTCCTTGGTGGAAATTTTTTGAATGAAATATGGTCCATTGTCGCCCATTTTGGTTTCCTGCCTCCTTATCGGTTGATAGGGATGTGATATGCAAAATGAGTCAATTTGATTTTGTGTCATTCTAAGCAACCGCTGGACTATTTAGGTGGAGCGATTCTAGTGGATACAGAGAGATGTGGCTGGTTTGATTTGCAGAGTCTCAGGCCCAGGTGTTTCGATATATCACATCGATCGATGTGATATGGATAGGTTTCTGGTCCGTGTTGTTTTCAACAAAGATGTTCAACAGATCTTCTCAGAATAGTACGCAAATCGGTGGCATATCATAATGGACGATGACGGTTGTTTTCGACTTCGCAAGGTAGTCCCCGTGTGAAATTGTTTTGGGAAATAGCTTGTCGACCGACCGCATATCATATACGCAATGGCAAAGAGGCGGTCTCTGGAGGGGGCTGCGAAAGATTAACAAAGTTGCTGTGTAGCAGACTACAGCGAGCCGTGAGAGAGGAGAGGCATAATTCCCTCAGCTGGCCCGGCTGCGTACAGTGGACACCATAAAGGCTGGAGTACGAGCTCAGAAACTCTATTGGCTCCAGCGGGGGTTGC
>ERZ808040.1201-NODE-1201-length-18275-cov-12.532971_pt1 | contig 18275 bp, 21 predicted proteins | sample MGYA00380191_ERZ808040 | MGnify/ENA primary metagenome ERZ808040 (study PRJEB31490, sample SAMN06133395) | mouse gut metagenome | isolation source: J6 | host: mice | place: China: Chengdu | collected 2015-05 ...
GCCTGATAAAAATATGGTCCATAGATCTATGGGCCATGCTTTGGTAGGGTAGGGCATACCCGAACCTATACGCTTGGAGACATTGCGTAAGACCTCGCTGGTGCAGGCTGCGGTGGTTGAGCCAAGAATCCCCTGCTTTTACGACTCGCTAAGTGCCGCCTACGGCGGTTGCTCGCTTGCATGGGCCTGCGGGCCCTAAGGCATGGGGAGTGTCAACTCTGCCTAAAAGGAAGAGGACTGCTCCATGTTTCTATGGCTCATTATATCGTCCCAGAACTCAGGTTTCCACAGAATTGCTTTTATATGATTTGCATACCATCTACACAGTTCCTCAATCAGGGAATTAAAAAAGATGAAAGGGAAAGCACGCCCCTGTAAATAATTGCGGGAGCCGTAAGTGCTGGGTATTGAATGATGATGAATGACGAGATGAAATTTTGCAGTAGTGAGGAACTGCAGGAGTTTATGGCAACTGATGGAACCAGACTGGTTTGGTCGGCTATCCACAAGTTTGGCAAGGGAATCAGCATGGAAGACGCCTATCAGGAGTCGTGTATCGCTGTGGCTCGTGCCTTGGCAATGTATGACCCGACTCGAGAACGAACCAAGAAGACTACCTACGTCTATCAGGCGGTCTACAACCAGATCAAAATGATGATTCGGCACGATACTACCCTCAAAAGAACCCTTGAGCGGAATAGTACATCTGTCGAGGTTCATATCAATGTGAGGGATTCTGGTGTAACAACGGAGGACGACATCATTGAGAGAATCTCCATGGAGGACCGGGTCAACGCCTTGCGTGGTGCTATCCGAGAGGCAGAACTGTCTGATGATGAGATGGCGGTTATTCGGCTTACCATGGCTGATGTGGCTCAGACGGACATCGGGAACCGAATCGGTTCCAGCCAGAGCCATGTTTCCAAACTTAAGAAGTCAGCTTTCAGGAAGATTCGGGAGTGTTTGCTGAATGCTGGCTGGGATGGGGTAAGTGCTCCGGACCTCGCAACAGCATAAGGCGTCGAAAGGGGCAGCGCATAGCGTTGCCCCTTTCATTTTATCAGATCTGGAATAGGTTTTTTTTAATGTGCATATGATGGGATATCTTTCGATTTGGGATGTTGTGAACGCCAAACCGGGGGATTTTTTTATCCTCGTACGGGGAAATACATATTTTAGGAGAAATAAAAAATGAGTACCATGATCATGACGGAGAAATTCAATCCCATGTTCTGCACACAGGAGCAGATAAACGAGTTTCTGTCCAATGGTGGCAGGCGGCTCATCGCGGCCTGTATCCTGGAGAACGCCCCGCATCTCCCCTTTGCGGACATGATGCAGGAGTGTCTTATCACCGCGGCCCACGCCCTGCACACGTATGACCCGAGCCAGATGCAGACCAAGGTTACGACCTATATCTGGATCTGCTGCGAGAACACCATCAAGATGACAAAGCGCAAGGCTTGGAGCCAGAAGGCTCAAGCCGCCCGTGGTGTCATCTCCCTGGATGAGGCCAAAAATGAAAAGGTTGACCAAGAGTCTCATATCGTGGAAGCTCTGGATAAGAAGGCGGAGGCTGAGATGCTCCATCGGGCTATCGATGACCCTGCCACCGGGCTGACCGATGAAGAGCACATTGTCATCAACATGACTATGGGTGGGTATCCCCAGACGGCTATCGGCGAAGTTATTGGCGTGAGCCAGAGCCAGGTGTCCAAGCGGTACAAATCCGCCCTCTCCAAACTCAAGGCTGCGCTCATCAGCGCCGGAATGGGGGGTGTGAGCAATGTATAAGAAGATTGAGTACACTGCCCCCACCGCGGTCAAGGAAACTGGCAAGAAGACTACCAAGCGGGCCTTCAAAGAGCGGCCGCTGGCCGAGCTTGAGGCGTTCGGCCCCCGCGGCATGACGCCGAAGGAGTTCTACTCCAAGCACAACCTGGAGGTAAAGTACCAGACCCGAAACCCCCTGCTCATTGTAATGGGCCGCCTGCGTACTGCACAGGGCTATGGGTATGACCCCGTGACTTACCACCTCACCCCGGCAGACAAGGTCGCCCTGCTCCATCTGGACTACCTGGACGCCTTGCTGATGTCTTATCGGGAGCGTGTCCGGGATGGACTCAAGAACAAGGAGTACATGGAGAACCTCCGTAGCAAGTGGACCTGGAAGGACGTCATGGACAAGGAGTGGAAGAGCCGCCCCGCGCCCAGGATGCTGTCCAACTTCACCCACACAATGGCCTCGGCCGGTCTGATGCTGAAAGGCCTCAGCGCACAATCACTCCCCGAGTTTGTACTTAAGTGGGCCAAAGACCTGCAAGAGCAGCTTGAGGAGGAGATGGCCTTCTACCTGATGCTCAAAAAAGCTTATGAGGAGGAAATCAAGAATCAGATGTCGAAAATCTAAACAACAGAGGGCTGGGAGTTAATTCTCCTGGCCCTCTGCTTTTATCTCAAAATACAAAAGTGCCTTAGCGCATATCATAAGGATGTAGACGACCAATTTGAAGATTAAGATAAGGAGAATGAAAATAAATGTATTGGGAAAGAGTAGAAACAACCTGGGAAGAAATCTATGCAGCGTGGACCGCGGCTCCTGAGGCTGAATTATTGGCTGGCCCTATCCCTGTTTCGAATTTGAAAATCCGTCACCCAAATCCAGAGACCGTAATTTTTGGCTACGATTGGTGCCCCAACAGTACTGCAGACATGCTGAAGAATATGACTCCGGAAGAATTAGGCATGCACTTGTTGTGGTGTGGCGGGACAAGCGGGAAGAGTGCTAATCATACACTCAACATGCTGATTGACGCACAGACTCCAGAGGAACGGGCAGCTGTCTGGATCCTTTCATTTTTGAAAGAAACAGATAGATATGCTGTGGCATACGATCTGTGCGGGTCCTGGGTGCGGACCGGGATGGCCATGGAATCTTCCATTACCTGTTTCCTGAATGACAAAATCGAAATATGGTCAAACTACGCCAAGCAGTTCTTACCAGAACTTGCATTGCCCAGAAAGGATTTTTCCATCAAAAACAGGAATAAGGTTTTGGTTTCCGAGATTGTGCATATCGCAGCACAGAATGCGGCGAGGATGATGGCAGAATATCAGGCAGTGGCCTACATATCTCATCCGCAGGTGGAAAGGGATCGATATTGGAACGCCAGAATTGGAGCCTGATTTTTACCGTTGACTACCTAGAAAAGCAATCCTCCGGTTCACCCCGGAGGATTGTAATATTTTGAGTTGAACTCCATCCTCTTTGCAAATAATCCATCCGTCCCTACATACACAAGGATTCCTGATGTTGTTTCCACCCACTGATGCTTCTCTCCCGGCCATGGTTCCTCATCTACTATATTTTTTATCCGGAACCCCAAGTCTCGCAGAAATCTCGCTATTTCTTCAACAGTCCCACAATAAGGAGCCAACCAGTCCAAACATTCAGCATTTTGGCTGTGTTTGGCTCGATACTCCAACTCGCACTTTTTCAAATATAATTGCAGTTTCCCTTCGTCAACCATGATTTTCTCCCCTGCCATTCAAAATCCCACCGTCCAAATCACGCGCAATAGTCCTCATATTCTTTCCCTTTTTCAGGGCGGCTGCCAATTGGGACAGCCCTATTACGTTCAGTTTGCAGTTTCTGAATTATTCTATCACACAGCGGAGGGTTTGTCACTCCTAAAACGCCGGTTAAGGAGTAGGCTTTCTAGTGGCTGTTTTTACAAGAAATTTCATAGATGCAGAGAGGAATTATCTTTTGGGTGGATACGAGAAAACGTGGCAGGGAAATTCTTTCTGAGTCCGAAGCCCATATGTTCTGAGATATCCTACCGATCGATGGTACTCGGGTAGTTTTTTTACGTCTTTGTTTGATACAACAGAGATATTGCCGAGCGAATGTAACAGTGATGATCCGAATTGAAAAAGCCCTCCTCGGAGGGCTTTGGTTCTCTGGGAGCAGAGAGGTTATCCCTCCTCCCCTGCTTTGAAATTGTAGATAGGCCGAATGATTTTGACGACCTCAGCAGTGGGACCGATATTGTCCAGAATATCCTGCATCCCCTTGTATGCCATGGGACACTCGTCCAGAGTCGCCGACCCGACTGAAGTGGTATAGATATCAGCCATCTGTTTTTTGAACTCGGAAACAGTGAAGGACTGTTTGGCCTGGGCTCGGCTCATCAGGCGGCCAGCCCCATGAGGAGCGGAGAAGTTCCAGTCCTCATTCCCCTTCCCTACACAGAGGAGACTGCCGTCGCGCATATTGATGGGGATGAGCAGCTGCTCACCAGCCTGGGCAGAGACGGAACCCTTGCGGAGAATCATAGAATCGGTATCAATGTAGTTGTGGATTGTAGTGAATTGTTCCTCCACATGTAGCTTCATCCCCTTGATGATCTCATCCATCATGGCCTGCCGATTCAGCATAGCAAAATGCTGGACGATCTTCATGTCGTGGATGTACTGGTCAAATAGCTCGCCAGAGACATAGGCAAGGGCCTTGGGTATATTGGTCTGTTTGGAATTCTTCAGCCGCTGAAGTTCCTTCTGGATTTCTTTCTGCCGCCCAGCAGCTTTCAGCTCGGCAATCAGATGCTGAACAGAACCATCATCGGTGTGGTTTAGGACTTTGTAGCCTTCCTCCTGATAATAGCTGGCCACTTCCACGCCCAGATGTCGGCTGCCAGAATGAACAATGATATACAACTGCCCATTATCATCCCGATCCACCTCAATGAAATGGTTTCCGCCACCCAAGGTGCCAATGCTCTTCTCAGCACGGAGCTGGTCTATGTGTTTTATACAACATAGTTCCGAGAGGTCAATTTGCTCCAGATACCGGTGGGGGTCGCTGCGAATACCAAAGCCAGAGGGAATCCGCTCACGAATCAGCTTATCCAGCTTATGCAGCTCCAAATGATTCTCGCTAATACGGCAGGTTTCCATGCCGCAGCCAATATCTACGCCAACCAGGTTGGGTACCACCTTATCGGTGATGGTCATGGTGGTGCCAATGGTGCAGCCAGCGCCAGCATGGATGTCCGGCATCAGGCGGATACGGCTGCCGGCGGTGAACTCCTGATTGCACAGCTCAATTACCTGGGCAATGGACGCTTGGTCCACTACGTCAGTGAAAATCTTGGCCTGATTATATTTCCCTGCAACTTCTAACATAATTATTTCCTCCTTTATGGCCCATTTCCCTGTTTTCTGTACCACGTTGTTCGAATTTATCCTGGATTGAAGAGTTTAATCAGATGATATACAAACCTGCCAAATTCAATTCCATAGGTTTCCTCTGAAAATGTGCGCCACATACCTTTCAGCTTTCAGTCCACCCCAGAGCCTGTACCATCTCCGCTTGCCGCTCTATCTTGGCAATGAGTTCCTGCTCTGCATCAATAGACAGGTGGGTATGCGGAAGCAGCGCGAAGTCCTGGAACATGAACTGGATGTTGTTGATTTTCTTTGAGATGTGGTAGTGGCCGCAATACCAACGCTGATAGCTGAGCTTCTGTTCGATCTCTCCCAGCCAATCCTCAGTGGATTTGTCCACCTTACTCTGATCTATCCCTGGCAGGAAACTCTCGACCGGCTCATATTTTCGTGGGCATGTATGGCTGAACACCACATCGACCTGCCAGTTCCGGTCTGCAAGTACCTGCTCTACCCTATCCTTTGTTTCCAGGCAGGGCTGCTCATCTGGGAACCAGGGCCAGCCATGGGCTAGACGAGTATCCTTATCCACGCTGTATGCTCCGCCAATGACTAGGCATGAGTGGCCACAAAAATCAAAAACTTCTCCATCAATGGGAAACAGGATATTTGGGTATTCATCTTGGACCATGACCCTGCCGCCATGATAGACGGTCTCGTGATAGCCCAGTTCAGCAGATGGACGAGCCTCATGATTGCCATGGATGCAGAAGAATGTAGGTGCGAGCCGGGCAAGAGTCTCCTTCTTCCAGTGGTCACGGCGATCCAGATAGAAATTGAGGCCGGTATCGCCAAGGATGATGAAGGTATTTTCCCGCTCCATCTCCCGGTCTTTGCAGAAGCTCTTGATGGGATTGAAGTCTCCGTGTTTGTCTCCAGTGAGGTAGACGATATTCTCAGGCTTGAACATTTCGTGGAGCTGGGCGAGGACGACATCGGCGGGGATGGGTGGACAAGTATCGTTATCGGATTCCATGAGCAGCTTGTGCAGTTCTGCCCAAGCCTGTTCTTTTGTAATCATAGTTGGGATGCTCCTTTCTAAGGGGAGGGTGGGGCGGAATAGAAGGGCGTGCGGATCTGTGTTTCGACAGAACTTTTAGTCAGCGACGGAGTAGAGGGCTATCCAAATACCATCGATCTATCGGTATGATAGTTCAGAATCAGTAGGCTTAGCGTTCAGAAAAACTTGCCCGCTACATTTCTCTGTATCCACCGAAAAATAAATTTCGGTATAAGACCTATCTTTGCCAGCATACCAGATATATACACCAAAAGCAATCGCCCATAGACCGAAGGGTGGCCTATGGGCGATGTTCTTGGGTGGCGGTCCGTCAGTAGTTATCTTATTTTGATATATTTGGCGGAGAGAGTGGGATTCGAACCCACGGACCTTTCGAGTCACTGGTTTTCAAGGCCAGCTCCTTAAACCTCTCGGACATCTCTCCATATGGCAGCCGCAGCTGGAATCGAACCAGCGATATGGGGGTCAAAGCCCCACGCCTTAACCTCTTGGCGATACGGCTATATTGGAGCACCAGCAGAGACTTGAACTCTGGACCTACTGCTTACGAAACAGTCGCTCTTCCAACTGAGCTACAGGTGCGTATGCGGCACAGCTCTCCTGTGCCGAAATGATTACTCTGCCGGCTCTCCATATATGTACCCGGCATCGGTGTTCTTGCCATTATCCAAGATCAGGTGCATGATGCTGCAGTTGCCTGGATTAGGCTCGGCCTCATACCACTCATGACTGTAGTGGAACATGGCCTTCCGAAAAATGTTCAACGCCGCCCCATGGCCCACGATGACGATATGGTCAGGGCCGCCTTGGGCAAAGTCCCGGAACAGCGTGTCGATGAACAGCTTCTGGCGAATCTCGCAGTCGAAGGGGCTCTCCCCTCCCGGCCGGCGGGCATAGAACTTTCCATTGAAGCGACGATTGTTCTGGAATCGCTCCCACTCAATGGGAAATTCCACCTTGATACGCTCTTTCGGGAGACTGTCGAAGATGCCAAACTGGAGTTCCGTCAGCATATCATCCTCTTTGACATCCAAAACATGAAGATGATTCCGAATTTCAGCAGCTGTCTCCCGCGTGCGACGGTAGGGGGATACCCACATAGCAATGTTTTTGATGAGCTCCGAGTCAAGCCTCCTAGCCAGGAACTCCCCTGCCTTGCTGGCCTGCTCATGGCCAAGGTTTGTCAGCGGAATGGCGTGGTCAGGAATTCGCAACTGTTCGTTGATACCAACATTTTGAGTGGATTCTCCATGTCTGACCAGATAGAGATGCTTCATACACTCTCTTTCCCCTTTCGTAGATGGGCTTGGAGACGCGGGCCGGATTCGAACCGGCGAGATAACAGATTTGCAGTCTGCCCCCTTAAGCCTGACTTGGGTACCGCGTCATATGGTGCGGGTAACAGGAATCGAACCTGCATGGAGTTTCCTCCGCCGGAACCTAAACCCGGTGCGTCTGCCTGTTCCGCCATACCCGCATATTGCAAGAAAAACGTGGTCTCTGTTGGACTCGAACCAACGACGATACAAATCAGGTGCTGTCCCTTGAGCGGACCCTGCCCTGTTTGCTACTCTGCCAACTGAGCTAAGGAGCCGTAATGGTGCCGGGGGCGGGGATCGAACCCGCACGAGGATGTCCTCACGGGATTTTAAGTCCCGGGCGTCTGCCAGTTTCACCACCCCGGCATATGGGATTGGCAGCTTAGGGGAGAACTTCGATGTCGGAACACTACCTCAAAAGTAGCTTCTTCTGACCTTCTATTATTCTGCAGTTGAAAATCCTGCAAAATTAGCCTTCCCTATGGTTCCATCTTTACATTTATGCAATATCCAGCTCGTCTCGTAACAGTAACAACTATCAGCTTCGCCTTTAATGGTTTTTACTAAATAACTATCTTCATTAAGTTTGCTATCTGAAATATCTACTATGCAATCGGTTATGGATATTAAATCTCTGCATGCCAAACACCTAAAAAGTGGATTGAATTTCATCTTATCTTCCCCTTATCTCAATTCTGCACCCTTTGAAGTGAGATTTCTCTCAATATCAGCGCACTGCTTTAAAAGCAGCTGCTTCCTGGTCTCTTGCTGTTCCTCTGTGGTCTCGTGGAAATCCTGCCAGATGGTCCAGCCATTGATGTCCTTTCGGATATCAGCAATCAGTTCTTTGGCCAACTCCTTGCAGAAAATCTCCTCAGAAGCCAGTTTGTAGCCATCCTCTGTCTCTGTGACGATGTGGATCACACCCAGAGAGAAGACGATGGTATACCCATATCCCTCTGCATCGAACTCGATAGCGATGGGAGTTTTTCCGGAAAGAGCATCCTGGAGAGCGTCTAACAGCATGAATGGAACATCATCCAAATAGCTGCAACGGTCGGACCAGCTGCCGATGGTGATATTAGACCAGCCGTGTTTAGGGGTTGAAAGCATTGTATTCTGCCTCCATAATCGAAATATAGGGGGACTTATATCCAACTCTACGACCAAGAGCTACCGGCCCGGATGTCCCCTGGCCGCACACTTTCTGGATTTCTCCCCGTAGGGACGGGTCTTATTCGCTGGCCATGAGACCGTTGCCCGTTCTGAGTTTATTGTCTCTCCAGACAGACAAGCCGCGTTGCACGACACCGGTTTCCTGTTTGCTACAACTGTGTTTTGGGAGGTTTCGCCCCCTACACACAAGGGGCGATGGCGACTCCGGCGGGACTTGAACCCGCGACCTCCGGCGTGACAGGCCGGCGCTCTAACCAACTGAGCTACGGAGCCGTATAGGTGGGGTCAGCGCGACCCCAATCTGGTACGGTGCATGATGCGTCCAACCTCCCGGGCCCCAGCAGAGCCAAACTCCAAGAGTTCGTCAATGGCAGAAATCAACTTCCGCTGGTTGGAGAAGCTGGCCATATCGCAGGATTTATGCCGACACATGGGACAGGAACAGTGGATTTTACCCTTGTCCAGTTCTCCATCATGCTGGTAGTGCCAGTAATCGTTCTGGCTTTTGATGACGTGCTTCTTGCGGTTGATGTGAGTCCGACGCTGGTAGCGGCGGTATGCCTTTGATCTGCTCAAGAACTATACCTCCCCATGTCGCATGTTAGCTGCAGGATGCAGCCAGACAAGAGCCTCGATGATATCTGGCGGAACAAACTGCGAAATGTCCTTTCCACGTTGGAAGAGCTCTTTGACCGTGGTTGACGACACAGTGTCATCGGCGGCTCGGAAGTAGATGGTTTTGAGGGATGGATTTAGCCGCTGGTTGAACCGGGCAATATCCTCTTCATATAGGTAGTCGCTGGTATTTCTCAGTCCCCGGACCAGGTAGTCGGCCCCATACTCAGCACAGACATCCGCAGTCAGGTTCTCCGAGGAAACCACCTGTACGTTGCGGAGCCCCTCCCGCTCCAGGCATTTCTCTATGCCGGTAATCATGGCCGCCCTGCTGAAAAAGAGGCTCTTCTTGGAATTGACGGCGCATAGGATGATTACCTCATCAAAGAACTTTGAAGCCTCCCGGACAATTTCCAGATGCCCAAAGGTAAAGGGGTCGAAACTGCCGGCATATACTGCTTTCATAAAAGATCCCTCCTCTCCCCTACCGGAGAATCAGAAATGCTGCGATGATTTGTACCGTATGGATTGACTGGTCGGTAATCAGGTTGATTTTGTGCCTGTTGGCTTTGATATCATCGACAATACCATGGATAATAGCATTGACAGCGAAGATAGTTAGGAAGGTGGTGTCAACCACAAAATGCTGGGATATCGCAATCGGCAGAAGGGTCATAAAGCTCCATGAGAAGGAATGGATGACCAGAGCTGCAATATAGTCGTACCGATACAGGGGGTCTGGAGCAACCTTTTCCCACCAAGCCTTCTGCTTCCCGTTGGAGAGCCATGTGGTCTGGAGACAGAAGTCGTCGATGATGTGGCAAAAGAGCATGGAGAGAAAAATGAAGATATTCATAGAGGTCAACTCCTTATCGAATTGCTTTTGCGCATTTGGCAAGAAGTGATTTCAACACAGGCCGGCGAGTATAGATCCCGCCTGACTGCACATCCTGCCAATCCTCCCAGCTTCTGCATTCTCCGTTTTCGAGGAGCAAAAGCGGATACGGGCCTTTTGTGTTTATCCTTGCCCACATATTCTCGGAGAAAACGTAGACGCGTTCTCCATCCATTTTACGCATTCTATTGAGCGATAATCTCAAAGAAATCAGTCCTCTCTGCCTTTTGGTGAATACGATGAAATGTGGTGGAGGAATATTTTCCTGGTGCTCCAGGCCCATATGTTCTGATCTTTCCCACCGATCGATGGTGTTTGGGACAGATTGAAAAATGTGCGGAGTGGGATTTGCACCCACCAAAACCTTCTTTTAGGCATTTGCAGCAGATATGCGCATCTTTCCGCCAATTCCCCAACAGGCCGTTGAAAGTCTAACCCTCGAAATAGCGTCTACAATTGCGTTGTTTCTGCCTCACTCCTGAGACAAAGCGCTTTACCACTGAACCTGCATTCCTGCAGGGAGTGTCTATTCCGCCACCGCACAAGATGGCCGCTGACTGCTCCCGCCCCTTACGGAGTGGGCATTCCCGCGGTATTTTGATAAGGAGGGGCTCGAACCCTCGACCCTGCGGTTAACAGCCGCATGCTCTGCCAACTGAGCTACTCGCCAATATTGAGGGGATGCCCCCCTGAGTTGAACTGACAGTTTGGTATTTGCGGGAAACAGAGACGGCTTTTGGTCGCTGGTTTACCTCTTATAAGTGACTTCTTTACCATCGCTCATCTTAACGGTGATACTGACGGGATATCCCTTTCCGTTTTGGTTCTTCGACAGATGCCGGGCTCCGACAATGGAGACTGGCTGCTTGTGGCACTTCTCACAGTCCTTAGCCAGATTCCTGTCTGAATACTCAGTTCCACATCCCTCACAGAGATAATTCTCCAGAACTTTCATGTTTGTCTCTCTCTCCTTGTTTTTTCACAATGGTCCGAGTGTGGGGACTCAAACCCCAGGCCCCGTGATCCCAAATCACGTGCTCTATCGACTGAGCTACACCCGGATGTGGTGCCCCATTAAGAGGCAGTTGGAGGAAGCAGTTGGCAGCTCTCGCACAGCCGGTCGAAGTATTCCTTCTTCTGGCAGCTGTCTCCAACTTCCTGGACCTCCAGAACGATGTCGCCAGCCTGAATGCGCTCGCTCAGTGTAGAGAGGAGTGCATAGGCGTCGATATAGCGCCCCCTAATGCCGACCTCGAACTCAGGTGTGTTGATTGCAGCAAGTCCGTCTCTGTTGCCAGCAGCGGAGATTGCATTGAGGATACCAGTGAGTTGATTGTTTGCCATGAGTGCGCCTCCTATACATAAAGGTATATGGAGCGAGAAACGGGAATCGGACCCGCGGCCACCGGCTTGGGAAGCAGGCGCTCTACCAACTGAGCTACTCTCGCATTTGGAGTGGGAAACGGGACTTGAACCCGCGGCATCTAGCTTGGAAGGCTAGCGCTCTACCAACTGAGCTATTCCCACATATTGAAAATGTGTGCGGGTAGGGATTTCCACCCTACATGCCAGCCTCACCGAAGTTCTACGCCAGCGGGGTTCGGCATCCACAGCTTCGTTCTTGCGGACCCTACTCTTATCTTCGCTCCCCCATGCCTACTAGGCCGCTAAGCCCCATACCGGCCATCCCGGTATGTTCTATTCCATCACCGCACACAATCAGGTTGACGCACAGCTGTAAAAACGGCACCGCCGCAGGCGGCAGTATCTTGGAAACTAGCTGTACAAAGTTTTGAGCGTACTGAGCCTGGGATCGAACCAGGATCCATGAACCGCACGACACGGCTCCGCTCTGCCAATTGAGCTATCTCAGTATATGTGCCGCCACCCGGCGCAGCGTCTTTTCACCAAGGAAGACCCTTAGTTTCTCGCGCTTCCTCGCCACGCCAGGTTTTGTTTGTTGGCGGCATTATCGGTACCTATCCAAACTGTCCACAATTCCAAGCCGAATCCGCTAGGCGGACCCATGCCAGAACGGGGACATGGAGCCTGTGGCCGGACTCGAACCGGCGACCCTTGAGGGCTATTTCCTCCCCCCGGCTCTACCAACTGAGCTACACAGGTATATATAAAAGCGCGGGTGGGGATTTCTACCCCGCATGATGCATCTTCTCCGTCTCCCACTGTTTCGTGGTTTGGCATCTTACGGTTATCAGCGTCTACTGGTGTGCTTGACCACGAGGATCGCAGCTACACACACCGGACAGCAGGGTACTTCGTCCAGCCCCCTCTATTCCGCCACCGCACTTTGGAAGAGGTGGCCGCTTAGATTGTCACACACTTACCCATCGCCGGTCCATAATCCATATAGCCGGTAGCCAAAGCCTTTCAGCGGCAAATGCAGTTTTCAGCGACCGTTGTTTCTTAGCGCCGTGCTGGTCCTACCCCAGCTGACCATTCAGAGCTCCACTCAACAAGGCTATGGTCAAACTACTTGCCAAATAGAGCGTTCCTGCTGCATGTCATATAGCCACGCTGACGGTGCCTTGAGGTTTCCACCACCACCTTTCCCGCACAATAAGTACAGGTTGAGACATGGCAGCGAATCGGTCCTAAACCTTGCCATCAACCAGTCAGCTACACTCTCTGCAGAGTTTTACTGCCCTCCGGCAAGGGTTAGATTGAAGCGGAGAGACGGATTTGACCCGCCACACGTCCACAGTGTTGTCCATGGCCACTGCTTTCGCTACTGCTACATGCACCCCGCATATATTTTTCTTGGGTGGCCCTGGCATACCGCCCAAATCCAATCAGGTTGCAGGCGATGCCCAGGTGAATATTTTCTTCCCCAGAATGGGACTTCCCTTTTAGGGATGCCCGGCGCTGTTTCCTCGTTGGGGCCGTCAGCCTTTCCGAGTTTTGGGACCTTCCTTTGCCGGGCAAATGGCGCTTGCGGTCTTAGCACTTGCGCACATGGCTTTAACGCAGTCCCCTCGGCGGTCTCATATTCTGCATGCATTTCGGAATGAGCCTGCTAGATAAACCGTACTGGTGCATCCTATCAGGGGTGACCCAAGAGGATACATATATGGGCTTGGCGCTGTCTCTGCATAGGGGCATCGTATGCCTTGCTGCATTTTGGGTCCTTCCTTTGCCAAGCCCTCCCCCGCTAGCCGGACTCGAACCGACACCCACCATCCAGAGTGATCAGCCTCTGGCGGCACTCTATCCATTGAGCTATGAGCAGGGATATGTGGGGCCAAGGCAGCCCCTTGCTGTTACATCTTATTATATGCGGTCGAAAGAAGAAGTATTCCAAAACCAAAATTCAATTAGATGAACGAACCGAAAAATGGAGGGATATCAGAGATCAGTCCAAAAGAACAGAGCCGATCTTCAATATCGTAGAATTTTCTATCGGAATTAGATGCAGTTCCGAACTCGATTTCGCTTGGATCATATTTGAAAAGCTCATCAATGCGGCAATTTACGAACTCTTCTAATGTTGGCAAAAAACTATTCATGGCAACGCTCCTTTCTAAGAACAGCGATTAGCAGCCCTTGTATGGGCAGCCCCAACACTCAACACAGTTGTCGTTGCCTGGACAGGCAAAGTGGCCAGGGTATCGCTTACAGAATTCTGAGAAGCAACTGTTGTAGCTTCTCCTGTTGAAGCAGGGCCTGGGAATGTATTGAGATCGCCTGCGCTCCCCTTCCTTATCCTTCTCTGTTGTATTCAACGGAGAAGGCTTTTTGGTACCTGAGATGGTATCCAAAAAGGGCAAGGCAATCAAGGCTATCAGAAAAGGGGAAATGATGATGAGGGCAAGTAAAGTTTCCTGAGACATATGGCAAACTCCTTTGTTTTTTTGATCTATTATATGCGGTTGGAAGAATCAGTATTCCGCATATTGGGTAGATACAAGCCCTACCCAAATACCATCGATCGGCAGGGTAACTCAAAATATGTAGGCCAGAGGTCAAAGAACTTCTCCGCCACATTTCTTCGTATCCACCAAGGGATGGGATGACTTAGGTGTTTTCCATTATCAGCAACAGATGTATCCACCCATATCAGTGCATAGCAGTCCACCCAGGATGCTCTGAACACTGTCTATATCCAAGTCAGAGAGACTATCCTCCATAGGGGGGAAATTGTTATTTGAAGGGGTCATCCCAACAATTCTCGCACAAGCCAAAGAGTCAGCCTTAGCCCTAACAAAGGTATCACAGGGCTCATGCCGGGTTCTCAGTCCTTCAACGGCATGAAAAACTGCCAATCCAATCAAGAATCCGATTGGGAACATCAGAATATCGCTCATGGCATCTCAGCCCTCCGAATATAGTTGAAATAACATTTGCTGCTTATATTTTCACGCGCCGATGGCAACCACTCTCCGCAGAAATATGGCCCCGAATACCTCGGTATAGCCACTCTGGACGTATCCAGGAAAACGCAGTTTTCAGCGGCAAATGTTTGTGCTGGGTGCGACCCAGTCCTCTTGGGCCGTGGGCCTCGCAGGTGTCCGCAGCCGCGCCGGGCGCTCCCGGCCTCTGGTGCTGAAGGTGGGACTTGAACCCACACGGTATTGCTACCAACAGATTTTGAGTCTGCCGCGTCTGCCAATTCCGCCACATCAGCAAATGGTACTCCCAGCGGGATTCGAACCCGCGACACCAGCGTGAAAGGCTGGGGACTTAGGCCAACTTGTCCATGGGAGCATTTTGAAGGTGGGCTTTTATCGACCCACCAAGGGGGCTATGTGATGTAGTCCAGGGCTTTATAGTGGACTAAATCGATTGCAAAAGAATCCTCAAACGATGTTATAGGGCCATACTTTCTCTTGAAAGACTCGATACTTTCTTGGGCCATCCCAGTGAAGGTAAAGTAGATATTGAGTCCAGAGACGAGAATTGTCTCCAGATTTTGCTCAAACAGCCGCTCATCAAGAACCGCGTTGGTATTAACACAGAACTCCTCCGGGGTCCCTCCCTTAATACTGACTGCATACAGAGCGTTTTTGTATTGAGCGATCTCTCGGAGCAGCCCTATATCGTACTCCCCTTCCAGGAGGAGGAAGTCGCTATGGAAGGGCTCCCCATGCAGTTGATCCAGCAGGTCAGGCCATTTCCGAAGCTGGAGAGCAGGAGCCCCGCCCATCAGATGAAAGACGGCGCAGCCAGAGCGGTAGAATGATGCGGCCATATCCTTACTGGAAACCTGGACAGAGGAACCAGTGCTGACACCCTCCTCTGTGACGTAGCAATAGGGACACCGCAAAGGACAACCCTTGAGCTGGACTACAAACTGATTGTGCAAATCAGGAGTAGGCCTAACCCGCCGCTCGTAGATAGCCGGAAACTGATCATACCCGCCGCCACCCTTGTAGGTATTGCATTTGCGATATAGGCCACCCTCAAGGATATCGTTGGGATTGACATCTAGGAGCTGAGCTTTACAGAGCGGCATGACATCCCAAAACACTGTGGGAAGACCTCCTTTTGAGAAGAATTTGGTGGGCCCTCTGGGGTTCGAACCCAGGACCGCCCGGTTATGAGCCAGGTGCTCTAACCAACTGAGCTAAGGGCCCATGTTTTGTGGGATTACAGAGTTGAAAGGAAAAAGGCAGTCAGGCAAAATGACGCAATGGAAAGTCCAGCCAACGAGAGGGCAACTGTGCGTATTTTCTTCTGTCCATAGCCATTCTTCCCAACAATGCGCAAATCCCACTTCATTGGATTAGGTCCAATCTCCAAGTATTTGAGGATTACCTTCTCTCCCACAGCTATAGGTGTATCATCGAATACGGAAGCGGGGGCGGTAATGAGCCGACTCCCTTTGTGAAATCGGACCAATGCCTGCTTCTCCTTCCTCCCAACAACAGTACCAACACCAACAGAGTGGTGTTTTGAAAAATCATTGAGATGGAAAAGAAACAGTACAGAAAATATGAGGGACACAATGGCCAGGATGAATGTAGAAATGGCAGGGATGTTCATAGTCACTCTCGTACTCCTCCACTGTACTAAAATCACAATACAACAAGGGCGTCTCTTTTTGTGTATACCGAAAAATGTGGCGGGGAGTTTTTCCTGGGTTCCATGCCTCATTCTCCGAACAGCAACACCGATCGATGTTATCCTGGGAAAATGTTGTTAGAAACACAAAGAGAGATGGCGACCATGGCGGGACTTGAACCCGCGACCTCCGGCGTGACAGGCCGGCACTCTGACCAGCTGAGCTACATGGCCATATGGAACGCCCGAAGGGACTCGAACCCTTGACCCGCAGATTAGAAGGCTGCTGCTCTGTCCATCTGAGCTACAGGCGCATGCTTTTAGAAATTTGACGACACGGTGTCGTAGAGAGGTTGGATTTCAGCCAAGAGCTCTTTAAGGAATTTACGTGCCTTTTGTGCAAACTTTTTAGCAGTCTTAGAGTCGCTTACCAACACCCGATCGCAATTTTGGGTAAAGTACTCGTTTGGCTTTTGGGCTTTTACCCGTGCCCAGGCATACTCCTCTGAGATATCTTCCCGAGCCATGATGCGGCGCACACGCTCCTCTGGTGGGGCAATGACAGCGACTGTCACTTGGCACAAATCCTTCAAAGAGCTCTCTAGCAGAGCAATGGCATCTATGGCAATCAGTTCTTGCCCATGCGCCTGATATTCCTGAACCAGTGTCTCGATATGGGCAATGATAAAGGCCCAGGCAATGCTGTTGAGGATTTGAAGTTGTTCTGAATTGCCGAAAACAATGCTTCCCAGCTTTTTCCGGTCAATACAGCCATTCTCGTCCCGTAAGGGGCCAAACTGGTTTTCCAGGGCGGCCTGCAAATCCTCATCGGTATTGAGCAGTTCATGGTACACAGCATCACAATCAATAACTGCTCCGTCCAGCTTTTCCACTTGTCGGAGGAGAGAGGTCTTCCCTGCTCCAGTAGGGCCGGTAATACCGATGATGGGCATTTGGGATACCTCCAATACAGCATTTTTCTTTGGATGTTGGATTTGAAAATGGCAGGGGCAGGAGAGACTCGAACTCTCAACCTTCGGTTTTGGAGACCGCTGCTCTACCAATTGAGCTACTCCCCTATATAGACGGATTCAGCAAATCTGCAGCGCTACATCTTTGCCAAACGGAAGGCTCTAACCGCTTCATCCTTCCCAACTCCCCTGCCCGACGTCTGGGCTTCGCAACTCCTGGTGCAAGGCGTGGGGCAACACTCTTTTGGTGCCGAAGACTGGATTCGAACCAGTGCAGCGCTGGGCTTCAACCAGCCGCTCTACCAACTGAGCTACCTCGGCAAATAGGGCTCTTACAGGATGAGCCCATCGGAAATTCTGTTAAGTGCAGATGCGTGCATAGAGCTGGTATATTGAGGACCAGGTTCCATCTGAAAAGACCACACAGAAGGAGCAGATGCGGGGTGGATTATCTGTGGGGAAGGCAACCTGTGAGCCAATCCCACAGAATTCAGGTTGAAATCGTTCATTGAAAAAACTTTTGAGGATAATTTTTGGCAGCCGCAGTAGGGCTTGAACCTACAACCTCCCGGGTCAGAGCCGGGCACTCTGCCAATTGAGCTATACGGCTATGAAAAAGACTGGTTAAGCAAAAAGCTTTTACTGCCTTATCGGCACAGATGTTTGACCTGACCCGGCGGGTTTCCACCGCTATATTCTGTTGAGCCAGTCTTTGGTGATGTCGGTGGGGGTCGAACCCACAACCTCCGGCTTGAGGGGCCGGCGTCTTAATCAATTCGACTACGACACCATAAAGAAAGCCCTCTCTCGGATTTGAACCGGGGACTGACGATCTCAATCTAGCCAACTGAGCTAAGAGGGCAAGTGGTGCGCCTTTGGGGACTCGAACCCCAGGCCTACCGGGTGAACTACTCGGGTACAAGTACCCGAGCTTCCGGGCTGCGGCAAGGATGACTCCTTGTTGCAGCCTTTCTTTTATTCCTGCTTATCCAGACTTACAGGATGATGCCGACCATCCACGCTGTAGCGCA
>ERZ808040.1205-NODE-1205-length-18246-cov-7.546315_pt1 | contig 18246 bp, 19 predicted proteins | sample MGYA00380191_ERZ808040 | MGnify/ENA primary metagenome ERZ808040 (study PRJEB31490, sample SAMN06133395) | mouse gut metagenome | isolation source: J6 | host: mice | place: China: Chengdu | collected 2015-05 ...
GAGGGACAGCACAATCTGCTCGTTTTTTTTCATCGCGGCAATTCCCCGGGCCAGGGTCTCCTGAAGCTCCTGGTCCTCCAGCACCAGCTCCGGCTGGACCGACGGGTCCTCGGAGGACACCTCGAAGCGGTAGCCCTCCATGTCCCGGGCGTCCATCAGCGCGTCCAGCGACAGAGTGTTGCTCAGCGCCACCCGGGCGGCGTCCTTCTGGTATTTGTCCGTGGGCACCCCCAGATGGCCGGCCACCTCCTGGTCGGTGGGGAAGCGCCCCAGCTCGTTGGCCAGGGTGGACACCGCCGCGTCGATCTCTTTGGCCCGCTGGCGGATGTTCCGGGGCAGCCAGTCCTGCTTCCGGGCCAGATCAATCACCATGCCCCGGATGCGCTTGGACACATAGGTTTCAAATTTGATGCCCTTCTCCGGGTCGAACTTGTCAATGGAGCTGAGCAAGGTGAGGATGCCCTCGCTGACGATGTCGTCCACCTGGGCAAAGCTGCTGTACACGCCCCGGATCTGGAGCGCGGCGCTTTTAATCAATCCCTCGTACCGCAGGACCAGGGGCCATTTCAGCTCCTCCTCCCCGGTCTCCTTATACAGAGCCAGCAGGTCGGGGGTGGACATGGCCTCAATCTCGCCCTCGGTAAAGCGTCTTTCCAGCGTGGGGGTCATGTGGCCACCGCCCTTCGCTGGGCCTGGATGGGCGCCTCGGCGGTGATGTTGCCCAGGGCCTGAATCTGCACGCTGTTGGTGATCTCATTGAAGGACAACACGTAGATATTGGGGTAGAACTGGGTGATCATCCGGCTGAAGTAGCCCCGGATCACCTGGCTGACCAGGATCACCGGCGTCTGGGACAGGTCGCTGAACTTCTTCAGGTGCTCCGCCATCTGGGAGATGATGGACTGCATCAGGTCGGGGCCCATGGCCAGATACACGCCCTGCTCGTTGCGGGTGAGGGAGGAGATGATCCGCTTCTCCACCTCGGCGTCCAGGGTGATGACCCGCAGCTGGCCGTCCTCGCAGAAGCGGCGGGTGATGGTGCGGGCCAGGGCGCCGCGGACCTGCTCGATGGCCATATCCAGATCCCGGCCCTGGGAGAAGGCGTCGGCGGCGGTCTCGATGATGGTGCCCAGGTCCTTGATGGGCACGCCCTCCTGCAGCAGGCTGCGCAGCAGCTTTTCCAGCTTGGCGTATGGGATGATGCCGGGCACCGCCTCCTCCACCAGCTCCGGGGAGGACTGCTTCAGATTCTCCACCAGCCGGATGGTCTCCGCCCGGTCCAGCAGCTCGTAGGCGTGCTTTTTCACCGTCTCCGCCAGATGGGTCAGCATGACGGACAGGGGGTCGATGACGTTGTAGCCGTAGATCTCCGCCATCTCCTTGTTCTCCGGCAGAATCCACCGGGAGGGGATACCGTAGGCGGGCTCGATGGTCTCGATGCCGTCGATCTCCCCCAGGGGGTTGGGGGGCTCCAGCGCCAGGTAGTAGTCCACCAGGATTTCGCCCTGGGCCACCACCTCGCCCTTGATGCGGATGGAGTACTGGTTGGTGCCCAGCGTGGAGGAGTCGTGCATTCGGATGGACGGGATGACAAAGCCCATATCCTGGGCGTACTGCCGCCGGAAGATGATCACACGGCTGATGAGCTTGCCGCCGTGCCGCTCGTCCACCAGAGGGATGAGGCTGTAGCCGAACTCCATCTCCACCGGCTCCACCGACAGCAGGGTGTAAACGTTGTTGATATCCTTGTAGAAGTCGCTCTCGCTGGGGGCCGCCTCCTCCGGGAGCTCCGCCGGGGTGTGGGCGGCCGCCGCCGCGGCGGCCTGACGCTGGGCGTCCATCTGCCGGGTGAGGAAGAATCCGCCGCCCAGCAGGGCCGCTCCGCCGATAAACAGCGGGACGGTGGGCGTGCCGGGAATGACGGCCAGAATCACCAGAATCACGCCGGTGGTCATAATGGCCCGGGGCTGGGCCTTGAACTGACCGATCACATCCGCGTTCAGGCTGCCGTCGGACACGGACCGGGTGACGATCATGCCGGTGGCGGTGGAGATCATCAGGGAGGGGATCTGGGACACCAGGCCGTCGCCGATGGTGAGGATGCAGTACCGGCTCATCACCACGTCGATGGGGTCGCCGCTCACCACCATGCCGATGATGATGCCGCCCACCAGATTGATGATGGTGATGATGATGGACATGGTGGAGTCGCCCTTGACGATCTTGGTGGCGCCATCCATGGCGCCGTAGAAGTCGGCCTCCTTCTGGATCTTCTCCCGGCGGACCCGGGCCTGCTGCTCGTCGATGAGGCCCGAGGACAGGTCGGCGTCAATGGCCATCTGCTTGCCGGGCATGGCGTCCAGGGTGAAGCGGGCGGCCACCTCGGACACGCGCTCCGCGCCCTTGGTGATGACAATAAGCTGGACCAGCACGATGATGAAGAAGATCACGAAGCCCACCACGATGTCGCCCTGGGTGATGAGCTGGCCGAAGTTGCGGATGACCACGCCGGGGTCGCCGGTGGTGAGGATCATCCGGGTGCTGGACACGTTCATGCCCAGCCGGAACAGCGTGGTAATGAGCAGCAGGGAGGGGAAGATGGAGAAGTCCAGCGCCTCCGAGATGTTCATGGTAATCATCAGGATCATGATGGACAGCCCGATGTTGACCACCAGCAGGATGTCCAGGATGGCGGGGTTCAGCGGGATGAACAGGAACATGACCACAACCACCACAAACAGCGCTATGGCATTGTCCAGAATGCGTTTGAGCATGGCGGGTCACACCTCCTTGTCACCGCGGGCTCCGTATGGCTCCCCTCCGGCTCTGCCGGACGTTCGCCCGCCGCGCCGCGGCTTCTCCCCAGAGCCTGAAGGGCGGCTCCCCGGAGCCCGGTCCGTTTTGCGGGCCTCCCGGGTCTATTTCACGATCTGCTTCTTGTCGTTCAGCTTGAAGATGAACACCAGCACCTCCGCCACCGGCCCGTACAGGTCGGGGGGGATGAACCGGTTCAGCTCCGCCTGGGCGTACAGCGCCCGGGCCAGAGGCACGTTTTCAATCACCGCGATCTTGTGGTCCTGGGCGATCTGGACGATGCGCATGGCCACATTGTCCTGCCCCTTGGCCAGCACGATGGGGGCGTCGTCCTGGTCCGGCTTGTACCGCAGCGCCACCGCAAAGTGGGTGGGGTTACGGATGACCACATCCGCCCCGGGCACCTGCTGCATCATGCGCTGCTGGGCGCGGCGGCGCTGGATCTCCTTGATTTTCCCCTTGACCTGGGGGTCGCCTTCCATCTGTTTGTACTCTTCCTTGACCTCCTGCTTGGTCATCTTCATGTTGCGCTCATAATCCCACCACTGGTAGAAGAAGTCCATGGCGGCCACCGCCACAAAGGCGATGGAAATGCGGAGCACCATCCCCCCCGCCACCTCCACCAAATGGGCCACAGAGGCGGTCAGGTCGGTATACAGGTAGTTGGAGCTCTCCAGGAACATGTCCCGGATGCTCAGGAAGATAATCGCCATGAGAATGACGATCTTGATGAGGTTCTTCACCGTGTCCACCAGGCTGCGCAGGGAAAACAGCCGTTTGAAGCCCTCCAGGGGGTTGAGCCTGCTGAATTTTGGCTTCAGCGGCTCGGTGGTCACCAGGAACCGGGTCTGGGCAAAGGTGGCCGCCACCGCGCACAGAATGGCCACCGCCACCACCGGTCCCACGGTCTTGCCCACCAGCACAACTCCCTGCACGGCCAGCTCGCCCATGACGCCGGACGCCTCTCTGGCCTCCTCGCCGGTCATGGACAGGCACAGCGCCATAAATCCTCCCAGCTGCTCAGCGAAGGCGCCGGTCAGCAGCCAGAGTGTGAGGAAGGTGCCCAGCAGGCTGACCACCGCCACCGCGTCCCGGCTCATGAGGACGTTGCCCTTTTTCCGTTCGTCCCGCCGCTTTTTTGGCGTTGCTTTTTCTGTTTTATTGCCTTCGGCGGCCAACGTCCATTCCCCCTGACCTTGCGTGTTTGCCCTCCCCGTGCGCGGAGAGGCGGGGAACGGGGTGGTTTGCGATGCTTAACGTCATTTTATGTCGAACGATTGCGGACAGTGTTCATCCGCTGAGTACCAGCAGGTCGTGGAGGCTGTCCAGCATGGTCATCTCCGCCTGGAGCAGGAATTCGCTGAAGGGGATGGTCAGCACCAGCAGCAGCGCCAGCCCCACGATGACCTTCAGCTCAATGTTGATGGCGAACACATTGATCTGGGGGATCACCTTCATCAACACCCCCATGCCCACCTGGGCGATCAGCTCCGCCGCCAGAATCGGCATGCACAGCTTGATTCCCATCAGCGTACACTCCACAAACAGCTCCAGCATCAGGTTGTAGGCGGAGAGGCCGATGGACACCTGGCCGAAGGGCACAATCTCCTCGGAGGTGAGAAACAGCCTCAGCAGGGTGAAGTGTCCCCCCCCGGCAAAGAACAGCAGCGTCATCAACACGTTGAGCAGCTGCCCGGTGGAGGACAGATTGGCCGAGGTGGCCGGGTCGTACATCTGGTTCATGGTCATGCCCATCTGGGTGTCGATCATGGAACCGGCCAGCTGCGGAATGTAAAAGAAAAAATTCACCGCCATGCCCAGCAGAAAACCCACCGCGATCTCCAGCAGCATCAGGATGGAGAACTCCACCACGGTGGACGGAGCCGGGGGCTGCTGCTGGGATTCCGCCGTCACAAAGACGGACAGAACCAGAGCCATCCCCGTGCGGAAGGCTGCTGGGATGTTGGTGCGCCCCAGAATGGGGTTGAAGAGGACAAACCCGCCGACACGGGCGGACACAAACAGGAACAGCGTCAGTTCCGGCCAATCAATCATGGGCGCCTCCCCGTCAGCCGGCGATCAGGGTGAACACCTGCCGGGTGAAGTCCTGAAGGGTATCCAGCATCCAGCCGCCGCCCAGCAGCAGCACGGCGCCCACCACGATCAGCTTGAGCACAAAGCCGATGGTCTGCTCGTGAATCTGAGTGACCGCCTGGAAAATCGCCACCACCACGCCCACCGCCATACTCAGCAGCAGCATGGGGCTGGCCAGCCGGATGATGACGCCCACCGCTTCCCGCAGCAGGTCCGCAATCTGGCCGATATCCATGGGTCACCCTCCTTTCCCGGGGCAAGAGATCAGTTCACCCCCCGCACCAGCGAGGAGAACAGCAGATTCCAGCCGTCCACCGACACGAACAGCAGAATCTTGAAGGGCGTGGAGATCATGGCCGGAGGCAGCATGATCATGCCCATGGACATCAGCGTGGAGGCCACCACCACGTCGATGAGCAGGAAGGGCAGGTACAGCAGCAGTCCGGTGTAGAAGGCCCGCTGGAGCTCCTGGGTCATAAAGGCGGGCACAATGAGCCGCAAAGGCAGATCCATGGCCACCTCGTCCAGCCCCGCGTTGTCCTCCGGAATCTCCTGGTGGGCCAGGTCGCAGAACATCCGCAGGGTGTTGCGCTGGGTGTTGTCCAGCATGAACTCCTTCAGCGGGACGCTGGCCCGGTCTATGAACTCCTCCTGGCCGATCTCCTGTTCCCGGTAGGGCTGCCACGCCTCCGTCTCAATGCGGGAGACCACCGGGTTCATGGTGATGAGGGTGAGGAACATGGCGATGCCCACCAGCACCACATTGGGCGGGCTCTGCTGGGTGCCCATGGCGGTGCGCAGGAAGGACAGGGAGATGATGTACCGGGAAAAGGAGGTCATCATCACCAGCATGGAGGGCAGCAGGGCGATGAGCGTGGTGAGGAACAGGATCTCCAGCGTCTGCACGCTGTCGCCGTTGATATTGATCAGACTGTCGGTCGGCATCCTATCCTCACCTCGGTTTCCTTTGCCTGAGTACCGTGCGCAGCGCCTCCTGAAAGGTGGGGGGCGCCTGCCGGTCCGAAGGCGGGGGGCAAATGGCCTGGGCCTCCTCCTGGGTGAGCTCCGCCACCAGGGACACCCCCGAGGGGGTGACGCCCAGCAGAAACCGGCGCTCTCCGGCCTGAACCAGGGTCAGGCACTGTTCCCGGCCCAGGGGCAGGCGGGCCAGCACCTGGAAGCGTTCCGTCCCTCCGGAGCGGCCGGGCAGGCCGGTCCCCCGGCCCGCCACATAGCGGGTGAACAGGTAGGCCAGCGCCACGATCACCAGCACGCACACCAGCACCCACATCAGGGACAGGATATTGTCCAGCGCCGATACCTCCAGGGCCGGATGAACTGTGCGGGGGAAGTCTGTCATCAGGGCGCGCCCAGAATGGAGGTAACGGTCTTGAGCACGCGGTCGGGCTTGAAGGGCTTGACGATAAAGTCCTTGGCGCCGGACCGCACCGCGTCCATAACCATGGACTCCTGGCCCATGGCGGAGCACATGACCACATTGGCGCTGCCGTCCTTGGCGCGGATGGCCTTCAGGGCCTCCAGGCCGTCCATGTTGGGCATGGTGATGTCCATCACCACCAGGTCGGGGCCGATCTCGCTGAACTTCTCCACCGCGTCGGCGCCGTCCACGGCCTCGAACACTTCGGTGTAGCCGTTCTTGGTCAGGGTGTCCTTGATCATCTTGCGCATGAAAGCGGCGTCGTCCACTAACAGAATTTTCTTAGCCATGGTAATCCATCCTTTTTCATTTATGTTGTGTGCCCGGCGCAGTGCGCACAGGCCGGTGGGCTTTATTTTTTCGCGGACAGCATCTCAATGGCGGAGGTCTGTACAATCTCGGTAATCCGAACGCCGAAGTTGTCCTCAATGACCACGACTTCGCCCCGGGCGATGCACTTTCCGTTGACGAACAGGTCCACCTGGTCGCCCGCCAGCTTATCCAGCACCACCAGGGAGCCCTTGGCGAACTCCAGAATGTCCTGAACTTTTCTCCGGGCCCGCCCGATTTCCACCGTCACCTGGAGGGGCACCTCCATGATGAGGTCCAGATTCTGCGCCTGCTCCTTGCCCAGCCGGTCCATGGGGTCCATCTCTTCCATGTGCACCGGCTTGGTGGCGATGACTTTGGGCTCCGACCTCTGGGCCGCGGGCTCAGGCTGCGGGGGGTAGGGATAGGGATACGGGGGGTAGTACATGGGGGGATAGCCCATGTATCCGCCCTGCATCTGGCCGTCCGCGCCGGGCGCCGGGTAGGGGTAGGGCATCGGCATCTGCCCCGGCTGGCCCATCTGAGGCACGGCGGCAGGGCCCTGAGGGGCCGGAGCCGGCTGGGGCGCGGGCGCCGCAGGCTGCGTGGACGCCGCAGGGGCGGGGGCGGGCGCGGGGGTCGGAGCGGGAGCGGGAGCCGGGGCGGGCTCGGCCGGTATTCCGCCGGCCAGCATGGCCTCGATCTCCTCCTGCGTCATCTTGTGCCCGCCGCCGGAGGGCTCCGCCGCAGGGGCGGGGGCGGGAGCGCCCGCCGCGCCGCCCGCCAGCATGGCCTCAATCTCCTCCTGGCTCATCTGGCGGTTGCTGGGCGGCTCCGCCGCCGGAGGAGCGGGCTGCGCGTCATCCCCGCCCATCGACACCTCGTCCTCCAGGCCCAGGCTTTTCAGCAGCTCCTTGGCCAGAGCCACCGACATCACGTTCATGAACTCGCTCTCCAGCGCGTCCTCAATTCTCAGGAAGAACCGCACCACCACGATCTGGTCCGCGCCCTGGGGCAGGTGCTCCTTCTTGAACTGATCCAGATTGTCCAGCTCAAAGGACTGAGGGGTGGAAATGTCCACCCGGAAGCCCAAAAAGTCGGACATGGCCGTGGCCGCCGAGCCCATCATCTGGTTCATGACCTCGCACACGCAGCTGATGGTCAGCTCATTGAGCTCAAAGTCCTCGTCGGCGGTTTCCATGCCCATGAGGATGTCCACAATGACCTTGATATCGCTGCGCTTGAGCAGCATGATGTTGCTGCCCTCCAGGCCCTCCACATACTTGATCTCCACGCCGATGGCCGGCTCCAGATTGCCCAGGGAGAAATCCTTCACATCCACCACAGAGACAGTAGGCGTCGTGATGTCAACCCGATGGTCCAGCATGTTTGACACCGCGGTGGCCGAGGAGCCCAGGCTGATATTCATCATTTCGCCCAAGGCGTCTATCGCCATTGGGCTGAACATTTCCTTCTCCATCGCTTACTCGCTCCTTTGTTCGGCCGAATAGCATACCTCGTCTATCTTGATGGCCATGTTTTTCTTATGGGTTCCCATGCGGCCGGTGAACCACTGATAGCCTCCGATTTCCAGGAATACCGGGGAATCCTTGGAACGGCCCAGGTTCACCACGTCGCCCACGTTCAGGTGATAGATATCGCTGAGGGAGAGCTGGGTGTCGCCCAGCTCGGCGATGATCTCCAGGGTGGAATCCCGCAGGCGGTCGAAGATCTCCTCCGAGTTGTCCTCGCTGGCCATCTTCCGGCCCATGCTCTCCCGGTTGACCTCGCCGAACACGCTCATCAGCACGCTGCCCGGCAGAACCACGCTCATCCGCCCCTCGCTCTGGGCAAAGGTGAGCTTCATATCCACCAGCACCACCGTCTCGTCCAGGTTCAGCAGCGAAACCAGGGTCGGGTTCACCTGGGTGCGCTCATACTCAAAGGTGATGGGCACGTAGTTCTCCCAGCTGCTGCCCATCAGGGCGATGATGTCGCGGATCAGGTATTCGTAGAGCTGGAGCTCCAGATCGGTGTAGGCGTATCCCATCGGGACCTCCCGCTCCGCGTCGCTCTCGCTGCCCATCATGTGGTCCATCATCCCCAGCGCGGTGGAGGTGGACAGGTACACCATCACCGGGTCCTCCGCCATGATGGTTTTGCCGTCCTCCGACCTGGGGTGGATGGTCACGTTCACCATGGCCAGCACGTCCCCTTCGGTGAGGGCGTTGTTGAACTCGTAGAACTTCTGCTCCTCAATGCTCTCCACCGTGATCTCGCAGTTGGTGCGCAGCTGGGCGTTGAGCCGGGAGCTGATGACGCGGGTGTAGTTCTCAAAGATGCCGTTGAGCATCTTGATCCGGTCCTTGGTAAATTTGCGGGGAGTGGTGAAGTCGTATTTGCGATATTTTTTCTCCGGCTGTTTCTCCTCCGCCTTTTCCCCGTCGCCGCCGCTGCGCATGGAATTCAAGAGCGCATCAATCTGGCTCTGCGACAATACCTCAGCCATCGAATCACCTCACCTTATCTGGTAATGCGTACTCATGGGGTCATGGAGCCGCGGTCTGGTCCGGCGCGTCTCCGTCGATTGTGGTCATATAGTTGGACATGGCCTCGTTGAAGGCCTCCGCGCTCAGGTCCCGCCCGCTGATGACCATCTCCACCCGGCGGTTGGGGGCGCGGCCCTCCGCCGTCTTGTTGCTGGAGATGGGCCGCCACTGGCCGTAGCTCTCCGGGATGATGCGGGTGGGGTGGATATCGCTGTTGTCCCGGAGGAACAGCGTCACCGCGATGGCCCGGTTGGCGGCCAGCTGCATGTCGTTCCAGGGGTCGTTGCGCCGGTTGGGGGAGCCCTGGGCGGTGTGTCCCTGAATGCGGATCTCGTCGATGGCGTCCTCCGCCTCGTTCAGCAGGGGGCACAGGCTGCCCAGAATGGCCTGGCCCTCGGGCAGCAGGTCGTACTTGTCCGCCTGAAAGAACACGCTGTCCCGGAAGGAGATGTACACGTCGCCGCCCTCCATGGACACCTGGATGACGCTCTCATAGCCCTCGTCGCCCACCATGGACTGGATGGCCAACAGCAGCTCCTCCATGGTCTCCTCAATCTCACGCTGGGCGGCCACGTTGGGGTCGGCGGGAATACCGCCCGCCTCATCGGTGGGGTCGGCGACGATGCCGTCGTTGCCCTCCGGGTCGGTGGGGTCCTCGATGGCGAAGGGGTTGAAGCTGGTGACGATGGCCCGCCATTTTTCCTCGCTGATGGTGGACATGGAGTACAGCAGAACAAAGAAGCACAGCAGCAGCGTCACCATATCGCCGTATGTATCCATCCAGTTCGCGCCGCCGCCGCCGCTTTTTTTCTTTTTCACGTCGATCTCAACTCCTTATGCCGCGCATAGGCAGGGCTTGGGCTCATTCCCCGCTGGCGGCGGCTTTGCCGCCCTCGGTGCGCTTGCCCTGGGGGATGTAGGTCAGCAGCTTCTCGCGCAGGGCCTTGGGGTTCTCGCCGGACTGGATGGACATGATGCCCTCCACAATGATCTGCTTGCACAGCACTTCCTCGCTGTCCCGGGTCCGGAGGTTGTTGGCGATGGGGCCGAAGATCATATGGGCCAGGATACAGCCGTACAGGGTGGTGATCAGGGCCGTGCCCATGTCTTTACCGATGGACGAGCCTCCGTCCCCGCTGAGCTCCATGTTGTTCAGCATGTTGATCAGACCCACCAGCGTGCCCACCATGCCGAAGGCCGGGGCCACCGACCCCGCCTTGTCGTAGAGGGCTGCGGCGTCCTCATGCCGGGCGGACATGCACTCGATGTCGTTCTCCAGAATAGCGCGGACCTTGTCCGGGTCGTTGGCGTCCACGATGAGCATGATGGCCATTTTGAAGAAGGGGTCCTCCTGCTCGTTGGCCTTGCCCTCCAGGGCCAGCAGGCCGTTTTTACGGGCGGTCTGGGCCAGGTCCACCAGCTGGTCGATGTACTTCATTGGGTCGAATTTGTTGGCGTTGAGGATGACCCCGAAGTGCTTCGGGATGGCCGCCAGGGTGTCCCCCGGGAAGCTGGCCACCACGATGGCAAAGGTACAGCCGATGACGATGAAGATACTGGCGGCGTCGAAGAAGTTCCACAGGTTTCCGGGGGTGAAGGTGATGACGTCCCCCACCGCCTTGGGGCCGATGTTGATACCCAGCACGCAGCCCAGCAGGAATACCAGGAGGGCGGCCACCAGGCCGATGATATAGGTGATATTCATTACGCAGCTCTACCTCCAACAGCTCAGGCGGCAGCCGTGCCTGTTCCGGCTTCTGTCTGTCTCGCCTGTCGATTGCGGGCCTGTGCCCCAGCGCCCGGGCCGGGGGCGGTCCTCAGCGTTTGTCTACGACCGTGATCTCCCGCTGGATGTCCATAACCTTGGCATTGTAGCGGGCAATCTTCTCTATGATCTCCTCGGTGCTCTCGCGGACGAGGTAATAGTCGTGGTTCATCATGACAATCTTGGACTCGGGGATGGTCTCAATATACTCAATCTGCAGGTGGTTGACCAGGAACTTCTCGTGGTTGCGTTTTGTCAGAACGATCATCGTATAAGCCTCCTTCTCTCCTCATGGCAGGACCGCAGGGGGGCAGCCCGGGGAGAGTTCGGCTCTCCCCGGGCCGTTTCAGAGCTTATCAGCGCTTCATGTTGACCAGCTCTTCCAGCATGGAGTCGGTCACGGTGATGATGCGGGTGTTGGCCTGATAGCCGCGCTGGGTCAGGATCATGTTGGCGATCTCCTGGGCCAGGTCGGTCTTGGACATCTCCAGGCCGCTGGACAGGCACTTGGTGTCGGTGGTGCGGGGGCTCAGCCCGTCGATGACGGGGACGGTGGCGTTGGGGTCGGGGTTGCCCTGGGCGTCCCTGGCCACATACTTGGAGGCATTGACCTGGGTGATGCCCATAGCCTCGGCGTTGCCGCCCAGAATGGCCACGTTCAGCTCGCCGGAGCCGGGGCCCGCCTTGTAGTAGTTGTCGCCCTCGTTGGTCACGCCGTTGGGGTTGGTCACCAGGCCCACGGCGATGCAGCCGATGGTGACCACCTCGCCGGTCTCATTGCTGGTCCCGCTGATCATGCCGGTGACCTTGTCGATGGAGATGCCGGTGAATTTGCCCCGGGGCAGGTCCTCCCACACGGGGGCGTCGGCGGTGCCGGTGTTGACCCGGGCGTCGGTCACGCCCTCCGTGCCGGCGGTGGGGTAGGCGATGACCTTGGCCTTCTTGGCCACGAAGCCTGTGTTCAGGTTGCCGTTCTGGTCCAGGGCGTCCGCCGCGGTGACCTCTTCCAGCGTGCCGTCGGCGTTCTCCTTGTAGTACTTGACGCCCTCTTTGAAGCAGGGGTAGCGCAGGGGCACCAGCTGGTCGCTGAAGATGGGGTCGCCGATCTTCTTGCCCTCGGGCAGGTCGATGGCATTGGCCGGGTCGTTGGCGTTGCCCGTCTTGATGGGATGGTTCTCGTCGCCGTACTTGCCCACGCACAGGAAGCCGTAGACGCAGTTGCCGTCGTTGTTGGCGAAGTAGCCGTCGGCCTTGAACTCGAAGTTGCCCACCCGGGTGAGCTTCAGGGAGGTGAGCCGGTCCACGTCGTTGCCGGTGCCGTCGAAGTTGTCGGCGATCTCCTTGTCGCCCACCAGGAAGAAGCCGTCGCCGTCCAGCATGCAGTCGGTGGGCTTGCCGGTGACGTTGTAGTTGCCCGTGCTCATGTCGATGTCGATGGTAGACACGTTGGAGCCGTAGCCGATCTGAGAGGGGTTTGTGCCGCCCATGACGGGGGTTCCGTCGGAGCCGCCGGTCATGGTGGTGTAGAGGGAGGTCTTGAAAATGGCCCGGCTGGATTTGTAGCCGGCGGTGTTCACGTTGGCCACGTTGTTGCCGATGACGTTCAGGTTTTGCATATGGGTCCGCAGCCCCGCGATGGCCGCATACATTGCACCAGTCATAGTTGAAACGTTACTCCTTTCGGTTTGGCGCCGCCCGCCCCCCGTCAATCGGGCGGGGGGCGAAGGCATCCGCATCCGGTCCTGCCTTCATTCTGTCTATTCTATTACAGGAAAACGGCGCCGTCAATATTGGTGAAGATATTTTCTCTCATTTCTTCCTGGGTGATGGCGGTGATGACCTTGGCGTTGGGCACATTGATGATAAACGCCTTTTCGGAGTCCATGGCCAGGATGTTGGTCGCCCCCTTGGCCTGGGCCCGGATGACGCTGCCCGCCAGCTGGTCCATCAGGTCTGGCGTGACCTCGATGCCCCGCTCCTGCGCCCGGGAGATGGCGTGCTTGGAAAATGCCACGCTTTGGGACGGCTGGCCGCTTTTCACCAGCTCCTGCTGTAGGAGTTCGCCGAAGCCGCCCGCCGGCCGGAGGCGCTGTACCTGGGCCTGCTGCGCCTCCCTGCGCTCTAGTCCTGATACACGCTGGATCATCTTATGTCACCTCATCCTCTCAGGCTTCGTCGGTGGGCACGCCCAGCTCGCCGGTGTACTCGGGGCTCTCGATCATGGTGGGGGCGGGCGTCTCGCCGGAGCCGGCGGGCTTGTCGGTTTCCCCGGAGCCCTCTCCGCCGTCCACCTTGCCGCCGTCCTCGCCCTCGCCGGGCTTGTCGGCGCCCCCGGCGCCTTCGCCGCCGTCTACCTTGTCGCCGTCCTCGCCGTCTCCGTCATCGGGCACTTCCTCACCCTCCAGGGGGGGCAGATGGCCCACGGCCATGATCTGGTTCAGGGAATAGGTCTCCACGTTGCCCTTGCCGTCCTTGCCGAAAATGACCTGCTGGCCGTTGGACACGCCGGTGCCGATGACCACGACCTCGCGCTCCTCCAGGCTGTCGCCCTGGACCAGACCGATGGTGACCACCTTGCCCACCAGGGAGCTGGCATAGCTCATGATGTTGGTCTCGGTCATGTTGGTGATGGCGGAAATCATCTGCATCTGCACCATCTGGTTCATCATTTCGCTGGTGTCCATGGCGTTGTCGATGGTTTGGTTCTGGAGCTGCACCACCATCAGCTGGAGGAAGTCCTGCATACTCAGCTCGTTGCTGCCCTTCCGGCTGGTGCTGTTCTGCGCCTTTGCCACGTTGGACGAAGCGGCCAGATTGGCGATGTCAGCCATTGAATAGGTTCCCATTTGTATCTGTGCACTCCTTTCTGTTCAGCCTTCCCCGTCCACGGGGATAAGACCCAGCCGCAGCTGCTGCATGAAGTCCTGGCCGTGGGTCTGCGTCCGGCGCTGCCGGCGTTCCTGCTCCCGGCTGTCCTGCGCGTGGCCGTTGTGTCCGTCATAGCTCTGCTGGCGCTGCTGGTTCTGCTGGCTCTCCTGGCCGCGCTGGACTTCCACCTCCACAGTCTGCTGGGTGCGGCTGCCGAGCAGTCCCTGCAGTTCTCCGGCGCTGCGCTCCAGAAGGGAGCGGGTCTCGCCGCTGCGGGCGGAAAGCGCGATGTGCAGGATGCCGTCGGCATTCTGGCTGATCTCCACGGTGACCTCGCCCAGGTACTCCGGATTGAGCCGGATGCGCACCATGGATTCGCCCTGTCCCATCGCCTGGGCCAGCTGGGTGTCGATCTGCTGGGCCACGTCGGGCGCTCCGGTCTCCTGGGCGTCGTACACCTCGCCCACCTTCACCGGGGCGGCCTCCACATCGCGGAAGATCCGCTGGGGGCCCTGCTGGCCGGCGGTGAGCTCCATCATGCTGCCGCCGTCCTCGCCCTCCTGGGACTGGACCTCCTCCACGGCCGCCTGGACCGTCTGGCCGGCCTCCAGACCCACCGCCTTCTCCAGCAGCTGGGCGGGGCCGTGCTCCACGGTGGGATCGGTGGCCTCCAGCATGGCGTCCGCCTCGGGGTCGGACACGTCGATCACCTGCCCCAGGTCGCCCAGGACCTGCTTGAGCTCCTGCATCTGGTCCGGGTCCAGGCCGGTGATGGGGATGACCTCGGTGCGCTCACCCAGGTGCGCCAGGATATACTCGCCCGGCTCATAGGCTGCGCGGATCTCGCCGGTGGCCAGGTCCATGTCCACAAACCCGATGCCGGGCTGGGTAAACCAGGCGCCCTGCTCCGCCAGCTTTTTGGTCTGCTCCACGGGGTCCTCCTGCTTCTGGACGGGGGCCTTGTCCTTTTTCGGGGCGGCGGTCTGGGGCTTGGTCTCGCTCTTGGCGGGCTGCTCCATCAGGGGGTCCTTCTCCTGAGTCTTCTCGTCCAGCAGCTTCTGGAAGTCGCTGAGCTCGTCGCCCTCGGTTTTCCCGGGCTTCGGGATGCCGGCGGCCTGGCTGGCCATGGTCTGAAGCATCGACATCACCACATTGCTGGTCTGTTCCATAATTCCTTACACCTCCTCATTTATGAGATATTTATTTCCAAACGGCGGATTCCGCCGAATTGGACCTCGTCACCGCAGCGCCTGAAGGGCGGCTTTGCGGGGCCCCTCCAGAGGGCGCTTTCTATCTTATGCGCCGATGGCGGCCCGGGCCCGGGCGGAGCTGACAAACTCGTCGATGAGGGCCTCCTCCGCCTTTTGGACGGCCTTGTGGTAATCCTCCAGCTTGTGCTCCTTCAGCTTCTCAATGGAGGAGGTGTCGATCTTGGCGTCCACAACCTCCTGCCGCTTGGCCTCCTCCTGCCTGCGCAGCTCTTCCAGCCGCCGGGTCTCCCGGTCGATCTCCGCCTCCAGCACCCGCAGGCCGTTCTGATAAAACATGGCGTCCGCGATGCTCAGCCCCTCCGCCTTGCGCTGGCGGTACTCCTCGTTGCAGTCCCGGTAGTCCTGCCACACCGCCTCCAGCACGGCCTCCTGCTCCCGGACGCGGGCCAGGATGGCGGCGTGCTCCCCCTGAAGGGACTCCAGCACCTGTTCCTTATAGGACAACACAGAATCCAGAGAGAATTTGAATTTCTTCATCTATTTGTACACCTCGCCGGTTTATTTGAGGATCTTGGCCATTTCCTCCACGCACTGGTCGTAGGTAAAGGCCTGATTCACATCCTGGGTGAGGAAGTCGTTCACCGCGTCGATCTTGGACATGGCGAAGTCCAGCTTGCGGTTGGTGCCCGGCTTGTAGGCCCCGATGGCCACCAGATCGGCGTTCTTTTCATAGACGCTCATAATGTCACGGATGCGGGAGGCCAGCTGCCGGTGCTCCGGCGGGACGATCTCCACCATCAGCCGGGAGATGCTGGCGCTCACGTCGATGGCCGGATAATGGTTCGCGTTGGCCAGCTGCCGGGACAGGACGATATGTCCGTCCAGAATGCCCCGGACCGTGTCGGCGATGGGCTCGTTGGTGTCGTCGCCCTCCACCAGCACGGTGTACACCCCGGTGATGGAGCCGCGGCTGAAATTGCCGCTGCGCTCCAGCAGCTTGGGCATCTCCGCATACATGGAGGGGGTGTACCCCCGGGACACCGGCGGCTCGCCGATGGCCAGACCGATCTCCCGCTGGGCCATGGCGAAGCGGGTGAGGGAGTCCATCATCAGCAGCACGTCGTACCCCTGGTCCCGGAAGTATTCCGCGATGCCGGTGGCCACGCTGGGGCACCGCATCCGGAGCATGGCGGGCTGGTCGGAGGTGGCCACCACCAGGATGGACCGCTTCATGCCCTCCTCGCCCAGGTCCTTCTGGACGAACTCCAGCACCTCGCGTCCCCGCTCACCCACCAGGGCGATGACGTTGATGTCGGCGGTGACGTTCTTGGCGATCATGCCCATGAGGGTGGACTTGCCCACGCCGGACCCGGCGAATATGCCGATACGCTGGCCCTTTCCGATGGTGATCAGCCCGTCGATGGCCTTCACGCCGAACTGAATGCGCTCCCGGATGGGGGGGCGCTGCAGAGGATTGATGTAGCCGCCCCCCACGCAGTAGGAGGTGCCCCCCTCGAAGGGGCCCTTGCCGTCGATGGGCTGGCCCAGGGCGTTGATGATGCGCCCCCGGAGGAACTCCCCCACGTGAAGGGTGAGCTGCCGCCCGGTATTGCGCACGAAATTGCCCGCCGAGATGCCGCTCATGTCCGAGTAGGGCATGAGCAGGATGTGGTCGTTCTTGAAGCCCACCACCTCGGCGGTGACCTGCCCGCCGGAGTCGCCGTTGTAAATGCGGCAGATGTCGCCCACGGCGGCCCGGCCGCCGGAGGCCTCGATGGACATGCCCACAATATTCTCGATTTTGCCCGTCAGGCTGTAGGGCTCCGCGTTGTACACCTGGCGGGTCATTTGTTGAAATACGGAAGGCATGATTCACTCCACCGGCCGTATGCCTCAGAGCCTCGTTCCCGGCCTGGGAGAAGGGAGGCTCCCAACGATCGTCAAAACAGGGTCATCCCCGACGCGCTGTTGGCGGTATCCATCAGAATGGTCCGCAGGTTGTTCAGCTGGGTGGCCGCGCTGGCGTCCACGATCTCGTCGGGCATTTCGATGATGCAGGTGCCCGACTCATCGTCCGCCATGGGGATGATGCGCACCCGGTCGGACAGCGCCGTCAGTGCGCCGGACAGGGACGCGGGGATCTGGGTGAGCCGCTTGGCGTCGCACTCAGAGATATATATGTGCACCCACTCTTTTTTCTTCCTCTTGTCGATGGCGGTCTGGATCATCCGGCTGATGACGTCGGCGCTGCTCTTCAGGCTGACACACACCACCTTTTCCGCCACCGCCAGGGCCAGGTCCCGCAGGTCGTCCACGCTCTGGTCCATCTGGCGGTCCAGGGCGACCCCCGCCTGCTCCATAAAGCGGTGGACCTCCTCCTCCTGGCGCCGGGCCTGCTCCTCCCGGAGGGCCTTGGACTCCTGGGCCGCCTGGGCCATGCCCTGGACGTATCCCTCCTGGTAGCCCTCCTCCCGGGCCTTGGCGAACACCGCCTCGGCCTGCTGGGCGGCCTCCTCCCGGGCCTTTCTGAGGATGTCCTCCCTCTCCTCCCGGGCCTGCCGGGCGGCGAGCTCCGCGCTCCGCCTGGCCTCCGCCAGGATCTCCTCCGCCTGAATCTGGGCAAAGGTGATGGGGCTTTCCTCCGGTTCCGGCTCCGCCTGGGCGTCCGGCTCCGGGTCGGTCACCAGCACGTCAAACCCTTCCTCTTCCGGCTCCAGCGGGGGTTCCTCCGGCGCGAGAGGCTCCTCCGGCTGGTCTGGCTCCACCACCAGCTCCGCCGCGTCGGGGAATTGATAGGGCTCCACCTTGGTATCGGCGTTATCCCTGCCTTCGCCCCAGAGGAACGCTTTGAATATGTTAGGCAATGATATCGTCCTTTCCACCCTTTGCGATCACGATCTCGTTCTTTTCCTCCAGGTCGCGGATGATATCCACAATGCGCTGCTGGGCATCCTCCACGTCCTTCATGCGGACATTGGTGGTGATTTCCAGGTCGTCCCGGATGTTCTGGGCCATGCGGGTAGACATATTGCTGAGCAGTTTCTTGGAAACCTCTTCGTTGGCGGACTTGAGGGCCAGCACCAGGTCTCTGGGATCGCAGTCCCGGACAAAGCGCTGGACGGAGCGGTCGTCCATGGTGATGATGTCCTCGAACACGAACATCCGCTTGCGGATCTCGTCGGCCAGCTCCTGGTCGTA
>ERZ808040.1206-NODE-1206-length-18225-cov-3.797884_pt1 | contig 18225 bp, 33 predicted proteins | sample MGYA00380191_ERZ808040 | MGnify/ENA primary metagenome ERZ808040 (study PRJEB31490, sample SAMN06133395) | mouse gut metagenome | isolation source: J6 | host: mice | place: China: Chengdu | collected 2015-05 ...
TCACTTTTTGTAAAATAAAAGCATATAATGTATTGTAAATGAAAAACAAAGGAGCGATTCAAATGAATGAATTTTTTAAATCTGAAGGTCATAAAATTGCGTTTGCTTTAAATTACTTAGACGGTGAAGCTAGATTAAAAGTTTTAGGGATCACGATGAAACACTACACTTCTAGCCGAGTTTCGAAAAAATGGTACAAAGATACGAAAGCACTTTTAGAAAAAGAAAACCTACTAACTGGACTCACAGAAATGCGACTAGAAAAAGTTTACAGTGAGATGAAATAAATCTCACTTTTTTCATACACAAAAGAAAAAAGGGGGTGTACCAAAACGTACACCCCCTTTGGGAGATTTTCGCCCTTAATTTATTAACTTAATGACATTGACCAACACCCTCTTTTTTAACGCTCGTCATAATGACGAACCTAGTTTAAATCAGACTACATATTTCCAAACAAACCCTCCAGCAGATTTTAATTTTCCTTTGCAACATTTTGAAATACTGGCATTATCAATTCCCAATTCTCTTTGAACATCCATCATACTATCCCAAATTTTAATTAACTCATTGTTTTGTTTATCATATTGTGCGACTTTCTTTGAAGAATGGTGTTCTGAACCAAATTTTCCTTCCCCTGGTTTTGCATGATTTTCACTTATTTTTCGTTTAACTTCTTCTGTGTGATGTTTACCGTACATTGGGTTGTTTTTACCTTGCAAATAACCGTTATCTCTTGTTCTCACAGCTTCCCTTGTGTTTGCTTCGTGTGTGGTAAGCAAACATTGTTCTATGATATATGTTTTATTTTTACCACCACTTTTAATATCTTTATCTAAAACTAACTCTCCATTTATAAATCGTTCTTCATCATATCCATCAATTAATGTTACATCTTCTACAAAGTTAGAAAGAGTCAACCATCGTTCACATACAGTACAATCTTTATAATTTTCACCCTTCTTTGTTTTGTGGAACTCTTCATTATAACAACGGTAAAACATTCTTTCCCATTTTTGATACACCCTTTTGTTCCATTCGTTTTCATTTACCCAACCCCAATACATATCGTTAATACCATGACCTTGAACAATTCCCATAAAATCATCCCCTTAAAAATTTATTCTCATTATACATAAAAACAAGTGACTGAAATTTTAACTTTTTTTTGAAAAAAACAATTTATAGAGGACAGGAAAGTTTAGTCCTCTATAAATTTTTCATAATTTTTCTCACAGCCAATTTGACACTTTCAATCTGAATGATCTTTGTATTTTCCCCATCCATGTATAAATGTAAATGATGTATTTGTTTATCAGTAAACGTACATTTTTCTATCGCCATCTCGATATCCAACAAAATGTGATAAAGAGTTGAATTCAAATCAACTATCCTTTTTAATTCTTTCATATTCCTAATTAATACCATCATGACATCAACGTTATTGTAATCAACATCTAAACTTTTGAATGTATCGTGATTATGAAATCCACTTTCTTTAATAAATACTTGGTTTATTTTTTTACTTTGATTTAAAAAACTAATATCACCGTTCAATTCTTTAAATAATCTGTTCTTGTTTATGTTTGTTATTTCATTGTTTTTTGCTTTTTGTTTTAAATCAAGTAAATCATTAAGTTGACTATCGATTAAATTAACTGTTCTTTTATTCGACTCTACTCTTTTATTGTTTATAGCAATCGCTACTTCATCTAATCTGTCATCCCAATATGGGGAGTTTAGAGATAAACGTTTAAATTTATTTTTTCTGATGTGTGTTTTTAATTTTTTCTGATGGTCTACTAGTACATCATAGTGTCTAACATCCAGTTTATTTGATTTTTTTAGTTTTTTATCATACGAAAATAAAATATAATTACTTAATTTCTCTATTTCTTTTACACTCAAATCATCGTGTAAATTGATATACTCTTCAACAAGTTTTAATCGTTGTCTATAATCGTCAATTGATTGATCAAAATTAAAATTCATTTTTTCTCCTCTCCTTCATCATCACCTAAGAGATAAATCCCCATCAACATGATTGGAAGTATAATAACTAACGCAATTACTTTCACATAAGGTAAAATAAAAAATAAAACAAAGCTTGATACAAACACCACAATAGTCATTACAAGCAAAATAATTAAAAATCGTAACAAGCCCTTGAAAAATTGTTTCATAACATCACTCCTTTCAAATACATAGATAATATAGAAAACAGATTGATTTTTCTCATAAAAAAGACTAGAGAATTCTCTAGTCTTGATTTGAAGATAACCAATCTAAATACTCTCTCAATTCAGAATAATCTGCCCCTAAAGAAAGGTTCATTTGGAATTCTTCTATTTGCTCTTTTGTGTATTTTTCTTTTATGTGAAATTCAGAATCTTTACAAGAAACAGTTGTATGGGTGTTAGTAGTGTGGTTCTTCATTTTACTGTAATGCAATGGAAAAAAGTATGTATTTGCTTTATGACTATTCCCTTTTTCCCAATCAATGAACCCTTTTTCTTTCAAAGATTTTAGTATCCTAATAATTCTCTTTTTTGTAGTGTTCAAGTCTTTACATATCATTTCCATGCTTGGGTAAGCTGTATTTGTGTTTTGGTTTAAGTATTGTAACAAATAACAATAGATTCCGTATTCTTCAACACTAAGTATTCCGCTTCTAGCAGCTTCCTGATAAAAGAAATGTTTTTTAGAACTATCAATTGCTGGGTATTCCATATGCATCAAATCCTTTCATAAGCACTCAATCTTTTTTATAAACCCTATTTTTCGCTATCACATATGCAGAAAAAACTTCATCCGAATATGGGAAAACGTATTCTAATTGATTCATTTCATCAGTAGCCATTCTGCATAAACAGGGTTGATCTAAAATCTTAATCATTTCCTTAACTACATTGATTTTTTTTGTTTTAAATTCTTTCATTTGCAACATCCTTTCTATTGGGTCATTGTCGTTATATATAGAAACAAACAATTAAAAATTAAATGTTTTATAAAGTATTTATTTTTGTGTTTGTATATAAATAATATAGAAAAAGATTTTGATTTTCTTATATAAAAATAAAAATACAATTGAAGGAGCGAAGCGACTTATATATATTTTCTTTTATATTTTCTTTTATATTTTCTTTTGGAGTACCCAAATCGATACTCGTAAAGGTTTCGTTTTGATACCATTAAAGGTTTCGTTTTGATACCATTAATTTCATCTTTTCTCATAAAAAAAAGAGGATTAACTAATCCTCTAATTTAAAAGAATAATTAATTTTGTTTTTATCAAGATGTTTCAAAAGTAGGCTTACAAATAGTAGCTTATCATTTGGAATATCGAAAGAATAGTAATTCGCAACGATTACTTTATCCGCAACTTTGTGACAACCAGGTGATACCTCCATGGGTGTTTTGGTATGGATAATTTCCTTTAAATGGTGTTCTTTTTTAAATAAACTTTCAAAAATATGTGATTTTTCGTTATCTTGTAATTTAACAATTAACTTCATTTTCATTTTCCTCCTCTAAATATTTCCAAATAAATCCTCCAGCACTCTTTTGTTTACCTCTACAACACCTGGAAATACTACTTGGATCAATTCCTAATTCACGCTCAACATCCATCATAGAATCCCAAATTTTAATTAATTCTAGTGTTTGTTTGTTGTATTGAGCAACTTTCTTTGAGCTAGGATGTTCTGAACCTAGTTTACCTAGCATATTTTTTGCATTATTTTCGCTCATTTTTTGCTTTGTTTCTTCTGTAGGATGTTTTCCTTTATTCCCTTCACTTATTTTTTGTTTAGTTTCTTCTGAATGTTGCTTACCTTTCATCGCTAAACCATGATTTTCAGGTTTTGGTAGCCATGTACAATACTTCATGAAATAACCCTTATTATCTGTATCATTTTTCTTATCTTTATCAAGTTCTAATTCTCCATTTAGAAATTGTTCTTCATCGTAACCGTCTATTTTTGGTACATCCTCAACAAAATTAGATAGGATTAACCATCTGTCGCAAACCGTACATCCGATATAATTTTTACCTTTTTCTGTTTTATGATACTCTTCGTTATAACAACGGTAGAGCATACTTTGCCACTTTTGATACACCTTCTTATTCCACTCATTCTCACTTGCCCAACCGTAAGGCATATCATTTATTCCATGTCCTTGAACCTTTTTCATTGTCAATCACCTCATGATTTAATTCTTTAGTCATTTCGACAATCACCTTAAGCATTTCTTTATATTGGTAATAGTCATCTTCACCCATAGATAACAAATTTAAAATTTCTATATGTCTTGCGAGTTCTTGTTTAAATGTATTTTCCATACTTTTCATTTCCTTTCTTCATCGAATACATAAATAATATAGTGTTCAATTCGTTTTTTCTCATAAAAAAGAGAATGAAATTAATCATTCTCTAACGAATATTTAACTGTATAATCCATTATCAATTTTTGTTTTGGGTGAGAGTTAGCATCAAATGGGGTGTACGTTAAATCAGATGGCTCTTGTCCAAACCAATCGTATATATCCCAATCATCATAATTATTTAAATCATCATCTTTTAGTCCAACTATGCTGGCAGTAATAAAATCCTCGTTTTTTTCGATCATTACAATTAAATTTGTATTTGTGACAAAAAACTTTCCTAAGTTACACTCTTTTAAAATACTTTCTAAATTCATTTCAACTTTCATATTCTCACCTCTTATTGTTTCTAATATATAATATGTTTTTCAAACAAAAAGGTGAGGTTTGTTAAAAAAGACTAGTTTTTACTAGTCAATTTTTATGTATTTATCAAATAGGCAATGAATGAAACTCCTTAGTTCCTCAAATTCACCATCATTAACCTCTGTGTTTGTTTCGTTCAAATACTCAAAACAAAATGTTTCAATTAGAGCCATTTGTTCACTAACGTCCATCCCATCTGAACATTCAGTATAATTTTCGTCTAATTCTTTTTCGATCCCACCCAATTGTTCAAGGAAATAAGGGCGAACCACGTCACCCTCGACTTCGTTTTTTATTCGATTGATTTGTTCGTCTACAATTTCCAGACGTTTTGCTATTGTTTTTAAATTTATCATTCAAATCATCCTTTCTTTTACTAACAACTCTTTTAATTGTATGGGTTCTTAGACCTATATCTTGACTTCCATTTTTTCTAGTGTATGACTCAATTGTACCATGAAGAACAATCACATCACCTTTCTTGAGATTTCTGAGAATGATATCGCTTTCTAAAATATCAACCCACACATGACCAACTGGTTTATCTTCTATATTTCCATCTCGGTGGACTCTCTTAATACAAACGTTTCTGTATTTAATTCCTTTTTTGTAGAACACAGAGCCAATTCCATCAACTGTACCAATGAAATCTCCCTGAAATCCAATACCTAATTGTTTGAATAATTCTCTCTCTTCTTTACACATCTCGTATCACCCTTTGTTTTTGTTTTCTTAATATAAAATATGAGATTTAAAACAAAATGTGACATTTTGCGTAAATATTTTATATAGATATTTTTTGTTTTTTTGCCTATACTAATTGTATGCAAAATATATAAAAAGCATGATTATGAGGTGATGAAATTGAATAGATTTGAAGAATTTAACATGATAATCGATTCTGATTTAACTGCAAACGAGAAAATGTTACTACTGGTAATTCATAGGTATTACAATCAAGAGAAAGGTTATGCTTACCCTTCGAAGGCAACCATTATGACTTGCATGGGGTTAAAAAACGAATCAAGTTATTACAAAGCAAAGAAATCACTAGAAGAAAAAGGTATTTTAAAAACAAAAATAGTTAAAGGTATTGGAAACGAGTACCTTATCAATTATAAGTTACTAGCAAATGAGTCACTTACAAATAACGAGAAAAGGCACTTGCGATTAGTAAGCATCGGTGAGTTACAAAATGTAAGCACAAAAATAAAAAATAAAACAAAAGAAAAAGAAATTAATATTAACAATAGTTGTTACGATGGTTACTACGATTGGATGAATGAATTATAAAAAAGAGTAGATTCACCCTACTCTTTTCTCTACCATCTCAAATGAAGTTTTAACAATATTCTCTGCATCGATTGGTGGTATTTTATGTTCGGTTACTAATACTTGTGTGAAGTATGCAAGACTAATCCATTTGAACATCTCTTCAAATTTGTCTTGTTCTAGCATTCTTTCACTCCTCATTGAAAAAATTATCAATGATTTTAACCTTAGTTAATATATATGTATTAAAGATGATAAAATGACACGAAAGTTGGTATAAATATGAAAGCAGTTATTTACATTAGGGTTTCAACAGAAGAACAAGCAAATGAAGGATATTCATTAGTTGCACAAGAATCAAAATTAAGAGAACTTGCAACAAGACAAGGATATGAAATAATTAAAGTTTATGCTGATGAAGGTATTTCAGGTAAAACTATTACAAAACGTAAAGCATTATTGCAATTACTTGAAGATGCAAAACAAAAATTATTTGACATGGTGTTTATATTTAAACTTGATCGCCTAAGTCGTTCTGTTAAGGACTCTTACAGTATTATAGATGAATTAATAAAATCTGATGTTGGATTAATTAGTTATCAAGATAAGGACATTAAATTTGAAACAGCTACTCAACGAGCGATGTTCGGGTTTACAACTGTATTAGCTCAGTTAGAAGTAGAACAAACCTCAGAACGTGTAACATTTACAATGAAGGAATTATTTGAAAAAGAGAAAAAATGGTTGTTTGGACGATTACCATACGGTTATAAATTTAATGAAAATCGAGAAATTGTAATTGTCGAAGAACAAGCAAAAATTGTTAAGCGAATTTATGAAATGTACAATTCAGGTAAAGGTCAATCAGTAATTAGTAGTGAACTAAACATGGAGGGGATAAAACCACCTTCTAGCAAAGGAATTGGTTGGTGGGATACAAGTATTCAGAAAATACTAACAAGCACCTATTATTATGGCGATTATATCGCTAATTTTAAGCGTTCTAAGAAGCCTGTTGTTGTCACTGGTGTATTTCCTCCAATCATATCAAAAGAAGAGTTTGAGAGAGCTAAAAAGATACGAGGAATAAAAAATACACTACATCCTCAAATAGCTAAAACTAATGGTGATGTTGCGTGTTATTCGTGTGTATTAGTCTGTGCCGATTGTGGTCAACGCATAAACGCATATGGGTGGAACAAAGACAAGACTATGAGAAGGTATCGTTGTGTTGCGACTAGACATAGACTTTGCTCTGCATCATCGTTTCTTGAAGATAAAATTGAAGATGCTTTCTTAAATGAATTTAAAAATTTAAAATCAAAATACGAAAATGAAGAGATTGATTTAGAATTTAAATCAAACAAAAAGAATGAGTTAGATGTGTTAAAGAAAGAATTATTTTCGATTAAAAAGAAAATTGAAAAAAATTATTACGCATGGGAAAACGAAATGATCGATGATGAATTTTACATGAAACGAAGTAAAGAGTTAAAAAAGGAAGAAGAAGAAATTAAGAAAAAAATAAACGAATGTGATGATACAGATTCAAATAAACTACCAAAAATATTAACCAACATTCCAGATTTTAAAAGTGCTTTTACACTATTAAATTCTGAAAATAAAAAGAAGTTTCTAATGAAGTTCGTTGAAAGTATTACTGTAAAAGTACGGAATGGTAAAGTTAGTATTGTTGGTATTAAATTTAAATAAGGGTATGTTTTTACGCAACAAGGTTCCCCATAAACCTTAAAAACATACCCCTAATATCTTATTTAATTTAAGACTTTTATCAGTTCAAGTAATTCTAATTGTATATTGTATAGTTTTAAATCAACATTACAAACTTTCTTTATATTAAAATATGATATTACGATTGTTTTACAAGCTATAAATTTCTCCTCTAAAGTGTTATAACTATAATCGCAATCTCTTCTTCTGCTTGATTGGATAAAATCACAATAATCATTTATTGAAGCATCATAGTTAACATCTTCGTACAAAACACTCAAAAAATTATAACAATTTTGTCGTGCCAAATCTTTTACGTTGATTGTTCGATATTTATCTATATAGTTAAAAAATTCTTTACAAGTAATTCTTAAATCTTCAATACAACGACTTCTTGTTTTATAATCTGAATAACAATCAATGATGTGGTAATGATGAATTAATTCTTTGAACTGTTTTTCAATAATTTTATAGTCTGATTTTAAATTTTTCATTTTCATTAAAATCACTCCTTTATCGATTACGTTAATAATATAGAAAGAGTGTTAATTTTTCTCATAAATAAAAGAGTAATTTTAAACATAAAAAAAGTGGTTTAAAACCACTTTCTTGATTTCTTAGCGATATTACGTTTTACTTCAAATTCTTTTCGTTGATATTCAAGTAAAAGTTGTTCATATTTTTTGACCATTTCTTCATTTTCAGTTAACAACCCTTCGTTAATTTGACTTAAATAAAATTGATCGATTTTCATTTTATATCATTTCCTTTCGGATTTGTTTTCTTTTTACAATATATTGTATGAGATTCTATAAAAAGCGTGATTGTTTTGTATGCAATTTATATTTTTTGTATGAATCTAGGAATTAATCATCTAAATACTTCCAAACGAACCCACCAGCACTTTTTCGTTTCCCTTTGCAACATTTAGAAACACCATCACTATCAATTCCTAATTCTCGTTTAACATCACTCAAACTATCCCATACTTTAATTAATTCTAATGTTTGTTTATCATACTGAACAACTTTCTTTGAACGAGGATGTTCTGAACCAAATTTTCCTTTCATTCCATTATTTTCGCTTATTTTTTGTTTGGTTTCTTCGGTATGATGTTTTCCTTTTTGTGCTTCACTTAGTTTTTGTTTATGTTCTTCTGTGTGGTGTTTTCCTTTATTTGCTAAAGATTTATTTTCTGGACTTGACAACCAAGTACAGTATTTCACGATGTAATGCTTGTTTTCATCTTTTTTCTTGTCCTTATCAAGTTCAAGTTCCCCATTTAAAAATTTTTCTTCATCGTAACCATCGATATTTGGTACATCATCAATAAAATTAGAAAAAGTCAACCACCGTTCGCAAACGGTACAATCTTTATAACTGGGTTGTTTTTTATGAAATTCCTTATTGTAACAACGTACAAGCATATGTCTCCATTTTCGATACACCATTTTATTCCAATCATTCTCGCTTGCCCAACCCCGAGGCATATCATTTATACCATGTCCTTCAACCTTTTTCATACTATCACTCCTTTCTAAATCTATAAATAATATAGAAAACAGATTGGTTTTTCTCATAAAAATAAAAGAAGTAGGTTTGATTCTACTTCTTGAAGGTTATATAAGTGTGTTCTACTTTTGTTGGGTCATAGTTCAATAGTTTGTAAATAAAATCCATTAGTTTTCCAAAGAAAATTGCTAGTATGATTGTAGCAAAACCAAATTGATTAAACGCTCCTACAAGTCCAATCAATGTGAAGGTTGTCTCTTGAATTAATTTCATAGTTGTTATAGATAATCCATATTTCTTTCTGATACAAGCAGTTAGCAGATTGCTTGAAGCCTTTCCTAATCTAGCATTTCCTTGTATATAAAATCCAATAATTAGCGTTACTGATCCAAACAACAAATAAATTAGTTTGAGTATAATGTGTGCTGGAACAGGTAAAAATAGTAATATAAGATCAATGAAATATCCACCGAGTATACCATTGAAAAGTGTAGCAATTCCAATTTTTGATTTGAATAGTAAACAAAATAAGATAATTATCAATTCAACCAACATAGATATGAGTCCAAAAGATAATCCAGTTAAGTTTGCTAATGATAAATTAGTAAGTGTAATTGGGAATGATCCTAATTGTGAGTTAATAACCAAAGCAATCCCTAATGCAATTACAAGTTGTCCAAAGACTAAATATGAAATACGTTTAAGCATTTTTATCACGACATTTATCATATACATCTGTTACAAAATCGATTAACGTTCTAGTCATTGCTACTGCAAAGTAATTAACTACCTCTCTGATTACGTCATGTACAGTTAGATTGTAGCTTGATAGTAAGTCTTGAATAAATTTGATGATTGATGATTCTAAGTTTCTTAAATCGTTCATGTTATCTCTCCTAGTGTTTGTTATAGTTTGTTTATCTTTTGGGATTATGGGTAGTTCCCCAGCCTACTCGTTTGAATTCAAATGATACTTTTTCGTTATTTGGATTAACTGTTTCTGTCCATTGATCAATGATTGCCAATTTGTTCCCAGCACTCGAACAATCCATGATGATTCCACTTGTTTTTGTTCCATCTTCATGATGAACTTCAATCAAACTACCGTAAACAGAATTATCCCACACACCCAAATTCTTGTTTTTGTGATTGGAATACTCTTTTAATTGGTTCATTCCTAACGCATAAATATCATGGTATTCATTGGTTTCAGAATCGTAATATTGATAATTATTACCATTTAACTTTACATTTTTATCGGTATATGGGACTCCATTGGCTAGTGTATGAAAGTTTTCATCTTTTCTACCATAGGACGTTTTTTTGAAATTTGTGTTGATATTATCTAACTCCCAACGGTGAGTATAATTTCCATCTGAACGAGTTTCATTTGGATTGATTTGATTTTCTTTTAAAAATTTATCTAAAAATTGGTTCATTTGTTTTTCACTCCTTTTATCAATTACATAAATAATATAGAATTCGATTTGTTTTTTCTCATAAAAAAAGAGGATTACTCCTCTAAATATTTCCAGATAAATCCTCCTAAACTTTTTAATTTCCCTTTGCAACACCTAGAAATATTACCATGATCAATTCCTAACTCACGCTCAACATCGTGCATAGAATCCCATATTTTGATTAACTCATTAGTTTGTTTATCATATTGTGCAACTCGTTTTGAATTAGGACATTCTGAACCAATTTTACCTTTCATTGGGTTGTTCTCACCTTTGTTTGCTTCACTTATTTTTTGTTTAGTTTCTTCTGGAAGTTCATGGTAATCTCTTGTTCTGTTAGCTTCTCTTGTGTTTTCATCATGTGTGGTGAGTAAGCATTGTTCTATAACATATGTTTTATTTGTCCCACCACTTTTAATGTCCTTATCCAGTTCTAATTCTCCATTTAGAAATCTTTCTTTATCATATCCATCTATTAATTCAAAATCCTCAACAAAGTTAGAAAGAGTCAACCAACGTTCACAAACCGTACATCCGATATAATTTTTACCTTTCTTTGTTTTATGAAACTCTTCGTCATAACAACGTTGGAGTATTTTTTGCCATTTCCAATACACTCTCTTGTTCCATTCGTTTTCACTTGCCCATCCCCATGGCATATCATTGACGCCATGACCTTGAACTAATCCCATATAATCACTCCTTTGTCAATCTATAAATAATATAGTGAACGGATTGATTTTTCTCATAAAAAAAGACTAGAAATTCTAGCCTTTATTGAATTTGTTTATATCCATCTGCAAGTGTATCATCAATAATTTCTTGAACGCACATTTCAAATTGATATATATCATAATCAAAATCACTTAGCTTAAATGATTCTAAGATTGTATAATGTGAATTTTTAAGTTTAATGTCACATGAATGAAAATTTTTCTTAATTTCAATAATACGACCTTCACCATTAATGAAAATCATTCTTTTAGTTTCATTAATTACATTCACACAAGATTTCGCATTATTTTTCATAAAACCAACTCCTCTATATTTAAGGTTTTTCACCTTTTGTTCAACTTCTATACTATATAGTATGAGGAGTGGTAAAAATTGTTACAAAACATGACAAATTATTTGATAAAATTATAAAGAAGAGGATTTACGTTTTGAAAATTTGTTTTTAATTGAGTAACATTCTTTTTGATGAAGTCTGACTTTAATGGATGGTCAGAAACGGACAAAATTAAAACTGGATACTTCATAACGAAGGATTTATTTTTCAAATCAGTTATGAGTTTTGTATATCCTTCTTCATTGAATTCTTTACTTAAATCAACTTCTAATATTAAATGAAAAATAGTCTTATTGTATCTCAAGGTTAAAAATGCATCACAGATAATACCATATTTTTCAGGTAATTTCTTTTCTGTTTGGATGTCTAATAATTCAAATCCTGATGAAGCAATAGTCGCTATCGTGTGTGTAATTAGCAATCCATGTCGCAATGACCGTTCGTTAATCTTTCCGACATAATAGTAAATGCATTCACCGAACTTTCGTTTAGATATTTCTACATATTGTAATTCGTGTAAAACTTTTAATCTTCTTTGTGCAACAACAACTGATGATCGTTCGTTGTTAGTTGGTGAGGGATAGAACAATTTGGCTAAATCATAAGAATTTGCTGGTAGTTTTGTTTTGACTAGGAACTCGTAACACTTGCGATCCCTCTCTGTCAACTTTTTCATTCTCATTACCATCATCCCCTTTTGAATTTTCAAAATAAAATGATTGAAATTCTTCTAACTTCCCATCAATTGAAACATAACCTCTCCCAATCGTTGAAATGCTATTCGCAATATCACAATCAAGAGCGTTTATTGATTCTTGTTTGGATGCAGTTTTCAAACAAATTCTATTAGAAATGTTAGCCATCAATCGAGTGTCGATAATATCAATTGTGTTTCGCTGGGTGATTAACATGATGTGACAATTAGCACTTCTACAACGTGACATAACTAATGCCAGTTGATTCATTACTTTTCGTCTTTGTTTTGAATCAGAACACGACAACGGAAAAATTTCATCGATAATGAACAATAAAGGTTTATGTTTTTTGTTTATTTTTAAACGTGATTCAACAAGTTCCTCGAAATCATCTATCATTGATAAACATTCGTTTGTGTTTTTACCCAGTTTTAAATTGAATTCATCGTAATCAAATGAACCTTTATTGTCGCATAACCAAACATCAATCTTATTATATAGGAGATTTTTTATAATTGAACGAGCCAAACATGATTTACCACTCCCTGATGCTCCTACCAACAAATAGTTATTCTCTTGTGTGGTCATTGGAATTGTCATTAATCCATCTCTATTTCTACCAAGAACAATGGAATTACTTTCAACAAATTCAAAATCACAAATGGGAGATAATGGTTTGTGGTAAACTCTGATGTAATAATTAAAATTCTTATGGTAAATTGCAACTTCTTTCTTTATTTCATTTTCTAAATGTTTAACTTTAGTTTCATCAATATTTCCAACAGCTAGATATTCTATGTAATTTTGATAGTATTTTCCATGTAGCATCCAAGGATTAATTGATAAAAGTTTACAATTTAAAACCTCTTCAATGATTCTGAAATTATAATCATAAACTAAATAATATAAATTCAAACTAACACTTCCCTTCATTAACTACAAAACGAAAACGTGTTGTATCAATAAATATTGGTGTTGTTATGTTTGAATTGTTGAAATATTATTTTAAATGTTGTTTTATACATTAAAATATATGTTTAAAATTGCGTTTTTATGACGAAAAAAGACTAGAAATTTCTAGTCTATTTGTTAGTTTTCTATATTATTTTTTTGGTTTTTTTATTGAGTAATTACATTCACATTAGTTTATCTCAATGATTTTAATTGTAATTCTCAACATCTCGAACGCCAAATCGCCGAAGAAGATTTGTCATATGTTTACAAATGTTTCTCCGTTGAACTTTTTTATGGGCTTTGATCGACTTATATTAATGCTTGCATTATAATCTGCATTTGTTTCAAATCCGCATTTTATGCATTTAAATACTTCTTGCATTTTTCGATTTTCTTTATTTATGTAACCACATAAACTACATTTTTGACTTGTATATTGCGAATTAACTTTATATACATTTATCCCATTTAAGGTAGCTTTGTAACTAATCATTACTTGTAATTCGTAATAACTCCATAAACTAATGATTCTTTTATCCATAGTTTTACTGCACAAATCTTCCAAGTGGACGGACATACATTTGTTTTTTATCGCATAGTTGATGATTCTCTTTGAAAGTTGATGATTGTAATTTCGTGTCCATCTTCGTTCTTTGTCTTTCAGACTTTTCAATGCCTTACATTTGTCTTTGTGTCCATGTCCGCCATTTGCATAACTAAGTGATTTTTCCAATCGTTCTTTTCTTACACGAAATTGTAATTTAACTCGTATAAAATCAGAATAATCTCCAAAATGAGAATTAATTCCCAAATCATCAGAAATTACACAGTATGCTGGATAGTGTAACCCCAAATCAACTCCTAAAACTCTATTTTGAATAGGTGTATAAGTTATTTCTTTTTTGAATGAAACTTTTAGATTTAACATTAAATCTTTGTTTTTAAAGTATAGTTCGCTTTCTCGAATACGGTATAAACCTCGTACACATTGATGCAAAAAATGCTTTAATTCTTCAAAATCCTTATCTTCTCTGCCAATGATAACTTTAAATGTAATACGGTGAACCCAATGGATTAACACGTCATCACCATCATAGTAGAACCTTAAATCACGACCATGAGTTAATAAAGGATTTGATCGTTTATAATTTCTACCACTCCTTTCTCCTTTTGCAAGTCCGTTTTTTATGTCAGAATTGAAATCACTCTTAACTTTTCTAACGACTATACTAGGTGTATCAATACCAGTTCCGAAATTTAAGTCAAGTTTCCTAACAGACAAGGACTTGTAGGTGCTTTGAAATTCTTCACTTTTCAAATTTCCTGATTTTAAGAAGATTGAAAGCAAAGTTGAGTATGCTATATTCAATGCTCTGTACTGTGTATATTGCGAGTCACGAATAAATTTGTATTGTTGTTTTATAAGTTCTTCGTTGTCTGATACAATCACTAATTTTAATTTGCGAGTCAAGAGAAACTCTTTCATGTTGTATCACCCATTACAAATTTTTTTACTACACTTTAATATAGTTTGAAGTTGCAAAATTATACCAAAAAGAGGGTGAATTTTCATACCCTCTTTGATAATTCAAATAATTATTTGTTATTGTTAAAGCTTGCAAGTATAACTACAACTAAACCAAGAAAAAGTAAAATTAGAATGATTAGAGTGAAATAAACGATTGATGGTAGAAGTATCACAAACCACGAATGAGGAAAAACCCCAAACACTTTTAAAAGGATTAAAGTAACTTGAATCGTAAAAATGAAAACATTAAATTCTTTCATTGAATCTCTCCTTTTTGTTTTAAGAAATAATAGAATGCCATACAGATGGAATCAGAAACATCGTGGGATACATTTAAGTTAAAATTATTAAAAACAAATTGTTTACTTATTTTTTTTAAATCATTTCTTTTTGTTTTAGGTAAAACGTTTAATAACTTTCTCCATTCGCTAGGTGGCATAATTATCACATCAACACCTTTTATGTTTCCGAGTTCTTCTAATCCCCCTAGTAATCGTGATAAATTACTATACGTTTTTTTATTAGTAGAACAATAAACACCTTCAACCAATACGAGTGATAGTTGATATTCATTCATTGTATTTTCAAAGAAGTTCCATGTTTCTAATATACGTTTATCTATTGTTCCTTTTGGTTTGCAAAATCCATATTCAATGATTTTGAATGTTTTAAAACTATCATCGATATAGCAAACGCAATACCCACTGTTGCTAGTTGATTGATCAATTGATAGAACTATCATCCCAAACTCACCTCCAATATCGATTACATAAAGAATATAGTAAATGGTTTAATTTTTCTCATAAAATTATTGAAAACTTATATAATATTAATAGTTGAAAAAAAAAGCAAAAAATAAAAAAAAGCTAAGAGTTTACCTTAGCTCAAATCGATTTTATTCCCACACCATAATTTAATTTTCTTTCTTGCTACTTCACAGGTACTATTAAAATTGTTCTGACTAACACCCATCACTTTACAAGCATCTTTCTGCTTTAAATCTCGAAAATATTTAAGTTGTAATGCTCGTCTTTCTTTTTTGGTTAATTTTTCTTCCATAGTTTTTTTTACTAATTCTACATCCATTTTTCTACTAACCACTTCAAACGGATCTTTTCCATCGTCAATCAAATCCTCTTGAATAGTATTACTTCCTAATTCAAATTCATCGTTTGTGATACTTAATGTACTTTTATTGTTATTTAAAGTAGTTACCTCTTTGAACATAAATGATTTGAAAGATGCCTGGATATTTAAGTATAACCATTTCGAAAATTTACAACGTTTACCTCTTTCAAATGTCTGAACTGCTTGAATTAGTCCGAAGGTTGCAATTGAAAGGCAATCATCGTATTCAGATATTGAAGAAATTTTTGAATATTTGTACGCAAATGTTTTTAGTAATCCGATATTTTCTTCAATAATATTCATCATCATATCATCATCAATTTTCGCTAGTTCAATACGTTTAACTAATTCCTTCCATGCTTCTTCAAAATTAACATTTGCGTAATCAGCAGTTAAATCATCTAATTCTCTGAACGTCATATCAGACACTCTTGTATTCATAAACATCTCTCCTTTAGATTAAATCATTTAAAATATCTAAACAACAGTTTAAGCAATTATCAAAAGTTGGAAGGTTTTCATTGGTTAATAGTAACCGATCAATTAACAATTGCATTTGTGCAGTTAAACATCTCAGATTTGCTTGTTGCGAATAAAGAGTTAGATTCAAATCATCATATTTACGTCTGATTGATAACAATTCATCAATTGAATAATTTTCATCATTTTTTGATAATATTAATTCGGATTTTACTCTCATTAAGTCAGAACCAGCTGGTGTATCTTTTAAGTTATTGATGATAATATCGAAAACAAATAATATATCGGAAAACATGGTTTCGATAATAATCCCTCCTATTTAAACATATGTTCTAATCAACTGAAATAGTTGATTTTTTTATTTTATTTTAACGACATTAATCGACTAATAACGAATTAACCAATCGTAATTTAGCAAATAATCTAATACATGATTGATGTGATAATGAATTAACTGTTTTTGTTTTTTGTCATCTACCCACATCACCATGAATGAGTCCTCAGAAACTCGTAAAGCACTGAATATTTTGCTTTCATCAGTTCCATCTAAATATTTTTTACTTACTTTAAATTCAAATGTATCTGGTATTGTTTCTTTGTTGTACGTTCTCTGTTTTGGATTCATTTTAATCCTCCACTTCATCAAAGTAATAACAGATTAAATTAATTGGGAGTTTAAATCGTGTGTGGTTTCTTGGATTAACTAAGATGATTGAGAAATAAGTGACCTTCTTAACTACTACAATATCATTAACATCACAATAATTTAATTTCATAACTCTGCTCGGAATGTTATAGGGTCTTTTGCATTTTAATCTATCATCTACTTTAGGGATTCTATTTAATTTGATCATGACTATTTTACCTCCTCAAAAAAACTATTTACTATAATAGTAGGAATATAAAATCGCTTTTGTGTATGCTCATTGATGAAGTAACTGAATGTGAAATCTTGATTAGTTAATGTAACTAAATCTCCCTCTTTAGCATGAGTAATTGGAGTTTCTAAATTAAAGAAACTACTTGAATAATCCTTTTTGCAAACCATTTTTTCCATTTTGTCAATCCTTTCTTTTATTTACAATATATTTATATGTTTATTTAAATATTTTTGTTACTGTTTAAACCAAAAATATTTAATTTGGAACTCTTGACTTTCACTTTTTTATTCTTTTATCTATACATCCAATTGGTTTTTTTTACGATTTCTTGCTCATTCCACTCTTCCAATAATTCCTCTCGTAAGTCTTGCAAATAACACTTATTAAATATAATTTTTAATACATTTTCTTCTAGTTCTACCCCTTCAATCTCACTTCTGAACATTAATTTTTCAATGTCAATTTCATCTTCATCTAGTATTTGATAATCTGAAACATCAACTAATAAAAATTCTCTTTCCATAAATTCCTGTTCATTAAAGAAGTATTCAATCTCGGAGTTAATATATTTATAAAGTTCATTCATTTTAATCCCACCTTATCTTCTTTTTCTTCTTAACTTAACGGCAATCATGTGTTCAAACATCAATGTCATACATACAATCAGAATAATTAATATTACTAGAGATGTACCATTCAAAATTAATGTCATTTCGATTAACTCTCCTTTCGTCAAATACATAAATAATATAGAAAACAATCCAT
>ERZ808040.1209-NODE-1209-length-18169-cov-4.768295_pt1 | contig 18169 bp, 13 predicted proteins | sample MGYA00380191_ERZ808040 | MGnify/ENA primary metagenome ERZ808040 (study PRJEB31490, sample SAMN06133395) | mouse gut metagenome | isolation source: J6 | host: mice | place: China: Chengdu | collected 2015-05 ...
TCATAACATAGTAGAAATCGCCTAAAACACTGACGTTATCCGCTATACGGTAGTAGTTGTAGATGCCCCTGATTTCCGCGTTGTACTGGTTCAGGATTTCAAGGTCATCACTGTTGATTAGGTAGGTACGCTCAGTTGGGATAAAGACTTCCCGGCCCTCTTTGTAGGTGATTTTCAACGCTGAATAATCCGTCAATTTCTTTTGCCACTTTTCCCTTGGGACGTACAACAGGATATGTCCGCCCATAGACCGTTTTTTGTGGCCGTTTTTGTCTGTCATGACATGATTACTATTGCTGACGAACACTTCAAAACCCAAAAACCGGGCTTTATCCTTGGCCTGTGTAATCAGCGTCTTTTCGTCAGATAACTCCAAATGCAGTTTTTCCGATAAATATTGCTTAATATCTGACTTGATGTTTTCAGCGTCCTCTTTACTGCCGATTACCCCACATATCCAGTCATCTGCGTATCTGACATATTGCAGACGCTTATAATCTGTGTCCATGGGGTCATATGCTGGCATTTTGCGCTTTTGGGCCGTTTTTTCGCTGATTTCTTGCAGAACCGCTTTCCGTTCTGATTCATCCATGTTTTCCCACATTTCCGGCTTATATTTTCCCTTCTTGAGCCATCGAATTTGCTCATGCAATTTCCAGTAGGGGTCATACTTATCCCGTTTTACGCTGTTCTTAAACGATGCCATGTATTGCTCCATATACCTGTCCAGTTCGTTCAGGTAGATGTTTGACAGGATGGGGCTGATAATAGAACCCTGCGGCGTGCCGGAGTAAGTCCTGTGAAAAGTCCAGTCCTCCAGATATCCGGCTTTTAGGAATTTCCATATCAGGGCGATAAAATATTCATCATGGATTCGTCTGCGAAGGATTCCGATAAGTACCGCATGGTCGATGTTATCAAAAAACGATTTGATATCGCCTTCAATGAACCATCTGGCCCCGCTGAAATTCCGTTGCAACTGCGTGAGCGCCGTATGACAGCTTCGATGGGGACGAAAGCCGTGAGAGTAATTGGAGAATGTCGGCTCATAGATAGCTTCCAACAACATTCGCACTACTTCCTGCACCAGTTTATCATCAAAGGACGGGATGCCCAGCGGGCGCAATTTCCCATTCTTTTTCTTGATGTAGGTTCGGCGCGCGGGGTGCGGTTGGTAGCTGTGGTCTTTTAGACTTGCAATCAGCTTTTCAATGCGTTCCATACCCATTCCATCAATGGTCTGCCCGTCCGCTCCGGGGGTCATATTTCCGGGCTTGGCATAGATGTTGTAATACGCCTGCAAGAAGAACTCCGAATTATAGAGATTACGATACAGGCGTTCGTAATGATAGGTCGCGGTTTTGGCCTTGGATTTCAGACTGTTCAATACGTCGATTGGATTCCTCATGGTGTCTCACACACCGTTCCTTTCTCAATACTGATAGACAAACTATCCCCCTTCGCCATGTGGACGGCTTTCCCGCCCTCGGACTACTATGGGGATTCCGTTACCATGCCGGATTTTCAGCGTCATCTTCCTTGGGGTGTTAGTCCTTGGAATTTATCACCTTGCGGCATTACGCATAGCCCTGACGGGCTCTCCAGTTTAGGTAATCTCCGTTTAGACTGTTAGAAATGGCTTGCCAGTTTGTCGGATATGACGTTCGCCCTTTTCCGCTTATTGCGGTTGGTCGGTACAAAAGTATCATGGACAATTTCACCAGGATTCTGTAAAATTCCTTGTACCGCCTGACACTTCAGCTATCGTGTGACAGGGACTCGAGTATGACCCCTCGGGCTGTCCTTTAAGCAATTCAGCCTTTATCCTCATAACTGACCTTTCATCTTGCAATTCAGTCGCGGCGTGGATAGCTCTGCCGACTTATCGCTTTCCCGATATGCTACACTCCCCGCGCAGTTTCCCTTGCGGATAAATCGGGTGATGACAACTTAACTTCCTTGTGGTATAATGATATTAGCCTGTATTGGTTTGTCAATTTTAGGGGGTGCATTAGCGTGCGTAAACTAACCTTTAAGATGCAAATGTATATAAGCCTTGGAATACTCATTTGCTCCTTCATTCTTGCTACTTGTACTAAGCAGGGCCTTTTTAGTAATGTTGGTTGGATAATTTGTGGATTATTTTGCATTATCCATCCAGTGTGGCCTGATACATGGGATTGGAAAGACCATGATAAGTTAAGACTCGGTTGTCGTATTGCTGGCGTACTTTCGATTATGGTCGGTTTACTTACTCGCTTTGGCGTATAGTCCCCTAATTGTTCGGTTTTACGAGGAAAGTCCGTATCTACGGGCTTTCTTTTTTAATTAGGAAGTTTGATACTTTTATGTTGCTGCTATGCCAACAGCAGAATTTCTAACAGTCCGCGGACACCTTTCGTATCACACGAAGTAGGATGTCCTTACGGACGCACAGCCTGTCTCCACACAGCGTGGGTTGGTGATCAGCACCTGGCAGCCAGAGCGAACGCGCTTCTCTACCCAAGCCTCCCGTTTCTCTGGGGAGATAGTTGGGCTGAGAATTTCAGTGCGGAACCCCTCCCCGGTGAGCAGCTTCACCAGTTTCTGCTGGGAGTCAGTTCGGGTCCAGCTGGTGTAGATCATGACCCGCTCACCGGCGGCGAGCTTCTCCCTGACAATCTCCAGCACCTTTTCTTCTTTTGGCAGGATGTCGTCAAAACCGGCCTCGTTGCTGGGGTGGGCAATAATATGGCCGTCGATGGGATGGACAATATCCGGCTGGTCATAGGGCTGGTCCGGGTAGACGGTGAGCAGATTCAGATAGGCGGACAGCAGCTTTTGGGCCGCTTTCCGGTCCGACTTCAGCACCGCACGAATATCCCGTTCCACCTCCTTATAGGTGTCATACACATCCTCCGGCATCTCAACAGGAATGGGTATCTCCTCATAGTCCGGGAGGTCCTTGCCCATGTCGTTCAGGGAGAGGAAGGCGGTGTACTCCAGCAGGAACCGGGAAAACACCAGGGGAGACACCCCGGGGAGCTGGCGGGTCTTGGTTTTCCGCTTGCTGGCCCGGCGGTTGGCGTTGTAGGCGGCGTCGGTGGTTTCGTAGGTGTTCTCCACCACCCCGTACTCTGCGTCAAAGTTCTGGGGGCTGCGGTAGCTCTTGCCGTCCTTGCGCATCAGACCGGGCACCAGCCGGTACAGCAGATGGAAAATGCCCGAGCTGTAGCCGTTGATGAGGGTAGCCGTCATGCCCACAAACCGCTTGCTGACGCTGAAAATCTCCGCCATTGCGTCCCCCTGGCCGCTGTTGTTGTTGTACTCATGGAGCTCATCGGCCAGGAAAGCGTCAATTCGTCCCTTCATCTTCTTTTTGATGTAGGTGCTCAGGGGAAAACGGCGGCAGGCTCCCTTGACCGGGAAACTGCCCTGGGGATTTTCGGCGATCTCACGCAGACGCTCCAGAATTACGTCATCTTCTGTGAGAGACTGGTAGCTGGCGGCGAAAGACTTGTAGACCCAGCCAAAATGCGATATTTTGGTCCAAAGGATATTTCTGCCTGGATTGACCGGGGCCCACAGCATGGAGCCGCACTCCCGGCAGACACGATTTTTCTTATGTTCCCGCAGGAAAAATTGCAGGTCTGCATTGACCAGGTAACGGGAGCCGTCGTCGCTGTACTCCATCTGGATGGGCTTGCCGCAGTCGGGGCAGAGGAACGCCCGCTTGCGGTCATTCCAAGTGACGGCGGGATAGCGCATATAGCCGTCCCGGGCCTTCTCCTTGCTGAATATCGCATAGACGCTTTTGTCTCCGGCCTGGTACATTCCATACAGCCGCTCCAGCTCTGTGATACTCTTGACCACCATGGCATAGGTGTTAGGCAAGGTCTCCCCAATCTCCCGCACCCACTTCTTGGTGATATGGGAGGGGCACATGACCAGCCCAAAGGATTTTTGGGCCACGCCCCGGCTTTGAGCTGCCCACATACCATGCAGAGCGCCCAGGGCCGTGGAGCCGATTTTCGTCTTTCCACTTCCACATTCGGCAATGATGAGCGCGACACCTTTCCGATCCAACTGGCGCTTGACCGCCTCGGCCACGGCCAGTTGTGCGTCGTAGAGGGAGTATCCCGCTTTCTGCTGGATGTAGTCGTTGACAGCCAGCACCTCCTCGGACAGCGGCTCGGAAGCCGGGTCGAACAGAGGTGTGAACTGGTCCCGGATGCGGTCGGCCACGGTGACGCCGAAGGTGTTGAGGTAGCCGGTGATATTCTCCACGCCCTCAAAGCCGTCCGGCTGGTCCGGGCTGGCCCCGGGAATGGAGATAGCTCCGCACTCCAGGCCCCGCTCCAGAATCTCCACCACGTTTTCATCGTTGGGCCGCAGCTCCAGCACCCAGGCGTCCAGCTTCTCCGTCAGGGAGAAGACCTCCAGCGGCCGCAGCTCGCCCCGGTCGATGAGGGCGTCCAGAACAGCGTCCCGGAACTCCGGGATGAGGGGTGCTGCGGTCTTGCGGTCCAGCTCCTCAAAGAGCCGGTCCCTGTCCCCGGCGGGGACGAAGATGTAGCACTTCCGGGGCTGGATGGTCTGCTGTTCGCCGGCCTCGTCTGATTCATCTTCATCGTCCGGGGAATCAGCGGCCTGGGGGTCGTCGTTCACCATGAGAGTACCCACCGCGTACTGGCCGTCGTGGGACATCTGCCGCCAGTACTGCTTGGGGATCGCTTTCAGTTGGCGGGTCTCGCCGTTGAACGGCATTTCAATGGTGGCTCCGCCGTAAATGGCGTCCGACATGGCCTTCACCATCTCCGGGTAGCCGCCGAAGCGGACGGCGCTGATGACACTGCCCTCTCCGCTTCGGTCCAGGATGATGGTGTCCGCGTACACCGTCAGGCGCACTTCTTTGCCGGGGTCATAATAGGTCAGCGGGATCAGTCTGCTCTGTGACATTCATTCAAAAACTCCCTTCTTTTTGAACAAAAAAAGACCGTGTCCGCCTCTGAAAAGGCAAATACACGGTCGTTCTTGTTCGTTTATTGATTTCAAGGTCGATGCAGTCTGGTACGTCGGGGCGCACTACGCCCCTGGCCGCGTTCCATTCCTCCCTCACTTACTCCGCCCTAAACTTACTCCGCCCTGAAATACACTCCCATTTTATCATTGGGGAACGGAGCTGTATAGTTGAGGTTTTCTCAACCAAGCCGATATTGTTCGATCATACTGTCCAGGGAAAACTCGATCTCCTTCACGGCTCTGTGGGATAGCTTTTGACCCATAAGCGCTCTTTCAATTTGCTGGACTTTTCGGAGCGTCCGGCCGGCGGTCCCCCGAAGCACAACGCCTTTGCGGAACGAAATCTTTTTCTTTTCTAAATCCAGGCTGTTGATTTTGTACCCATATTTGAGCCAGGAATCCGCGATGCAGCAGTCAGGCAGGGACAATTCTACCGCATGGGTCGGATAGCCCTCCAGCTCCCATAAAGCTGAGCGTTTCCCCATGTCAACCGATGTCTCGCGCCAGAAAATCTGATATTTACTGGCTTCCCAAGGTAATTTAGCGCCCAGTATAGTTTCAATTTCGCTGAAACTCATAGTAAATGACCTCCGCTCACAAAATTGAAAAAACTCCGTCAGCGCCGCATACGGCGGTTCCTCGACAGACATATCCTCTTCCTGTGAGGTTTCTGCTATGTAGTCCTCCAGGAGCTGGATCAGGTTTACGGGCGGGCCGGATTCGTATTCCCTGTTACGGAAAAGGACATCGTAGGCGCAGTACCGGTGTATGTAGAGGAGATTGTCCAACCGCCTTCCGCAGCCAACCGTCCGTTCAACGATATCCACCTCCTGATCCGCCAGCATATCCTCACCGCAGTACGCGCATTTCCCAGCCTGCCGCTCCCAAATGATTCTGTAATTTCCATTGGCCTTTTGAACATCCCTATAATGCCGGAGCCACTCAAGATAACGCTGGTCAAAATAAGGATTAAAACTCACTTTACATGGCTTATGCTTCACAATTCTCGTTTGGGCCAGGCGCGTGACCCGTATAGAATGATCGCTTGGACAAACAAACACATACCGGCCGGCACCCTCGCTGATCCAGAAGCGCCGCTCCATCTGTTTGTGATAGGAGGGAGAATACATCTCCTTCATGCGATGGAGTAAGAAAGTATTCACCGCGGCATCCACATAGCGGAACGCATTGTAGGCGTCCATATCCCTATAATGGTTCATCCAGTTGGCGTTCTTTCGATTGATCTTGTTGATCATCGTCTCTGGAGAAAATTTTTCGTCAGTATCTCCAAGAATCAGTTCCTCCAGCTCCCACACATGCCTCTGCACTGTATCACTGCGGGTTGAAAGGCGGACCACCAGAGTATCTCCTATCTTCCGATAGGTGCGGGACATAAAAGTGAAGCCTTTGGATACTCTTTTTATTTTCGTCTTTTCCTGATTGAGGCCCAGCCCCCTTTCGGCTAAAAAATCAGTAACTATCTCCAGTATTTTTTCAGCCTGTTCCCAGGTGGCCGCAGTAATCAGGATATCGTCAGCCCAACGGAAAAGCTCACCATTGACATAACTCCGCTTGCGCTGTGTACCCGGATATAAATGGTCGTACAGGTAGGTTTGTAGCCCGTCCAGCATCATATTGGCCAGCAGAGGGGAAATGCTGATCCCCATAGACATCCCCTCATTGGTATCAAATAACTCTCCGTTTCGGACAACCCCTGCTTTTAGGAATTTTCGGAGCATAGTTTTGTTCATTGGAATATGGTCGATCATCCAGCGGTGGACGGCGCTCTCGTAAAATGCGCGAACATCCGCTATAACCACTACCTTGGGGGCCTTGGGTCCATCCAGGGCCTCAGAGAGGTAGGCGTGGAGATCCTGCTTCGTCCTGCCCCCTCTGGACGAAAATGATTTTTATCTGCGGTAGTTTCCGCTACAGGAGACAGGGAGAGGGCGTATAAGGCTATCATAGCCCGGTCTCGGGCTGAAGCGACGTTGATATTGCGGTGCTTTCCGTTTTTCTCCAGGATGTCCATATGCAGGTACGGCAGAGGGGTATATGCGTATGAAGTCAATGCTCTTACTGCGTTTGCCTTTTCTGCGGCGGTATGCCATACGACTCCATCCACCCCAGGCGCAGATTTTTTATTTGTAATTTCATAAACCGCCAAAGCTCTTGCGTTCCAGGAGGCGGTCAGCTTGTCTTGCGGCTGCGAAACAAGAGTCCAGTCTAAAGCATAGGCGGCCTGTGCGATGGCCGCCTGCATCTCATGGACTTTCTTTTTGACAGATACCCAGTCTGTGGCCTCCCACTGATCAGCCAGGTCTTGATCAGATAAGTCTGTACGCTGAACCGTGACGTTAATCATAATGGATAAGGGGCAGTGATCCGATCCCTGGGTATCTGTGTAGTGCTTTATACTCTTTACATAGGTCAGCAGCTCATTGGAAACCAAAAAATAATCCAGCCTGGAACCCTTATTATGAATCCGGTTTTGATTTTTTGGGGCCCACCAGGTAAAAGCGTCCCGCTTTTCTGGATAAAACGTGCGGAACACGTCTTTAAGCCCTACTTCTAAAAGCCGTTCAAAATTTTTGCGTTCCTCTGTTATCATATCTGGAGGGACAGTGCTTGACCTGGCCTCAGAAGGGTAGATATCCTGATCCGTATGTGTAACATTAAAGTCACCGCAGACCACAACTGGTTTCGGCAGCTTGGAAATATAGGTGCAGAAAGCCATGTCCCAATTCAGACGGAATTTCCGCCGCTCTGGGGGGGATTGTGCCTGGTAGTTTGGGACGTACACATTGACAATATAAAAATCTCGGTATTCCAGGGTGATGGCCCTGCCCTCCCGGTCATACTTCTTGACCCCAATCCCCAGCTTGACAGATAATGGCTCACGTCTGGACAGAACGAGAGTGCCCGAATAATTGGGTTCCATCGCCGGAAACCAGTAGTCGTGGTAGCCGGGGGCGGCCAGTACAGTTTGCCCCCGTGTTTCCTGGATACACATAACATCAGGCTTTCCATCAGTCAGGAACTTGATCAGTTCCCGCCGGTGCGCCGCGATCCCGTTGATGTTCCAGGAGGCAATTTTCATTTCCTCACAACCTTATCCCATTTTTCTGATATAGATTATATCAGATTTGGTTTTCATAGGATACAGCGGCGGAGTCGGGATGGATCAAAGTGATGGGAAGGCACTTCCTTCTGGCGTAATTCACCGTCTGCATGGTGCCGGAGCGAAGGTTCCGGTCGTTGTCATACACCGCCAGCAGGCAACTGGCATGGTCTACCATGTACTGATTTCTCAGCCTGTAATTGGTCACAGAGTTGTTTCCCGCAGTTCCGGCGATGACCACCTCCGCACTGCGCTGCCGCAGGACGGACAGCCGGCGGCGGCTTTTGGGGTCCCAGTCCCTGTCATGTCCATCAAAGGGAAGGACAAGGACCAGCTCGATATCACTGTACTCCGGCTGCTCTTTCAGCTCCAGCAGCAGCTCGCCCGACCAGAGGTCTACCCCGAGAGCTCCCCCGTCATAGAAACAGCGGACGCCTTTATCATAAAGCTGAACAAACTGCTCCTTCAACCGGCGCTTGAGCCGCTTGCAGCCGTTGTTGTTTTCGTTGTATTTCCACTTGAACCGGGTGGGCCGGTGGCCAGTAATGGCGCAGGCTATATATTCCATATTGCTCCTCCTTGTCCAATAGGGTGGGACAAGTATATCACAGAATACGGTGTATTGCTACTCCTATGATTACAAACTTGTATCTATGTAATGTTTTCGGGCATGGGGTTACACTACTAAAAAAGGCGGTGTGTTGCTATGCCACGGACATTAAAAGACATCAATATAGAGGTAGGAGCCAGGATCAAGGAGAAGCGGCTGGCTCAAAAGCTGACCCGTGAAGACCTGGCGCGACTGTCCGGCTATACCGCCAATTTTATTCAGGAGGTGGAGCGTGGCCGCTCCGGGCTGTCCTCCGAGTCTATCCGGGCGCTGTCTATGGCCCTCAAGGTCTCTGCGGACACGCTGTTATTCGGCGAAGCACCAGAAGAATTTGCCCACATCGCACAGCGGTTGAAGTCTGTTCCACCCCAAAAGCGGGAACACATTCTCCGAATCATAGAAGAAGCTATCGCTTGTTCTATGTAAATTCTAAACAGAAATAGAGAGTGGGTAGATGAACCTACCCACTCTTTATAACTTAATTCTTACACGATATAATAATCAACAAACATTAGGATAGTACATATGGCGGAAAGACAACTTAGACCTACGAATATCTTCTGCATTATAGCATCAAGTTTCCTGTTTTCCCGCATAAAATTACATCCTCCTTATAACATACTTTGAAAAAACTTTCAAAAACCACTTGCTTTTCCATCATTTTTCTATTATCATTTGTCCTATGCGTCTAAATGCAAATGTCTGTTGATTTCTATTCAAAATCTGCTATAATAAAGAAGCGGTTGCATAATGTGTTGCTGCATAATCTTTTGGATGCTAGTCCAATATCGGGGTCAAGCCCCACCACAGCAAGTTGTCTGTTGCGACCAGACAACTTGTTTTTTTGCGGAAACTTGGAGCAACATTAAATGATGCCTCCTTTCTGTCAAATCAGTCACCCAGATCATTACACCTCCTTCACTTGTTTATTGTGACTGTATGTAGCTACCGCTTCGTTATGTGTAACTCCAAACTTTTGTATTACTCACAATAAGCAGAACTCTAGGCCAGACCAAATTTCAATCCTTGGCTCTCATAGCCGCTGGACAAAACTTGACCTGACCTAGAATAGACTAATCTTTTTTTTTTTTTTTTCATTGAGAATCTTGTTTTATTATAGCATATTTTTTTATAAATGCAAGCTATTAATTTATAATTTTATCAAAAATTTTGTGCTGCTTGGAGCTAACTATAGTGCCACTTATGTTACCACTTGCTCATAATTTTGCCGTACATCTGCCGCTTTTCCTCCGCAAACCGCTGAACCAGGACAATCACGGTGTCGCCCACCATAAAGTCGGAGTCCTCGTGCTGGTAGGAGTAGTTGCACATACAGACAGTGCCGTCGGGCAGGTTGCAGAACACGCCGCCGCCATATTTCCCGGCGATGGTGGCGTACCGGCGGCTGCCCACGGGGTGGCGCTGCTCCGCGCCGTCAAAGGGGTTGGACTGGGTGGCCTTCACCGAAATCTGAAGGTCGTCCTTCTCCGGATCGAAGCCAGTCACAACGCAGTCCAGCTCCTCGCCGGGGTGGTACTCATCCCGCAGGTCGGGGATGGCGGTGTACCGCAGCTCCCGCTGGGTCAGATTGATGTCGTGGCCGTAGCACTCCACCAGACACCGCCGGGGCCCCACCGACAACACCCGGCACTTGACCTGAGCGCCGGTCTGGCTCAGGCTGGACCGGTGGGCGAAGAAATACCGCTGGGACCGGGCAGCCAGACGCCGGGAGGCTACCGCCACACCGTTCTCCCGGTCCACCTTGATGATAATGAAGTCGATGGTAGCCCCAACCATGTTCTGGAGCACGAAGTCGGGCCGGGCCTGTTCCTGCTCCCACATCTCGGTGTCGGGGATGACCACCCGCACCCGGTAGGGCACCACGATGGCGCAGTACATGGTCTTTTTCTCCATCGCTCCGGTCTCCTTGTTCCGGACGCTGATGTGGAGGGGGTCCACGCCGATGATAGTACCGGTGAGGGCGCTGCGGCCCCGGTAGGAAGCGTAGATGGAGTTCCACTCCTGGCGCTCCTCCGCTGTCAGGCCCCGGTCCAGGGCGTTGAAGTCCAGACCGTAGAAGCTCTGCCGGTCGTTCTTGGGGGGCAGAGGTGCAGGCTCGGAGTCGGGCGGCTGCTCCTCCACAGGTAGCGGTGACGACGGAGAACTGGGCTCCATCCAGAAGGGCTGCATGGCGGAATGTTCCTCCGGGACATCCACGGGTTCCTCTAGGGGCGGCGGCTCAACTTGGGCGGCCGGTTCTCCGTCCTGTCCGGTATCCTGATCCTCCGCAGGGGGCTCGGCCGGGGGTGTGTCCATGTCCTCGGGCGGCTGGTCAGACTGCGGGGCCTCCTCACCGCTGGCGGGCAGGGCCGTGTCCTCCTGAAGAACATCGGCGGCGGGCTGTTCCAGTCCCTCCGTATTTTCCTCCTGGGCCTGGGGTTCCAGTTCCATGTCGTTGACCTGCTCGGGTTCCTCGGGAACAACTTTCTTTCTAGGCATAATGTTACCTCCAAAAAATGTATTTTTTACGGCCCGTTGGAGCCATAAAAGCAATGTGAGCCGTCCGTCTGCCGGGCGGCAAAGAAGTGTTTGGGCGGCAAGGCCAGCCCATCCGGGGGCGTGCCGCTGTCGCTGATCCAGACGATCCGCTCCGACCGCTCCCGCTGGAGCAGCTGGGTGTCGGAGACATGGGACAGCATGGCCACGGAAAACAGCTTCAGCTTGTCCCCGCCCAGGGTGAAGCAGAGCAGCCGGGGGCTGTCCACCTTCACGGTGAACTCCTGGGGGGCGCCCTCGCTCAGCTCCAGCATAACGTCGATGGCCTCCAGCCGGGCGGCATCGGGCTGGCCCCGAGCCAGGTAGACAAAGCCGCCGTCCACATGGAAATCACCCAAACCGGAACGCAGCTGCCGTAGCATTGTGGTCATGTGCTCCTCCCTGACCGCAAAGCCAGGACGCTGGAATTTGCCCCGCACCAGGGCGTGGAGCTGATCTTCCCGGACACAGCCCAGCTTCCGCAGGGCGTCCAGGATGTATTTCTGCTGGTTGGACAAAAGCATTGCTACCACCTCCCCGAGGGCACATTCATCCGGTTGAGCTCCGGGTCCACTATCAGGTCGCTCTCGCTTTCGGCAATGCAGTTGAAGATGGTGGCCATGGTGTAGGCGGTGGAGTTCCTGACCTCCCGGTCTAGGTTGGCCCGCAGCTTCCGCTCCGCGTCCCGCAGGATCATCCCATCCAGCAGCTTCAGCCGGGCCCGCACCCGCTTCTGGGGCAGGGTGGCCCCGCCCACTCGGAAGTGATCCAGGTAGAACAGCCGCTCGATAGCGTTCTCGAACACCCGGGCCACCTCTGGGGAGAAACAGGAAAGCTCACAGGCGTCCAAAATGCCCATGAGCTCCTCCTCATCGTCCGCCGGTCCGTCCGCGCCCCCGGCGCTGACTGGCTGACTGACATCAGTATAGCTGGATTCAGTATGACTGGATTTAATATAACTTGGCCGCATTTTTTGAGGTTCTGCAACCGCCGGTTCTGCGGTTCTTGAAGCTCCATTTTGGAGATTCTTGCCGCTCAGATCCTGCGGTTCTTGTTTGGGCATGGGAAAGCCGGTGCCGTCAAGACCGTCAAAATCTGCGGTTCTTGAATCGCTGTCCGGCTCAGGGACAAAGGGGGCGCTGGAGTAGCTGGGGTTATCCACCGGCTCCACACTGGCCAGGTAGATCTGGTTGGCGTCGCCCCGACCGCAGCGCTTCTCCCAGACCAGCTTCAGCTCCACCAGCTTCTTAAAGGCCGCCGTCACCCGCTGCTCGCAAATGCGCAGCTCCCGGGCCAGCTCCTTCCGGGGGAAGATGACAAAGACCTCGCCGTAGTCATTGACCCAGCCGTTCCTGCGGGAGAGCTGGAAGCGGTTGAGCAGGAAGGTGTAGGTCACCTTGGCGTCCAGGCTCATGCCGGCGTACCTGGGGTCGGAGAACAGCCAGCGAGGCATTTGCATGTGATATATAGTTTGAACGTCCGTTTGCTTCATCAGGGAGAAGCCGGGGCGTTCTTTCATCTGTGCAGCCCTCATTCGGGGTCACCTCCATCTGTTGAATTTTTCTTGAAATTAAGGAGTCAATCGTTTATAATTCGTTTTGAAAGGGGATGTCCATATGTCCGGAGGCCCAATGTTTAATATTTTTCCAAGTTCCGCAGAGGAAGCGGTTGCAATGCTGTATGTCCAGAGACAAGATCTGACGGGCAAAAGTCCGTCCGAAATTTATACGATGTTTCAAGAGGCGTACTATGAGGTTCGGAAAGACCGGCGGGAAAAGCAGAAATCCGGCTGGTTTAAGGATAAAAAAGATGACCTGCAAGTGTGATCGGCTCGCTTGCCTATCATAACGTCTGCAACAGCGCAGCCCGCTGGGATCACCGTCCCGGTGGGCTGTCCGCTTCTTCATCGGGCTCATCGTCACCGACCACATCCCCCAGGTCAATCAGCCCAATCCCGCCGGCGGTTTCCTGTTTGGTGTCCTCAATGTTGTACTCCAGGTCCTGAGCGGGATTGACTTTCTCCTTCGGCGGCAGCTGTTCTTTTGGAGCACGCTCCGCCGGTTTGGTCTGCTTACTGGCGGCCTTTTTCTTTTGCGCCTGCTGTTCCCGCCGTTTCCACTTGGGGATGTACTTGACCACCCGGCGGGATTTCAGCGAGCCATAGTCTGGAAGCTCCTCCGGGGCCAGCTTGTAGAGCAGGGCGGGTTTGTGGCCCTGGAACAGGGCGATACACTGGCTCCGGTCCAAGCGGAGGATTTCATCCGGCTGCATAAGCTCCCGCTGGGTATTGCTCCGGGTCTGGGAGTAGGGCCGGGTGGAGGTATAGACCGGGGAGAACAGGGGCATGAGGGGCATCTGATTGTTGGTCACGGAGATGGTCACCTTGCCGCATTTCTTGGAGATGTAGTCCGCTGTGGTCCAGTCGTTGGCCCCCATGTAGAGGGTCTGGTCGAAGGTGGCCAGCTGGTTTTCCCACTCCTTACCGGGGTACTTTTCCTGCCACTGGCTCAGGCTCTGCACCACGATCTGGCAGCTCATGTTGAAGCCTCGAATGCTGTTCAGGGCATCGGCAATGCCGTCCATATAGCCAATGTTGCAGTATTCGTCCAGGCAGAAGTTGACCAGCACCGGCAGACGGCCGCCCTTGCCCTTCAGCCGGGCGTAGTCGGACAGCCGGGGCAGGGCCAGGGAGAAAAACAGGGAGCTGAGGAAGCGGTAGGCGCTGTCCTGGGCGGAGATGATGACGAAGTAGGCGCAGGGCTTTTGTCCCGGGAGCAGCAGATCGACATCGTGGTTTCGGGTGATGGTGTCCACCAATTTATTTTGAAAAATAGCCAGCCGGTTGCCCAGTCCAATGGCGATGTTGCCCCAGAGATTTTCCCGGGCCTTGAGGAACAGGCCGTGGTGGCCCTTGGCCGGGTGCTCCGGGGGCAGCTGGGCCAGGGTGCGGTTGATCTCCTGGATGCTCTTGTTGGCCAGCAGCTGGTACACATCCCCCAGCCCCCGCTGTTCGATGGGGAGCAGCTTGCCGTTGGCGTCCTTCAGATTGCAGACGTAGTGGATGAGGGCCATAAGCAGGTTCAGCTCCGCCCGGCTCCAGAAGTCGTCCGCCTCCTTGGGGCCGGAGGTGTTCTGGATGATGGTGTTGGCCACCGTCTGCACCAGCTGGGTCTCCTGATCCAGGGAGTACAGGCAGTTCCAGCCGTCCGAGTGGGCCATGTCCAAAAAGTTCACCGCCCGGACGCAGTAGCCGTGTTTGGTAAAGTAGGGGGCCATTTTTTCAAAAAGCTCGGCCTTGGGATCGGTCACAAATACCGATTCCCCCCGCTGGGCACAGCCCAACAGGAACGGGATAATAAATCCCCTGGATTTCCCGCTGCCCGGAGCGCCAATGCACAGCAGATTGTTGTTGTCCCCGGGCACCATCCGGTGGGCCACATAGGCGGCATATTTGTCCGGGTCGTCCGGTCGCTTTTTCCACTTTCCCAGCATCATGCCCTTGACCTCCGTGACGCTGCCCAGCTCCAAAAACTCCTCCAGCTCCTTTTTCGTCAGGAAGCCGGAGGAGCCGTGGGTGGCGTCCGGGAGGATATCAAAGCCCCGGGGATCGCGGATAAACTTGTAGCCGGAGAAAAAGATGTACCCCTTTTTCGTGATAAGGCAGATCAGCAGAAGGATGACAATGGTGAAGCCCAGCCCGAAGGGCGTGAACAGCACAAACCAGTTGCGCAGGGGATTAAACACCCAGATACTGCCCACCTCTTCACCCTCGGTGTGGAAGGTGGCGGCGGTACCCAGGCGGATGGAGTTGAGGAACATCCCATAGAAGTACCAGCCCAGCAGTCCAAGGGGGATGTAGACAGGAAATTTGGCTTTATGCCGCTCAAACCAGGGGCCTAGCCTTTCGGCCAGCTTGTCCTCCAGCTTTTCCAGATATGCGGATGGGCGGAGCATCGACAACGTCTCCTTTCTCGGTGAGGAATTGAGTGCGGGGCGGGGTATAGGGAACCGGTGGCCGGCCGGTGACTGCCGAAATGACCTCGTTGGTCAAGGCGAATACTCTGGCGTGACCAGTGGATTGGCAGCGGGGAATCAGCACTGTCCTGGCCTGCCCCTCCAAGGCGGCAACAGCGATTTGCTTTATTCCTTGAGCTTGGGCGGCCTGAATGGCGGCGTCCAAGCGGCGCAGATCCATGTCGGCGGCGATGACAAGAGGGCGGTCCCGATAGATGGCGTCCCAGACAGGCACATCCAAGGGCGGAGGCTGGTACTCCTCCTTCAGCGCGGCCCGGGCCAGCCGGGTACGGTAGTCAGGCTGTGCCATGATTTGAAGCTGCACCGCCCCGGTATCGTCGCAGGAGAGAAGGTGGACCGGAAGCTGAAGACACTGGTATGCACCCCCGTAGGAGATCAGCTTGGAATCGGCCTGGGTGTCGGCTTCCAGCTCGGTGAGGATATCCTTGTAGCTCTCACCGGCGAAAAGAAAAGCCCGCTTGCTGCCCGGAAACTGGGCGGTCTGGTTGGAGAAAGCAGTCAGTTCATCGGTCAGGGCCACTTTACCGATACCGGGACAGACATAGTGGACGGCGCAGATTAAGTCCCCCAGGTGAGCGATGGCCGCCACCCGAGTGCTGCCCCAGGGATTGGAACCACGGCCTCGTGTAATAGCAGATAGGAACAGCGAAGGAGCGTCGCTTAATTCTTCCGGTGTTGTCGTAAAAATATTGATGGCCCCCTTATAGGCAGTAAGTGCCAGATTGGTCAATCTCAGGCGGCGGTCAACCGTGTCTTTGTGATAAGATTTGGTCAGGTCGGGGAGCGTAAAAATCTTCTGTAAAAAAGAACTTCCCTTTTTCGTGAGGGTAAATGATTCGCTCTTTTTGTGGAACTGAATCAGCCCCATATCGAACAAATTATCCCGCTCTACTGGAGTGGATAGGCTGTTCAAAGACTCTGGCTTGACAAATTGACACCAGCAAATCAGTCGCAGAATATCTATGTCACTCTGGCTGAACATCACCAAAATCCCTCCTTCCTTTACATTCCTGCGGGCACCGAAACCGCCTTTGCGCCGGTTCCGGCGCAAAGGCAATTTCGGCGCTTCCCAGGGCCCTATGTGGGGTCAAGCTGTTGCCCCCACATAGAGGACAGATGATGTAGAAAATTTTGGAGCGCCTATGAATAAAAGGCCCTTGTGCCACAAGACTTTCAAGGGCTAGACCCCCAACAGCTGGCCGTTTATATCCAAAGAACGAAAAATGTGCATTTTTTCATAGCGGCCTGTTGGGTGTCAGAGCCCCCAACTGCCGCTATAGAAGTCAGGGACAGCGTAATCTCCGGAGCGGTAGGCAAAGAAGTCAGCCACATCCACCATGTCCAGCAGGGTGATATGGCAGACATCTAGCTCGCTCTTGGTAGACAGCAGTGCCAAGGCCAGAGTGTGCTGGTCGTCATCAGGGATCAGCCTGCCCTTGATGGCGTTGCTCACCGCCTTATAGCCCTTATTATCTTGGTCGAAGATGTGCCGGCCCTTGACTGCGCAATGTTCGTCGATGACCAGCATGGCCTCCTTGAAAAAGGGCAGCTCGCTCCCACCGCTCTCATATTCGTCCAGCAGGCGGCGGATGGTGTCGCTGAGCCAATCCGATGTTTGATACCGGCAGTGGGGCAGCAGGGTGTTCAGCTGGATGTGGAGCCAGCCGTAGCCAAACCGCTCCACAAATCCGGCCGTCTCCATCCGGGGGAGCACTGGCCGGTTGCCGTATCCGCCCACCCCGGGGCTGTGGCGCTCACACAGCTTCCGCATCTCCAGGGCGGAGCGTTCAAACTGCCCGGAGGCCTGTTCCAATGTCCGCTGCAATTTCTCCGGAGCCATACCGCTGTCCGCTAGGGCCGAAAGGATACCCGCCTGCCGGGCGGCGTCCACCACCAACTCCTGGATGCGGTTCATATCGTCTTTCATCGCGTTCATGTCTCTTCCTTTCTCCGGGCCCGCAGATCGGTGGGCGAGGTGGTAATAGCGTCGTATTCTTTCTCAGTAGCGTGAAATTGGACGGGTACGTGGTTATAGCCGATACATAATAGCCCCTCTCCCCGGCGGAACCGGGTGATCTGCCGGACCTCATCCTCGGACAGATTCAGCACGCCCTGGATGAGCCGTGCCTCCTGCTCCTCCATCTGCATAACCAGCTTGATCCGGCTGGAATCCAGAATCCCTTTGCCGTACTTGCCGCCGTCCAGGCCGAAGAGGTCCTGCATTCCCTGGGTGGAAGTGACGGCGATCCCGCCCAGGCCACGGATGGTCTTGACCATCTCCTGGACAAAACCGGCGGCCAGGGGATTGGAGTTGGCCCCCACCAGGGACCACAGCTCGTCAGCGATCAGGGCGGACAGGTCGCCGCCGGCGTCCATGATAAGGTCGTTGGCCACATCGGTGGCCCAGAAAATACCGGGGAGCAGCAGATCGTCGGGCATCCCGGAGGTGTCCAGAACAATGTACTTGTTGTCCAGATCAATCTCGTTGCGCTGGCCCATCGCGGAGGCGGAGCCAGTAACATACCGGGCCAGCACCACGGCCAGGTGCTTTGTCTCTGGATTTTCGGAGAGGACATCGTACCAGTCCGGCAAAATAGGCATCTCCACAAAATCGCCAAATTCATCAGTGATAGTAGCGTTGTCGAAGGTGATCCCATACCGCCGGTAGCACTCCACCAGGGAGGAATCCAGGTGGTTTTTATCTTCATCGCTCAGGTCCCGTTTTTGCAGCGAGTACCAGATAATCAGCCGGGAAATCTTGTCGGCCAGGACAGAATCGTCCCGGGCGGCCATGTCACGAAGTCCGGCGTAACTGTCCAAGGATTTTCTCCGGATGGCCATGATGTTGGGGCAGTCTTTGGAGGACG
>ERZ808040.1210-NODE-1210-length-18162-cov-4.911252_pt1 | contig 18162 bp, 18 predicted proteins | sample MGYA00380191_ERZ808040 | MGnify/ENA primary metagenome ERZ808040 (study PRJEB31490, sample SAMN06133395) | mouse gut metagenome | isolation source: J6 | host: mice | place: China: Chengdu | collected 2015-05 ...
CACCAACGATGGCGCAGATTGTATCCTTGTCCCCCCAAGCGGAGACTGCTGTCCACAAGGCTTCCTCCATCGACGCATAAAAATATACCGCACACCAAAGGCAGAATGGAACCGTATCCTGCGCAGTCAGCCTGATGCCATTTCCAAGAACAGAAACAGCAAACTCTATACTGCTTTCTTTGGGAATCGAAACCGCTGATAATATTTTATATTTGGTATCGCTTTCTGGAAATGTATCAGCGATATCTCGCAGAAAATCAATGCCCTCTCCTAAATAACGTCCCAGCTTTTTGTTCAGAAACAAAGCAGACGCTGCGGCAACTGCCATTGCACCCGCGATTCCCTCAATATGTGCATGTGTGACCTCAGCAGATGCCCTCGCATTATATAGCACTTTGTCCAAATCATCTGCAAAATAAGCACCTATCGGTGCAGCGCGCATCGCTCCGCCATTTCCCATAGACCCCATTCCGTCAAACACTTCTGATGCAGCCTTCTGCCAATCTTTTCCTTCTGCGATATTGCGCAAAATCGTATGTGCTGTACCTCCATATCCCCGATGCCAGTCTAATTCGTAATTTGCAGCAAATACCTTTGCCAGCTCGTCCTGATTTATCTCTCCATACCGCTCTAAGATACGGTAAATCCCTATTGCCATCACGGTGTCGTCTGTAAAATGCCACGGCGATTTCAATATTTCCCTGTCCTGAATCCGTTGGCAGGCGATTTCCTCCGGCACAAAAAAGGTCTGACCAAAACAGTCTCCCAACGCAATCCCGTCTAACGCGCGTTTTGCATACCTTATTCTATCTTCCTGTTTCATATTCAACTACATACCCCTTTTCATACACATCATAATACTGCCGTTCCTCCAAAACAACGCTCCCATTCCGTTCCATAAATATAGAATAATAGTATAAAATGTCTGAATCAGTAGTTATAACGTAATTTACATATATGATTCCATTATCACATTTGAAATAACTATAGTCAAAATGACTTCCAACATTCAAATCAACGCTATGTAAACTTTGTTTACTATCTTCTTTTATGGCAGCTTCTACCTCATCTCTGACAGTCTGTGCATTCTCATATGAAAGAAATTCTTCTTCTGTTATTTCCTTTATATCATAGTTTTGGTAACTCTGTTTATTATAATCCCAATATAAATAATACCTCTGCCATATCCTGCCCCCTGCACTATTACTGATGAAAGACTTGACTGATGCCAATAATCCATTATCAATAAAACATGAGTCGAAAGTCTCAAGAACCAATTGAGGCTTATGATCAATTACTGCCCAAATATAAGATTTGGCTGATTCTTGTAAATTGGAGCTGATATTGAACAGCAGATGATTATTCTCTTCGATCATTACTGGTTCAAACGCGAATGTTTCAATCTTATCCATTAATAAAATACTATCTTGTCTATTCGCATACCATAATGCACCTTGAAACATAGTATCTCCAGACTTCTCTACCATCTCACCAGTAAATACATATGCATAAGAATCTTCTTCCTTCGAGCCAATGACGTCATAAAGTGCAAAAATAGGTTGTTCTGTTTTCTCTTGAACTACCCTTTTTAAACGTTTTTCAAAATCTTCCTCATACAATATTTCGAATTGAGTCGCATTCTCATCTATAACATTTTCCTCTAAAAAGTTTTCCTCTATAGCGTTTTCAGTACTTTGGGATATATTGCAAGATATTGATAAAAAAACTATTGGTATTAACCACAAAATTTTATTTATTCTCATAAATCCTCCACGCAAAAGGAAATTTAACCCGAATTACTTTTCTTCATATACTCACAAGATATTACACATCTACTGATTCATTTCATCAATTACTTCCTTGGGTTTCACCGTCATCTCGATCCATGCAGGAACAAATCCACTTTTTATGGCATTTCTTGAGGATCTTAAATTTGACCATGCACAACAATAAAATGGTACCTTATCTCTTTGAAGTATCTCCATTGCCAAATTACTTGTCAGTGCAGATGCTATACCCTTTCTGCGATATTCCGGCAATACATCAACGCCTATCTGCCACATACTATCGCAGTCGGCAGAACAGGCAGCTAATCCAATCAATGTATCATTATCATAGGCGCCGACCCCCAGAATATCCAATTCCTTTCGCTTTTCACACAATGCATTACTCCATTCCGGTATATATAATTTTGTAAAATCCGTTTGTTTCATCACTCTCATTTTATAATTGCAAGACAATCTAGTAATCTTGTTCATATCCGGCAGAAAGTACTCCGCCATAAAACAGACTTTCTGTCCCGCTTTGCTCATTCGTTCATCAAGCCAATGCATATTGGGTGTTTCAAAGCATTGATAGAATTCAAATCTATTTATGTACTCTTCAACAATTTCCCTAAATTCGTCTTTTACAGAAGCAACGATATTGTTTCCATAAGATACAAGATTGCATGCAATTGGTTCCTTATAGTATTTTCTGGCCAAAATACCAATTTCAGACTTAACAACAACATTAGAATTGCCTGAAAAATCTGTCTCCTTAGCATTAATATCTAATGCAGATTGCCGCATTGCCGTCTGTATTATTTCTTGATTGTTAAACACAGATGATCACCTCCCTAATCAGCCCACTTCTTAAACTGGAAGTGGTTTGCGCCACTTATTTGTGATACAGTTCTCCATATCTGTAACACGCCCCACTGTGGATTCCCCCTGAAATTCAAAGTTGGATAAATCGCTGTCTCTGTTATCTCAGCAAATGCCTCAGCCAAATCATAAAAATATGCTTCGCAGCCCTGAAGTGACTGTTCATTTTTTAAGTAACCCATCAATCCTCCCCCTTCTATAATACATAGTATTCCGACCAATTTCAATATACACAAAACCAGTCTATTTTGATACAGTATCCAGAATGTGTTCAGTATTGCACCAGTTTTTATTCGTATTGCGGCAATATCGTAAAATTAACTCGTTTCCCATCCGCCTCCAGTTCCGCGAAAAATAGTAATTCTGCCGAATCTCTCCTTTCATTCTCCGCAAAGTAACATAACGCAGCACCAGATTCCTAATAGCATGTTCACTTATCCCCAATTCTTCTTTCAGTTCTCTCAATACACATGCTTTGGGGTCGTTTAGTTCATTCTCTTCAAAATGGCCTCCCGCAGACCCAACCCATGTATCGCTCACAACGCGGCCGCACTGCCGGAAAAGCAATAGCATTTCATCTCCTTTTGTTATGTATAGAGAAGTCATGTTCCTCAGTTTCTCATCCATTTACACATCCCCCTTTAACATTTGTTTCTATTCTACTACCTCATTTTTCAATCCTATGAATCTACAACTTATATACATATACTATTTTTTCGGCAGCGTCAAAGTGCATTTTCCCGGGACAAAGGAAACACAACCTTTTTCTCTGAGCCTGCGTAATATCAGCTCTGCCGTATGATCCACAAATAATTGATGTTCTTCTCTTGATATGGTAATCGGGTTCACGATATTCCCATCCACTTCCGGTACCTGACCCATGATTCGAATCTTTCGCACAATGCAGTCATGAGGCAGATAATCAATATAATCCGGAAATTCTGTCAGAGGTATGATTTCTGTCAGATATCCTGAATCCGGATGCTCTTTCAAATACTCCGCTTCTATTGTATTAATCTCAGCCATCCGTATATTTTTAGGAAATATTATTCTTACAGAATTCCAGTCCTCAGGATAGCATTTTACCTTTTCCCTCAACTGTTCATCCGCATATATTCTCCTCCACACTGCTTTTACCCTGTTTTCATCATGAATAAACTTTTGAAACACTGCATCTGTAATCAAATGTGAATAATAACCTGTCAGAAACGCGCGGTGTTCCTCTGATTTTATTTCACTCTCACGCTTTCGCATATACTCTTCATAGAACAAATCACCATCAGATACGGATTTGCCTTCTCCTTGCATCCAATGGGTAGTCTCGCGGGATGGTATAAACGATGTCCAGTCCTCATTCTCCACATTGCAGTCAGGAGCGATATTCCCAACGCAAAAACCACGCCTGTCAAGTCCTTTTTCTTTTTTCATTATCTGGTCAGCAATCATCAAATGCGTCACCCAGGTAGCCATGCATATCACCTTTCTGTCTTTGTTAAACTCTACTCTTTATCTACCACGATTACCTCTATCCCTTTTTCTCTAAATAGATTCAGTTCATCATCCAGTACATCCCAATCTGTAATCAGCATATCCAATCTTTCAGCCGGACTAATACTTACAATAGAGTCAAATCCGATTTTTTCTTTCGGAAACAATCCGATTTTTCTCTTTGCGCTGTCCATCACAGCATTGAAAAAAGGGATTGCAGATGTTTTTTGAATTGACAAACCGAAATCAGGCGAAATTGCCGCGGAACTGATAAAGCATTTATCCACCCGCAGCTTCTTTATGGTATCTATCGCAATAGCATCATAACAATTACCTTTTTTATCCATTTCTCCGCCCAACAATATAACGGAAACATTTTCCCTGTCCCTCAATTCTTCCGCAATAATAATAGAATTTGTAATCACCCTGACCTTTAATTTATCAGGCAGATTTTGGGCCATAAAATAGCAGACTGTTACAGGAAACAGAAAAACTACATCATTATTTTCAATCATTTTTATTGCCTTTTCAGCAATCAGGAAATAGTTTTTCTTAACCTCCCCATAATCTTTAATTGTTGAATGTGCCGATCTGGAAGCAGCAACCTGGCGCATCGGCAATGCTCCGCCATGAGTCCTTTTCAGCAATCCCTTTTCCTCCAAAATTCTCAAATCACGTTTAGCCGACTCATAACTGACTGCAAATTTTTCCTGTATATCCAGAGTACTGATACTTCCATTTTGCTTCAACCACTCCAAAATAGCCTGGTGTCTTTCCTCAATATACATATATTTCCTCCCTTCCTTTGAACATATTACCACTTTCGTTAACAAATATCAACGTTTATTACCTATTTAATTATATTATGTCATTAAAAGGCAATCTTCTGACTATACTCTTTTTTATAAATGAAAAACCCCATGGGAGTTTGGGACTTCCATGGGGTGATGCGTTTCTTCTGATAAATTTGTTCGTTTCCTTTTACTGAAATGTTTGTTTTCTTTTATCAAAAACCAACGGCAAACCTGACAAAATCTACAAACCAGTGCATACCTGCTGCCATTTGAAGATTTTTCTTTTTCATCAATAATGCCATAGGCAAACCAAAAAACACACAATTCAATACACACATCATAATTGCCATAATAGGTGATTTTACAAACAAATCGGGATAATGGAGCAGTTCATGCGGTACAACTAATAAAGCATAAATATATACCTTTATTTTATTTTCTTCTTTCCCAGAAAATATGAAATATGTATATGCCAATAAGAAAAAATGGAATATTACTTCTTCCGCTATCGCAGGCTTCAACGCAAAAACAGCAGAATGCAAAACATTACCGAGCCTTATCTGGCCAGTAAAAGAAAAGTACAAAGCATTCAAAAATGCCAATGGAATAGAAATCATGGCACCTAATCCAAAATATCGAATACTTCCGACAATATTGATATTTAGGGAAGCATTTTCCACATTGGCCAATTCAAACAGCCTGCAACCTGCATAAAATGTGGCCGTCACACAAATGCTCGTAACAATAATGTCTGCCGTTCTGGGATCCCGAAATAATGAAATCAGGCATACTGCCCCAAGTAACAAAGCTATAACCGCCTGTCTCCATTGAAAAACCCTGGTCTTAATAATATAGTAAACAGCCAGAAAGAAAATCATAACTTCTGTCCAATTCCAAATTCTGGACATACGATTATAGTAATGAGGAGTAACCCTCAGAGGCAATGCAATTCCGACTATATAAAGCAATGCAAACGCGCCCCAAAACGCAAAATAAAGTTTCCCTGGATTTGCACCGTTCCCACTGCCATGCATCTGCTTTAACCGCTTAACACTTTTGTTATCCATATCAGCTTATCCTCCTCTGCTAACAACAGCTCAACGCACATACTTATATGACTTTTCGCCCTTACTTATGATATGGTTCTCCATAACATGTCTAAGTGCGAAAAATCTCGTAATATTATTTCAGGCAGAACACGGGTATTCTCTGCCTGTTACACTTACAAATACATTTTTGCTGTTTCTTCCGCCAAATGAAACTTTTCCTGGATTTTATTCAGAATAATGCTGTCTGCAATTTGTAAATCCTTTAATGCTGATACCATAGCTATTATTCCTTCCTGTCTTCCTTCTCGTATTCCTTCCTGTCTTCCCTTTTCAATTCCCTTCTCCTCCACACCCTTACTCAAATTGCACATAAGCGACACCTTACTTTCCAAGGCTTGAGGCATTCTGGTATGAAAATCTTCCTCCGGTATCTGGCACTTATCCTGTGAACCTGTCTCTGTGGGCAGAAACGCCTTCAACAATTTCAATAAATCCGTACCCGAATCTCCCTCTCTACCACTCCTGCTCCTGCCTATATATTATCATATATCAAACTAACGAACCACTATATTTTTCAGTCTTCTAAAAATAACTACATGATTCCGGTAACACTCCACTGGTTGTACCAAAGGATTCTGTCTGCCTATATGCGCAAAAAAGCAGGCCGGCGAACCCGTAAGTCCGTCACCTGCCCCAAACACAAACGCCTGCTTTTGTTATTTTTATTTGAAAGGAACTTTACACAATCCCCGCCATCTTCCCGATCCAGTACGCCAATCCCAGCAGCCAGCTGGCAAAGATACCATACAGGATTACCGGTCCGGCGATGGTGAATATCTTACACCCAATGCCGAAGACCTGGCCTTCCGTCTTATATTCAATGGCAGGCGCCGCCACTCCGTTGGCAAATCCCGTGATAGGGACCAGCGCCCCCGCACCGCCCCACTTTACGATCTTGGGGTAAATGTTAAACCCTGTCAGGATCACGGACGCCAATACCAGGAGCAGGGAACACCAGCTTCCCGCCGTCTGCTTATCCAGTCCCAAATTTCCCGCATAATTTAAAATAAACTGACCGATGCAGCAGATGATGCCGCCGGTAACAAAGGCCTTGGCCATCTGAAGTCCCAGATTATGGGTGGGAGTGACCTCTTTGACGTATTTCTCATATTCTTTTTGCTGCTGTTCTTTTTCCTGTTTTGTCTCTGCCATAACTGGCCTCCTTTTTCAAATCACATTACAAACGGCACAGGTTGATGGTGCATGTTCCGAAGGACTGCCCCCTACGCTCATGACGCCAATGCCGTGAACCTTGCATTTTCCTCAGTATGTGCCAAAAGCCGCCTTTTTATTCCCGCAAGGTTCCCGATTCCATTCTCCTCAGGCCTCCTCTTCCTTCCCTTCCCTGCCTGCAGTGGCTATGAGTGCCTTGTCTACGTCTTCCTCATAGTTGCGCATGGCCACTTCAATAGGAGTAGGGTCCTTGGTAAGCCTTCTGCCGCCGATGTGGTTAAAGAACACAATAATGCCTGCTGCCAATCCCAGGGAATAGGATACCTCCAGAGTATTCAAGCCTTGCGGCTCCCTGTTCATGACCATTTTGTATACTTCCGTAAACACGTCATTAATGCCTACATCATTGTGGTACGCCATAATGGTAAAAGCAGTGCCAAAAAAGCTGACCAGACATACCAGCGCTGCCTTCAGCCATTGCTGCCATCCCTTATGCTTGTCCACACTGACCCATTCCACAAGGACATCCGGTTCCCCCACAATCTGCACTGTAATATTGGGACAGGTATCCTCCATCAGTTTTACCAGCTTTAAAGTGCTGATCACACAGCGTTTGGTTTCCTGTTGGCCGAAATGATGTACCTTCAAAGCTTTCAGCTTTGCGGCAACTACAGTATCGGAACACCGAAGTTCCCCCAAATCGGAGAGGAACACGTCCTCCGACTGTACCTCTACATTTCTGTCACACTTTATATAGACTGTCACATTCGCCATCAAATGCCCTCGCTTCCTGTTGCTCTTCTCACACGAATTCCCATCTGCCCGCTTAGAGTGTGTTTGAAAAAAGATTTTTCAACACGCTTGGGCGGACATATAATTCAGGATCGTGAAACGATTTTTCACGTCTTATGCCTTATGCCGTCCGGTGCAGTTCCGTAAAGAAATACAATAATGATCCACATAATTTCCCCACCGACATACTGAGGATAGCCAGGCCGATCCCATGTCGGAAAGATACCCTCCTCGTCAAGATTGGGATACTATCCAGCATCTCCGCAATGGCAAGGGCAAGGCATCCGATGAACATCCCGGCAAAAATGCCATATACCGCCTGCCAGAACACACCGATCCCAAGCCACATCCCCATTCTTTCCGGGAACCTTCCCTGCCACCATGCACCGAACTGGCAGTACCGTGAGAAAATACTTAAGACACATCCTGTTATCGTCCCAAATATGACCATCTCTTCATAAATCAGTACCTTCTTAGAGGTATGGGTCTTTCCCGCAAAGCGGGGCACCAACCCCACCGCCACCAGTACGGTAAACACTCCCGCGGAAGACAGCATGCCATAACTGGCCCCTATGATAACCAAAAACAAGGTTCTCATGTACTGCACCTCTCCCCTTTCTTTTTCCTGTCCCAACATCCTATTGCATCACATTCTATTGCATCGTTTGACGTTACATCAAAGCCTGTGCTTTACCCATTCTGTCACGTATTATCTGCAAACCGGAAACTTTTATGCGTATATCATTTTTTTACGGCCATTACGCCATATGATTTGCAGGAGGACTGTGCCAAATGAAAGGCAATTTCCTTTGGCCCCATGTGCATTAAAACAGGCAGCCTATGCATATAGCATAAGCTGCCCGTACTCTCAAAACCCGGAATACCATATGTTTCAATTCATGGCAGGCACACCTGGACCGAGTTATTGCTCCAACCCGAAGGGAATTTGGGCATTGTCAAAGATATTAGCCGCATTTCCTGTGCAGACAAGCCTGATCTCGTTGTCCCCTTCTTTTAAATAACCCGCCAGGTCAAAGCAATGCTTACCCCAGAAACTGACATCCACAAACCTCCCGTTGCAGTAACACTCCACCATCTCGGAACCCCTTACAAAAAATCCCGTAGTGTTCCCCAGATCCGATGCCCTGCAACAACAGGTATAAACCGCTTCGTTGTCCTTCCTCTCTTCCAAAACAAAGCGACCTGTCCAGTCAACAAACTCTTCCCGTCTCTTTGCCGGCATTTCCGTCCTGATTTCCATTTTGCCGGTCCCACAGGCAGTTCCCTGCCCGGCCATAGAGCCATTCTCCCCAGCCTCCGCAGGAAGGATCAGAACCGTCTCGCTGGGATCAAGGCACAGCTCAAAGGACGTCTTTCCGAGGCTGTATCCCTCGCCTTTCCAAAGGTCATATAGGAAAACTCCAGTGTCGGAAACCACTGACACTTCTGTCCTGACAATAGTGTCGCCCTCATTTCCCAACAGATATATGGTAACTCCGTCCTTGGTCAGCGTGTTGAGCCTCACCGTTTTACAATTTTCCTTCAGAACCAGTCCGCTCCTCAGAGACTTATCCCCTGCCAGTTCTTCACCGGAATGTACTACCTTTATCCCCTCAGGCAGCTTCCCTTCATATTCCCCGCCCAGGGTATTAAGGATCACACTGTACTCATAACCGGCAATACAGAGCTTACCGTCCCTTACAGCCTCCACAGCAGGATTTCCCACTGCCTCTTCCAATACGGCAGCGGGCAAATAATTGAACTCTGTCTGGCTCTCATACAGGCAGGCTACTTCCTCATAGGGAACCTTATTGTTATCACAGAGGACTGCCACCCTGGCGCCGTTGACAGAGTCCGTCATCAGCCAGGACAACCTCTTAAAGTAATCGGAAAATCTGCGGTAGTGCTTCCACCATATATTATTGGGGCCTACATCAGGGGGACGCTCCCCCTTTCTCTGCCCCAGCACGCTATAGTAAAAAGCGTGGGGAATGAACAGGTTTACGCCGCGTTGACCAAGCCAGTCTATATACCATTTCATATCTGCAGCTGTGAAATACCATGGGATACCATTCCTGCTGCAGACGCCAAAGCATTCATTGGCATTGCGTTTTCTCCCCAAGTGCCTGGCTATGTCCGCAGAAAGTTTTGCCTGTACGGAATCAAACTCGCGCAGTCCCCCTGACTCCGGCGACACCCTTCGCAAGATCAGATCCTGCCCCGGAATATGGAAAAACAGCTCTTCCTCAATATCGTTGCTCTCCGCCGGATGCCCTATCAGTGAAATGCCATGCCCTTCACACCACTTGGATAATCTGGCGTAAAAAATATCTCTGAGCTTTTTCTTGATCAGCTGGTGGTACAGTACTACCGTGGGGTTTTGAACCGTGGAAACCACATCTTCCCTGCCTGCCACCGTTCCGGTCTTAATAAACAGGCCTTCCAGCTCCTCCAGCTTTCCGCCCGCGGCAAGGATCTCCTGCTCCAGGCCTTTGCACCACTCCCTGTAACGACCGGCATTTCTGCCCAGGGCACAGGGTTCGTCCGTGAAGAAAGCAAAGACCGTATTGCCGAAATATTCCTTTAAGTTCTCATAGTATTTATCATGGGTCAGCCGGATAAACTCATCCACTGCGTCAGGGTTCAGGATATCCGCAGACTTAGGCGCCCCTGCCTCACCGTCGTCCTCCCCGAAATGGATGCCGCGGATAGTGCCGCCCGTAAAGCCGTAAACGATCTTCTTCCCGTCCGCCAGCTCCGCAATCACCTGGGCGGATGGCTCCTTCGCCAGCTTCTCCTCCGCAGCCTCCCGTTCCAGCAAAACAATGCCTTTGGACGCGTACTCGGGGTTGGCATCCACTACCATGCCGTGGGCAGAGCCGGAAGGGTACATCCCCTCGTCATACAGAATCACTTTCATTCCCAGGGAATCGGCCGTCCTTACAATGAAGCGTACCGACTCGAAAAACGAATCCGAAAGATATGGCATATCCTCGGGAATGCCGATCCTGGGATGGAGCACGAAACCGTTCACTCCCTTCTCCACGTAATCGGCAAGCTGATTACGCACTTTCTCCTCATCAAATGCATCATTATAGAACCAGAATGGAAGCGGTGAATATTCCGGCCCCGGTTCCGATAACTTTTTCAAAATCTCTACCATGGCTGTCCTCCTTAAGCGCATCGTTGTCCTGTTATCCCACAGTAACTCCCATCTGCCCGTTTTGGCGGGCATACAATTCAGGATCGTGAAATTTCACATTATCCTTATCATATCATCTACTCCGTGATTTGGGCAACCACAAGAATATTTCAATATTTCAGTATCTCACCCATACGCTCATCTCACCCTTTCCACGGTTATTCCAGGCATAATAAGGGATCCAGGTAAGTATGGCCTCTCTTTCCTCGGCAGGGGAAAACGCTGTATATAACCCGTCACTTTCCCCGGACGGCTCCTGTCGGTATCCCGGTATTCTGAGAACTCGCATCTCATGCCCAAGCTCCCGGGAGCATTCCACTTTTGCATCCGCAAGCTTCCCGGGATCGACCCTTAAGAGATGCAGGTCCTTCCCATTGTCCGCCTCTTCCATACAATAGCAGACGGGCCCCCGCAAAAATGCCACCTTCCCGATATCTTCCCTGACTCTTGTATTGGCACGGACACAGCGGACTTCCATGGGAAATGTAAGGTAGATTTCATCCCCGTCCTGCCATTCTCCGTCCATATAAAGGTATCCGTCCTGTATTTTACCTTCTATATTCTCCCCGGACACAGGCAGCCTGTCTACTTTGGCAGGTGCATTGTCCCAGTCCATTCCTTCCAGCGAGAGCTGCCTGCTGACAGATACAATGCCTCCGCCCAAAATATCCCACTGAGTCAAAGTACATTGTTTTCTCCTCACTTCCGCCTGGGCGCCCCTGCACCAACCCGGGATGCGGAAAGCGAGCGTGCCTTTGGCACCGGCTTCTCCACCGGCATGCAGTGTGATCTTTACCTCCCCGTCCCAGGGATAGTCTGTCTCCACGTCCATACTCATAGAGTGCCCGCCCAGAACAAAACTAAGGCGGCTCCCCAGATACAAATGGGTGAATAAGGCCGACTCATTTCCGGTATAGGCATAGGCCCCAAGGGAGCTTACGATCCTGGCAATATTGGGCGGGCAGCATGCGCAGCCAAACCATTTCTGGCGCATGTTTTTCACATGGCGCTTCCTTTCGTCCTGCTCACACGCTTCCGGCATGACCTCCAAAGGGTTCACATAGAAAAAGCTTTTCCCGTCCAATGCCATACCCGCAGGTATTGTGTTATAAAGCGCCTGTTCCATCACATCCCCGTATCGGCCGTCTGCCCGTATTTCCAGCATACGCCTTGCAAAAAAGGCGAGTCCGATGGCAGCGCAGGTTTCCGAGTAAGCCGTGTCATTGGGTAAATCATAGGGATATGAAAATGCCTCCCCTATATGCGTACCGCCGATCCCCCCTGTAATATACAGCTTTTCGTTTGCAATGCTGTCCCATAGCTTTCTGCAGGCCCCATACATGGCCTCATCCTGCGTCAGACGCGCCACATCGGCCATGCCGCTGTACAAGTACACTGCCCGAACCGCATGTCCCACAGCCTCCGCCTGTTCCCTGACAGGGAGATGGGCCTGATTGTATTGGAAACGCAGCTCTTCACCCGGAGCCTTGTAGGGTTTCCCTTCATATTCCGCCTGCTCCTTTTCTTCCCTGTCAAAGTAGTAGGGCCGTGTGCCACGCATATCCAGGAAAAACCTGCTTAACTCCAGATATTTCTGTTTCCCCGTCACCTCATAAAGCCTTGCCAGAGCCATCTCTGCGATCTCATGCCCGGGATAACCCTGGCACTTGCCCGTCTCCGGCCCGAAATGATCCGCAATAAAATCCCCGTACCGCTCCGCCGCCATAAGGAGCTTATCCTTACCGGTAGCCTGGTAATAGGCCACCGCCCCTTCCACCAGGTGCCCGAAGCAGTATAATTCATGATGGCTCCGCAGATTGGTAAAAATGCGGTCCATTCCGTTAATGATGTAATAGGTATCCAGATACCCGTTCTCCGCCTGGGCCCCACACACTATGTCTATGGCCTCGTCCGCGGTCCGCTCCAACTCTGGATCCGGGTGACCGGCCAGGCTATACCCCACTGCCTCGACCCATTTAAAGAAATCACTGTCCTGGAATACAAACCCGTAAAATTTTCCGGGATCGGGATTGGCAGAGTCCTCCGGCAGCGCCTCGAATCCCCGATAAGTGTATGTGGGAGGTACATAGCTGTTTCCCTGCTCCTGTTTCTCCCGCATCAGCTCTCCCGCCACCTTGAAATTCCTCATACAAAAACTGGGGGCCGCTTCCGGGATCCTGTCGTTCAAGGCCTCCCACTGATAAGGGATTACCTGGGTGCGCACCAGTTCCTGCTCCCTCCCCCAAAATGCATCTGTAATCTGTACCTGCTTCAAATCCAGCGGGCGGCTGTAATCTTTGTCGTTCATTTTCATTGTATATACCCCCTGTCCATCCATCTGGCCCCTTATTCTGCAATTTTGGCATCCTTGCCTGAATTTAATGTGTCTGGTACCATTTTACCACACACTCCCCCCTTTTTCCAATTATTCTTCTTGCTATATTTTCAGCTCGGCCAAGAGCAAACAGTTATCCTATTTATACCCAATGGCATCCGGCACACCGATTGAGACACTCTCCAGAGAACAGGAACAGCCATAAAATTATGTAATTCCGTATTCATATAAAAAAGCGCCTAAAAATACACCGCCTGCAGCGCTTCGAAGAATGCTTCGCATTCTTTCCCAGCCAGGACGCATTTTCCTATATAAAAAAGGCCGGACCGCCACACCCCAGGCGGCCATCCGGCCTTTCGCATCCCATTTATGGAAAAATCCTTATTCTTCCCAAATAGGCTCTATGCAGATGTTCAGATCCACTTCTTTGCTGATTCCGTCTACCTTCCCGTTAGGAGTATACTGCCACACCTTATACTCATACGGATAGTAAAGCGTCTCACTGTATGAGGCAAACCACTTGTCGTAATCTTCCAGGGCCGCCACGTCAATCTTCAGGGCGCCCATCTCCGTATTGTGGTAGATCATGGGTTTGTAACCCGCAGCCTCAATAGTCTGGCAGAACAGCAATGCCAGGTTGGTCCTCTCCTCCGGTGTGATATTGTTCATACGCCCGTTGGCGCCGGATACCAGCTCTACATCAAAGACAACAGGGCATTCCAGCTGATAAGGGGCAATTTTCTGCAGGACCAGGTTGGCTTCCTCCAGGACTTCCTCCTCATTGATCGCCTGGCTGTAAAAGTAAACGCCGGTTTTGATGCCCGCCGCCTGGGCGCCCTGGATGTTTTGTTCAAAATTGCTGTCTTCCTCCAGTTTTCCCGTTCCATAACCACGGTACGCCACACGGATAAACGCAAACTCCACTCCGTCCTGGGCAACCTTCGTCCAGTCAATGTCTCCCTGATGCCTGGATACGTCAATGCCCTTATGTGAGATCACCTGGCCGTCGGACATATACTGGATCTCCCCGCTTTCCAGCAGATTGACATTCTCCTGTACCAGCTGGCTCTGGCGCAGCTGCCTGTTGATTGGCACAAAATGGTATTGGCCGCCGCTGGCTACAAGCATTTCCTCAGGGTAAAGCGGGCGTAAAGTCTCCAGCATCGTCTGCCCGTCGGAGAGCCCCGTGCGGATATTATCCAGCACCCCCTCATGAGCCTGTTCTTCCGCTGTGCGCACAGCCTCATCAATCCTTGACTGAATCAGCGACTCCACCTCCATGGCCGCCCTGTTTTCCGCCTCCGTCACTGCCAGGGCAACCTGCATATCCAATTCCTCCTGGGAATAGACTACCGTTCCCCCAAGCGCTTCCACCGCCCCGTCCTTTTGTTCTGTGACCTTTAAATACAGTGCCGTACCACAGTACATGATAATGACCAGCACCACAAGAGTGCATACCATGACTGCCGCCAGCCTGATCCGATTCTGGCGCCTCCGCGCCCGCCGCCATCTATATTCCTGCATGGATTCTTCGTTCATCTCTTTTTTCATAAGTATTCTCCCTTACCTGTCCCTATGCAATCATTTCAGGTTCACATTATATATTAAATGAATTTTTAACGGAAAGGAAGCGGAAAATTTTAGTTTTAAGAAAAATTCATAAATACGGTTTTCTGTCACTGCTTTGCCTTCTCACGCATCCTCAGTAAAATTTTCTTCTCCATACGGCTCACCTGCACTTGGCTGATCCCGAGGAAAGATGCAATCTCCATTTGTGTTTTGTTCTGGAAGTACCTCATACAGATCAGTTCCCGCTCCGAAGGTTCCAGGCTGTCCAGCAACTGTTTCAGCAGCATATGGTTTAGCAATTCCTCTTTTTCACTGTCCTCACTGTTGTAAACCCCCACCATGCTGCTGCCCACACTGCCCCCGCTGCCCCGGACTACTTTGTCCACCAGATAGACCTCGCTTCCGTCATCCTGATACACGGCGCTGTAAATGGATTCCACTTCTATGGAGGCCTCCATGGCAAGAACGATCTCTTCCCGTTCCATCCCCGTTTCCTCTGCAATTTCCTGTATGGTTGGTTCCCTTCCCATTATCCCCTGCAGCTTTTGCCTTGCAAAGCTCACTTTCATGCCGTTTTCCTTGATCGTGCGTGAAACCTTAACCATGCCGTCATCCCGGAGGAACCGCTTGATTTCCCCTGTGATCATAGGGACTGCGTAAGTTGAAAATTTTAACCCGAGGCTTAAGTCAAATTTGTCAATTGCTTTCATCAACCCTATGGTTCCGATCTGGAATAAATCTTCCAGGTCATACCCACGGTTGGCAAACCTTTTTACAATATGGTGGACCAGTCCCAGATTTTTCTCGATCAGTACTTCCCTTGCACCTCTTTCTCCTGCCTGTGACCTTGCAATCAGTACTGACGTTTCCTCCATGCGCTACTCCTCACTGTCAATCCAGTCACCGACTCCCATTTTCTTTGTCATATGTACCACGGTCCCCTGCCCGGGATGGCTCTCCACCTCCAGCTCATCCATAAACGCCTCCATAAAGGCAAACCCCATACCGGAACGCTCGAGCTCCGGTTTAGAGGTATACAGGGGTTCCATGGCCTGTTCTATGTCTGCCATGCCCACCCCCTGGTCGGAGACCCTGATATGTAACAGATCCTTTTCCAAAAGGCAGTATATCTTTACCTTACCCGGATGGATCACCGCCTCCGGCAACCGTTTCCCGTCAGGCCTGGCATATCCGTAAATATTCCCGTAACCATGGATAATAGCATTGGTCACCGCCTCGGAAACGGCGGTCTTGATATCCGACAGTTCTTCCAAAGTAGGGTTCAGGTGGGAGACGAATGCCGCCACCGCTACCCTGGCAAAAGCCTCGTTATCAGAAATCGCATCAAAGGAAAGCTCCATCTCGTTTTTATTTGAATCGGTATTCGGAAGTTCCCTTTTTTTACTACTTATCTCCTGCATCATTTATACCAGTACCTCCACTATCTTATTTAAACCGGACACCATCAGTATTCTCTGGATCTGCCTGTCTGCATGGATGGCATAGACCCTTCCTCCAAAACAGGCTATTTTCCGATACCTCCCCATAATGATCCCAATCCCTGAGGAATCCATAAAACGTGTATTTTCAAAATCAAACACTACATTACACACCTCATCCCGCACCAGAAGCCGATCTGCATTTTCACAGATAAAGCCTGCCCGATGATGATCTACTTCCTCCGGAAGTTTGATCATGAGGCAGTTATCGATCACTTGAAAATCCTCCGTAGAAATCTGCTCCATTTCCATACCTCCTAAAACTGAATTTTGGCTCTGCCCATGGGAGCATGGCAGACCGCTCCGTGAACTTCTCCCCTTCCTGCGTACAAGCACGCATGGCTGCGCCTTGCACCCTACGTCCATGGGCAGACTCTTAAGGCTTAGTGCTGCGCCCTTCTCCCATAAGCGCAGAAAAGAACCTGCTGGATTGGCAAGTTCTTTTCATTGGTATCTTTATGTTTTTATCGGATCTTGTATGGAAATCAATTTTCTGCGGCGATGGCCTCTTTTTCCCTCTGTGCCCTCCGCGCCCTGTCTGTTTCAGGGAAGCGTTCGATCACCTGGTCAAAGGCCGCGACTGCTTTATCATTCTCCTCATTCTGGCGGTATGCCTGTCCCAGGTAAAACCATCCGTCACCGTTCTCGGCATCGTAATAAACTGCCCTCTCCAGGCTCTCAATGGCTGCCGCATAATCTCCCATGCGGTATGCCTCCTGCCCTTCCGTATAGTAAGTCTCGGAAAGCTGCGGCCCTATACTGCCCAGAAGCTTCTGGTACAACGCCTGAAACTCCTGAGAGGTTTCCTCCAATACCACATTCTTCTCAATGGTCTCCAGGTCAGCGGCGGTCACCATAATATCCTCGGGGTTGTCCAGATATGTCGTCGCCACCCGCAGCAGGCTGTTAATTGTCTGCAACGTACCCGATTCCCCGGTATACCCGTCCAATTCCTGCTGCAAAGAATCATATTCTCCCTGCAGGGATGCTATTTTAGCCTCAAGCTCCTGTATCTGGACTGTCTTGGCATCCGACTCGCCGCTGATCCTGGCAATGATGTCCTGTGCCGCGTTCTTGGCGTTAGACTGTGCCGCAGGCATCACCAGAAAATACATAGCCGCCATGCCGATGGCAAGTCCGATCCCGATATTGACAAGGGTAGAGACACCGTTTTTTTTCGGCTCTTTCACATTCAAAGGCTGGATAATGATCTCATTATCGCTCCGGTACCTCACCGCCTCATCCCTTTTCTTCTTTGCCGGCTGCTTCACGTTTTCCTCCGGCGCAAGCATCAGTTCCACTTCCCTCAGGTAGCGGAGCGCCCGGGTATTGTTGCGGTCGATATCGATACACTTTCTCAGCTCTCTCTCCGCCCTCTCCCACCGTTCGCTGTCTATATAGAGAAGCGCCAGCAACAGATGGGCATGGACAAAACGGGGGTTCATGGACAGAACCTTCTTCAGCTGGATCACGGCAAGGTCCCTGCTGTCCTGATGGCAGTAAATAAGAGCCTGATTGTATTTTTTGATCGTCTGGTTAATGGAATCCAGGCGGGT
>ERZ808040.1213-NODE-1213-length-18118-cov-3.722133_pt1 | contig 18118 bp, 11 predicted proteins | sample MGYA00380191_ERZ808040 | MGnify/ENA primary metagenome ERZ808040 (study PRJEB31490, sample SAMN06133395) | mouse gut metagenome | isolation source: J6 | host: mice | place: China: Chengdu | collected 2015-05 ...
TATTAGGCATTAATATGGAAGGGCCATTTATTAGCAAAGCAAAAAAGGGTGCGCAAGATGCGAGGAATATTATTCCTTGTAATGTGGAAACAGCAGAGGAATTTTTAAAAGCATCAGAGGGTTTAGTAAAGTTTATTGGCATTGCACCAGAAGATAACCCTAATTGCTTGGATTTTATTAATAAAATGAAGGATAAAGTGAATATTTCCCTTGCACATACAAATGCAGATTATAATACAGCTATAAAGTCATTTAAGGCAGGGGTGAACCATGCAGTCCATTTGTTTAATGCTATGCCGCCATTCCACCATAGGGAGCCAGGAGTCGTTGGGGCCGTTTTAGATAGCCCACATGTATATGCTGAATTTATTTGTGATGGGATACATCTTCATCCTGCTATAGTCCGTGCCATGCTTTCTGCGCTTGGAAGAGGACGAGTGGTATTTATTAGTGACAGTATGCGGGCAACAGGGTTAGAAGATGGCAGATATACTTTGGGAGGGCTTGAAGTGGAAGTAAAGGGAAAAGAAGCTGTATTGGTATCAGATGGTGCACTTGCTGGATCTGTTTCTAACCTAATGGCTTGTATGAGAACTGCTGTGAAACAGATGGGAGTACCACTAGAAATAGCAGTAGCTTGTTCTTCTGTAAATCCTGCAAAATGTTTGGGAGTATATAAACAACGTGGTTCTATTGAATGTGGAAAACAAGCAGATGTTGTGTTATTAGATGAAGATTTAAATGTAAAAATGGTAATAAAAAATGGAGATGTAGTGTGTAAATATTAGCTTATAGTGAATATAAAATAAGATGGGTAATATTTTATGTTCATAAAGAAGAAAAATAGATTGACATTGAACATCTAAAATGCTATTATGTTCATATAATATAAAAATAACAATAAAATGAACATAAGGAGCAAACATGGAGAAACAAATAAAAAAGAAGTATTTTAGTGGAATTGACTGGGGGATTACTTTAACACCATTATTTATTATTATAGTAATCTCCTCAGCATTAATGCTAGTGCCAGAGAAAGCAAAAGGGTTAATAGCAGTATTAAGAAGTTTTTTTGTAAATGATCTTGGGTTTTTCTATATTTTGCTTGGCCTTGGGATATTAGGCTTGGCAATTTGGCTTGCATTTTCGAAATATGGTTCTATACAGCTTGGAAAGCGGGAAAAACCATTATATTCTAATTTTAAATGGGGAGCTATGATTTTTACTTCTACAATGGCAGCAGATATTTTATATTGGTCGCTTATTGAATGGGGGTATTATTATGGTGCTTCCCCTTTTGCAATGGAGAATATGACATTAGCGCAAAGGCAGGATATGGCATCTGCTTATCCGTTGTTCCATTGGGGGCCAATACCATGGGGATTTTACATACTTCCAGCCGTGGCATATGCTTATATGATGTTTGTAAAAAAGAGAAAAAAGCAATCCTTATCAGAAGCATGTAGGCCAGTCCTTGGGGAAAAAACAGATAAATTCCCAGGCAGGTTTATTGATATTTTTGCAGTGGTAGGGCTTTTAGCTGGGACAGCAACTACTTTCTCTACAGCAACTCCTTTATTATCAGAGGCATTGGCATATTTGCTCCATATAAAAGTAACGCCAATGTTGTCGATTATTATTTTGTTAATTATTGGCTTGGTATTTAGTGCAGCTGTTTTATGGGGCATGAAGGCTATTTCCCACCTTGCCAATATTTGTGTATTTGTGTTTTGTTTATTATTAGCCATTTTTATTTTGGGTGGACCAAAGAGATATTTAATAGAAACAGGGATTACAGCGATTGGTACAGTAGTACAAGATTTTTTCCGTATGGCTACTTGGATGGATCCGCTTCGCCTTTCTTCTACAGGCGGAAATGGCTTTCCACAAGATTGGACTATTTTTTATTGGGCTTATTGGATTGCGTGGTTTGTGGCAACCCCATTCTTTATTGCAAGGATTTCAGAAGGAAGGACAATTAAGCAGACAGTCCTTGGAGGGTTATCTTGCGGGCTTTTAGGGACATGGACATCTTTTATTACATTTGGCGGTTTTGGCTTGTACCAACAATCGAATGGTATATTAGATGTAGCAGGGGCATTAGCAGAAGGAAGTGCCCCATCAGATATTATTTTAAATATTTTTCTTTTATTGCCAGGTAAATGGCTTCCTAACCTTGCTTTAATTGTATTAATTATTGCAATGATTGCCTTTTATTCCAGTACTTTTGATGCAATTACCTTAGTAGTTGCAGGATATTCAGAAAAAGACGTAAAAAGGATTGAAGAGCCAAGGAAAGGGTTAAGGATTTTTTGGGCAATGGTATTTCTATTGCTTCCAATAGCGTTGCTTTTTTCAGAGAGCACTTTATCTATGTTGCAAACAATATCCATTATTGCTGCATTTCCATTAGGGCTTATTATGATACTGATTGTATATAGTTTTTTTAAAGAACTGCAGAAACAAAAAATAGAAAAGAAATAAAAGCAGAAGAAAAGGGCTGTCGCAAAATAGAAAATTGATACCCTATAAAGTATAGATAACAAAGAATATTTACTTTATATTGTATAAAAATTTTATTTTGCAACAGCTTTTTTGAAACATAGGAAAGTATTATAATTTATTGTATAGTAGCTTGTTGATCATTAACAGGTAAAGATGGGGTTTCTTCTGGTTCTGGAGTTTCTGTGACCCATGCGCCATCAGGGGCAAACTGGTAGTCTACACCATCAATCGTTGCAGTTTGGTTTGCTAACATTTTTCCGTCTGTATCAAAGTAATACCAGATATCTTCTAATTGAAGCCAGCCAAATGTTTTTCCAGTTTCTTCATTGAGGTAATACCAAGAACCATCAACTTGTACCCAACCAGTTAGAAGTTTTCCTTCTGGGTTTAGGTACTGGTTTCCAAGCCAGCCAGTCTGCATTTTACCATTTGCATCTAAATAGTACCAGAAATTCGTATTTGTTTCAGCATCTTTTAATTCAAGCCAGCCAGTTCTCTTATAACCATTTTCATCAAAATAATACCAATTATTATCTATGGATTTCCAGCCAACAGCCATTTTTCCAACTTCATCAAAATAGAAGGTAGTAGCACCAAAACTTACAAAACCTTTTTGCATAACGCCATTTCCATCAAAATAGTACCAATCTTTATTTAGCTGGTTCCAGCCAGTAGTAAGGACACCTGATTCATCAAAATAAAAGGTATCTTTGCCTAAAGTAGTAAAACCAAGTGCCATCTGCCCATTGTCGTGGAAATAATAGCGTTTGTCATTAATGCGGTTCCAGCCAGTCAACATAGCCCCGTTTGGTGCTAAATAGTATTTAGCATTATCAATGGTCTGGAACCCAGTCTTCATCACACCGTTGCTTCCCATATAATACCATATATTATTTAAAAATAACCAATTAGTAGCCATACTTCCATCTACTGCATCTAGATAATAATAATCTCCATTTTCTTGGTGCCAACCAGTCTGCATAGCGCCAGAAGGATCAAAATAGTGGAATTTTTCATTAATTTCTGTCCAGCCAGTTTGCATAATACCATTGCTGTCAAAGAAGTACCGATCGGATTTAATATCTCCCCAACCTGTTTGCATAGCACCATTTGATGCTAAATAGAACCAGCTATTTTCTTCTTTATGCCAGCCTGTCTGCATAGCGCCTTTAGCATCTAAGAAATAATAGGTCCCATTGTCATTAACCCAGCCAGTTTGTTTTCTGTGATCTAAGAAATAAAACCATTTTCCACCACGGATTGCCCAGCCATTTTGTACAAAAGTAGAATTGTAATCTTTGTATTGGAAGTCAATATCAACATTTCCATTAATCCCATTAATCCGTCCAGAGCTGCTTGCCTGCCAGATACTAGGGTTTGGATATTCACATTCGGTATAGTATTGTGCGACCCATTTGTCAATATGGTTAATTTGTGAAGTGTCAATACGTTGGTTAAACCATGATTTACTGGAGTATACAACAGGGTAATACCCATTTTCAAGGATAACGCTACAAAAAGCATTAATAAGTTCTGAAAGCTGCTGTGGAGAAAGAGATTTATGTACATTATCCTCCACATCATAGGCTATTGGGAAAGAAACTTGGTAGTCCTGTATATTTGACAGGACAAATTCTGCTTCTGCACGGGCTTCTTCTGGGGTTGTAGCATAAGAATATAAATAAATCCCTGTTTTAATGCCATTTGCATTAGCAGCACGCATATTTTCATGGTATCTAGCATCCACTCCATATTTCACGCTTCCTACACGGATAATGGCAAAAGCCACGTCATCTTGTGCAACAGCGTTCCAGTTAATTTCATTTTGGTAGCGTGATACATCAATCCCTCTGGATAGGACGCCATCCATACGTTCTCCATCAGAGTTTACATAATATCCATCTACCTTTTTCCAACCCGTAACAACAGAATTACTAGAATCAAAATAATAATAGTGGTTATTGACAAGCTGCCAGCCAGGAGAAGCAGTCAACATACCATTCTCATTAAATGTGTAACTACGGCCATCTGGTAAGGTGGCTGTGCCTTTGGTCATGGCACCATCAGGATTAAAGTAATATAGATGGTTGTCAATTGTTAAGAGCCCTGTCTGCATCGCACCATAATTAGGCCCGAAATAGTACATAGTCTCATTAATCTGTGTCCATCCTTTGCACATATCACCGTTGGAATCATAATAGTAATAATTGCCGTTTGTATTTACCCAGCCTGTCTGTGCATAAGCGGGCATAGAAGACATTACTAATAGAGTTCCAGTAATTGCCGCAACATGTAATAGTTTTTTCATGAAACACTCCTTTGTACCTTTTTAGCTTTAACATTGTGATTTCTTATACACGAAGGGGAGCCCCTAGTGCTTCTTTTAGTATACATGATGGAAGTAGGCTATGTACAGGAGAAATTCATGGAAGAATATTTACAATTTTCTTAATACAAGGTATTTATGTTAAGGCAGGTTGAAAAGTATATTGTTTCAACCTGTCCGCGGCAATTAGGAGCAAGATAATAAGGAAGGGGGAATCTTTACTATTGATTGTTGAAAGGTAAGGAGTAGGAAAAAATCATGTTTTAAACATAATATTCCGGTATGGGGATAGGAATTTTAAAAGGATACTTCCAAGCACACAACAGCAAATAATTTCACCTATACCAACCGTTAGCATATAAAATGGGATAGAAAAATCTTTTCCAGCATATTCAAAGATAAAACCATAGGCATAACGAAGTACAAATGGGACAATAACCATATTGGCAATTACTGGGGGGAGTGTACAAAGATATTTATGTTTTCGAAGCAAATAAGTGCCAATTGCCCCAAAAAGGGTGGCTAGGCTGCCGAAAATAACATCATAAATAATACAGCCAGTTAAAAAGTTAGCAAGCAGGCAACCAAGCCATAAGCCTGGAATAGCAGCAGGCGTAAAAAATGGTAAGATAACTAATAGTTCAGAAAGGCGGACTTGGATTGTGCCAGAAGCTAAGCCAAAATACTGGGTAATAAATGTCAGAACGACATAGATAGCTGCAATAATAGCAGCATAAGTGATAAATAGCAGTTTTTTAGTTTTCATTTTATTCTCCTTTAGTTTTGTTTTACGAGTGGAAGGTCTCGAACACTCGGTATAAATAGTCTGAAACTTTTAGAATAAAAGAATTCCAGCCTTCGTTACTATAACATAGATGGTAGTAAAATGCAAGAAGCTTGATTAAAGAGAAAATAAAGATAGGGGTGCTATACATGGGGTGTATAACACCTCTGCCTTTAAGAGATAGATAGTTGTTTTACTTTTTTATAATAGTCTTTGGCATAACGGTACATTTTCATACTGTAATCCCCAAATTCTTCTCCACAGAAGCTTTTATATTCTGTCCAAAGTGCCCAAAGGAAGCCACCAAGGGCTACATAAGAATAAACACGGAGTTTTTCCTTGGGATAAGCAGGACGTTCAAAGTAAAGTTCCATTAGCTTTTGTATTTGCCCTTCATTGTAATAAGAATAAATAGCAAACATGGCAATATCAACTAGACAATCACACATGCCAGCATATTCCCAATCAATTAATTTAATAGAGAGGTCAGGCAATAGTAAGAAATTGCTTTGTACACTATCTAAATGGGACAATGTTTTTGGAGGATGCAGCCCATCTATAAAATCTAATAATTCGTTCATAGAAGAACGTACTTGTTTATAATCCTCAAACCGGATACAATAGGGATTAAGGCAAAGGCTTTCATAATAATGAATACGCTCCCGAAGGGAGAACTCATGTGTAACAGACAAATTACTTTGATGGAAGTCCCGTAAGGTTTTCATACAGGCCCCTACATCGTCCCAGTTACTAGCGTCACAGTTTCTAGAATCTTTATAAAAGCGGGATATTTTATAACCAGATTCTCCATTAAAATAAATAATTTCATCGGAAAGGTGTAATGGGGCAATCGTATCATAAACGGTTTTTTCCTGCTGGCGGTTAATTAAAACTTCGCTGCCAGGCCCTGGAATACGGAAAATATAAGAATCTTCCCCAATAGAAAATAAAAAGGATTTATTTGTCATACCTGCCTTTAGGCATTTGATATTGACGATTTCACTTTCTGGGACAGAAAATATTTGGGAGATTTGTTCTAATACCTCATTATCTGAGTTATTTTGATAACGGGTATCAAACAAGCGGAGTTCTTCTAAGTTTTCAAATTCATATACAATACTATCTGGCTGAGGGTAAAGATACATAGGCAGCATTTTTAGATTGTCCATATAAACATTTTCCCAATAGAGGTTTTCTGTGCCAGGGCTATTATAGTATTTTTCTAAGAATGGAATAAAACGTTTCGAAAAGTCTTGGTCAAAATAAACAGGCCCATACATAACATAAGAATCAGAACCTCCTATTACTACATCAGTAATACGTCCTTTTTTATCTGTAGATAAACACCATTCCGAAGTAGCCCCTTTCATGTAAACGCCGCTGTACCAGGCACAAGGTTCATAAGCATGGAAAATATTTTCCCGTATCCAATTGTCTGAAGATAGGATATAGGTATTTTTTAAAAGATGCCTAGCATGCCAAAGGGTAGCTAATGTATTTTTGGTGGCATATTCTGGGTTATAGATTAATGTAACATCATATTTATCAATAAGATAATCAAATTTTTCTTTTAAATATCCTACCATAATAGTAATATCAAAAATACCAACATCATGTAATTGTTTAATTTGGCGTTCTATCATCCGTTCCCCAAATACTTCTAAAAGCCCTTTTGGGGTTTCGTAAGTAAGGGGGACAAAACGGCTGCCAAACCCAGCAGCAATAATAACAGCATTGTCTACATGGAATGTTTCTAGGAAAGCAGATCCTTCTTTGGTAAGTTGGTAACTGTTCCCCATTACAGTAAGATAGTGTTTTTCTTCCAGTTTATGGATATACTTATTAGTGCTTCCTAAAGAAATATTTAACCTTATGGCAAGCTCACGTTGGGTTAGCACTTGGGAATCTTTTATTTCCCGGAGTAGCTGAGGGATAATATTCATATATAGCCTCCTGTATCAGATATTTACATGTTCACTAAAATAAAAAAAATGATTATAATGAACATTATATCTGTCTTTTTTCCTAAAGTCAAGAAATTTAAGGAAAAAGAAAGAGGAAAGCTATTGATGTTTTTATAGAGTTTGTGATAAACTGAATAAAATAGAAAAAATAAAAACTTTACATAAAGTGATTAGGAATAGGAGGAGTGAGTATGGAAAAATACTTAAAGAAAGGGATACTGGCATGTTTATTAGTTTTTGGGATGCTAGTGTCAATGTGTGCGAAAGATACCTTGTATGCTGCGACAAGAAGGGTGGATCGTTTGGAAGTAACTTATCGTGATGATGCACCTAGGTTACAAGTGGGTGATGAGGTTAAAAATGAATATTTTGATGTAAAAGTCTGGTATGATGATGATGAATGGGAATGGCTAGGAAGCAGGGAATTTGAATTGGCGATAATAGGATCAGATTCCAATATATTAGAGCATGATGATGATGTAGTAAGAATAACATATGGAAGTAAATGGGTAAGGTTAAATTTGAAGGATATTATGGATAATGACCAAGAAGAAATTCCTGATGAAAGAGTTTTGCTTTCTATTAGTGCTACAGATGACGGTGATCCAGTAGCAATAGGTGCTATGGCAAGTAGAAGAGATTTTACAGTAAAAGCTACTTATAGGGTTTATTATGGTGATGAAGATGAGCCACATGGGACTACAGGACGTAAAACAGTTATATTAGAGGCAGGATGGATTCTTCAGCCGCATACAATTACTTCTGGCAATAATGATCTTACTATTACTTATTCCGAAAAAGGTGTTAGAAAGAGTTGTACAGTTAGGGTGCCAAGCAGCGGGACAAAGGGAAATTGGGTACGTGATGGTGAGTTATGGCGTTTCCAGTATGATGATTCTACTTATTTAACAGGCGATTGGATAAGAAGTGGCGGAAAATGGTATTACATGGATGAATATGGTTATATGTTGACCCGTGTAAAGACTATTATAGATGGGGATACCTATTATTTTGATGATAATGGGGTTATGCAGACAGGCTGGGTTTATATTGGAAGAAACTGGTACTTCTTTGACAATGATGGGAAAATGTTGACAGGCTGGGTATATACAGGTGGAAACTGGTACTATATGGATAAAGAAGGTGTTATGCTTACAGACTGGTTATCTTTAGATGGGCAGTGGTATTTCTTAGATTCAGATGGAAAGATGCTGACTGGTTGGGTAAAAAGAAGTTATACATGGTTTTTCTTAAATACAGATGGAGTAATGCAGACAGGCTGGGTATATACTGGCGGGAAATGGTATTTTATGGACCATGGCGGGGCTATGCTTACTAATACATGGGTAGGTAATTCTTATGTAGATGGTTCTGGCGCATGGGTAAGTTCAAGATAGGGATTAGAAGAACCCCTTATTGGTTTCTGTGTAATACAGGAATCAATAAGGGGTTTATTTTTTAGTAAGGGTGTTTATGGTATCCACATGCCAGAACTGTCTACATAATAACCGTCAATCACTGTATTAACTAACATAGCCCCGTTAGAAGCAAAGTAATACCATTTTCCGCCTATTTCTTTCCAGCCAGTAGCAGCAGCCCCTGTTTCTGGTGTTAAATAGTACCAAATATATTTATCTTGAAGCCATCCAGCGTACATAGTGCCGTCTGGGTTAATATAATACCATTGGTTATTATCTTGGACCCAGCCGGAGGCAAATGTGCCATTTTCTTTAAACCGATACCAAATATCATTAATCTTTGCCCAGCCTGTGCACATAGCCCCATGGTCTGCCGGATCAAGATAATAGGAAACCCCATTTTCTATATACCAGCCCATCTGTAACCGGTAATTATTCCGATCTAGGTAGTATGTTTTCCCGCCTATTTGCTGCCAGCCATTTAATAAATACCCATTTTCATCAAAGTAATACCAGCTTCCATCAACCCATTTCCAGGTATTCATATAGTAGGTGCCATCAGAGGCCTGCATATACCATTTTCCGTTATAGATATTTTGTTTTAAAACTTCGCTTGCCCTACCTGTCCCTGTTAAACGGAATGTAGCATGTTTGCGTGTGCCGCTGTCCCTATCTTTATAATAGATAGAATAGCTGTTTTTTTCTGCTAATATGGTATCTGGATAAATATCACATTGCGATGGATGAATATTTAATGAATATTCTCCATTTTTGTCTTTAAAATATGCAGTAATAGTTAGGTTTAATTTCCCTTTCGCGATTAAATCCCAAATATCGGTTCCAGTATCCCATTCTGTTTCATCTTCTGGGACATCCACCTCAAGACGTATGTATTTTGCATTATCTTCATCTGCATAGCTAGGGACTGTAATACAGAGTACAAGCAAAAAAGAGAGGATGCCTGTTAATAATTTCTTCATTCCTACACCTCCAACATTCATTTCCTATATCATACCATCCAGTAATTGAAAAAACAACTTAAGAAAAAGTAAAATAGGATTGTAACTGTGGGATAAAGCTTTATGTATAGAGCTGCAAAGAAAGGAAAGGAAAATATGGAGAACAAAAATGATGTGTGGAAGGGATTATTACAGAAAGGAGAGGGACCATTAACATTAGACGCGTGGTTTGAGGACTGGCTTGTAAATTATAAACTGCTTACGGTAAAAAAGGGCACAATAGAAAATTATAAGCGAAATTATAGAAATTATGTAAAGCCATATTTAGGAAGTATGGATGTAATGGAAATTAAAGGGGAACATATCCAGAAATTGTTTAATTTCCTAATTGCACAAGGTTATGCGGTTAGTACTTTGTATGTATCAAAAGGAGTGCTTTCTGGTATGTTCCGGCAGCTAATAAAGAATGATATTTTAGAAAAAAATCCAGTACAATTTGTAGAATTCCCACGGCAGCCTAAAAAGCGGGAAAGAAGGGTTTTATCACAAGAAGAACAAAATTTATTTTTAGAATATGCAAAAGGGAGCCCTTATGAAGATGTGTATTTGATTGCACTTGCAACAGGAATGCGCATAGGCGAAATCTGTGCATTAAGATGGTCTGATATAGATTTTAGCCATCAGTTTTTAACAGTAAATGGCACATTAAAGTGTTTTAAAGAAACAGGGTTTTTTATTGACAGCCCAAAATCTTTAACAAGTAGGAGGGTAATCCCATTATTGCCAACAGTTTGCAAGATGTTAAAAAGAAGAAAACGTTCTCAGATAGGGACAATAATAGGGAAGTATACTGTAAAACAAATATGGCAGGATTTAGTATTTTTACATCCAGGCGGACTATATGAGCCAATGAGGAAACGTACTATAGCATATGATATGGATGCCATTGTAGAACGGATTAACCAGGATCGAAAAGAGAAGTTAAAAAATAAGCGTAAAAGCTTAGACGTGTTTGAACATGTTTCTCCGCATGCCCTTCGCCATACTTTTGCAACAAGGGCATTAGAGAACGGGATACCACCCAAGGTAGTACAAGAAATATTAGGGCATAGCAGTATTACAATAACATTAGACTTATATACCCATGTGCTAGATAAGACAAAAAGTGAAGAAATCATGAAGCTGCAAAGAATCTTTTAGCTCTATCAGTGGAGTTCCCATTCCTTTGGCAAGGCATTCCTTTGGCAAGGGACTTCACTGATAGGGTTAAAAGTAGAAAATTATTTAATCTTAGGTAATAATGCAAAAAATATAAGAAAAATAGATAGCAAACTTGTGCAAAATTATGCAATATGATATAATACGTTTGGATATTTACTATCCGATAAAATAATCAGAAAGGAGAGGCGGAATGGAGAAGAGAAAATGGATGCTGAAATGGATTAAGACCAAAGGATTTAAATATTCTTTGGTTTTAATTGTAATTCTTGCCGCAATTTCGTTGTTTGCCGTGTTTTCTTGGTTTCGGGGAAGCTTGTCAGAAAGTATTTTATCAACGAATTATTCTTTTCTGGAAGAAGCAACAAATCAACAAGCGATTACTATTCAAACAAAGTTGTCAGGGCAATGGGAGCAGTTGACTTTGTATGCAAGAATTTTTGAAAATATTCCAATGGCAGATTATGCAGCAGTAAAGGAGGCTTTAAATGTTACCTATGGTTTTGGTGAATTTAAGCGTATTTCTGTAGCCAATGATGTGGGATATGTGGTAAATAATGATAATACAGCATCTGGGAATATTTTAAAACAAGAATATTTTAAGCAGGCAATGGAAGGCAAATTTAGTATTTCATCAAGCCCAGATGTAGATGAAGATGGAGAAGAAATATTTGTGCTTTCGATTCCTATTTATCAGAAAGAAATAGTATCAGGCGCATTGCTTGGCACATTTAATAAGGCAAGTTTACAGAGCCTGATTTCAGAAGAAGTATTTGGTGGTAATGGGACTTTTTATGTGGTTGACAGCAATGGTAAAATTATTTTAACTGCTAAAGATGGCAAGATTCCAGAAAATGTAGATAATTTTTTGGAGTATATGAGGCGGGCAAGGATTAAGAATAAAACATTAGAGGAATTAGCAAATGAAATCCATCAAAATAAAAAAGGGAATATGGAGTATACCATTGGGAATATGGAACGGATGGCATACTATCAGACAATTCCAATTAATGATTGGGTCTTGGTGTCAGTTATTAGTAAAGATTTTATTCTTCAGCAGAGCCAAGAGATTGGCTATTTAGTAGCAGGGTTACTTATAGTAATTATGTTAATTGTAGTTTTTCTTATGGGCTATACTTTTGTGGTGTTACATCAAAGGACAAAGGAAATGCAGAATAATGAGTCATTGCAGTATAGGGCAGAAAGGGATTCTCTTACAGGGTTATATAATAAAATAGCATTAGAAGAACATGTTACCCAAAAGCTTACTGAGATAAAAGAAGAAACAGAATCGGCATTTGCATTATATATAATTGATTTAGATAATTTTAAACAAGTAAATGATACATTGGGACATGCGTTTGGGGATAAAGTATTGTGTGATGCAGCAGACTGCATTAACCGTATTTTTAGTATGCAGGATGTGTTAGGAAGAATAGGGGGAGATGAGTTTATTGCTTTAAAGGATATGGCAAATGTGCCTTTAAAAGAAAGGGAAGAATTAATTAGGAAAAGGGCTGTATTGTTATGTGAAGATTTTTGCCGTACATATATGTCACAAAATACCAGTATAAAAGTATCAGCAAGTGTTGGGGTGGCATTATATGGCGTACATGGCACAACATTCCATGATTTGTATAGGAATGCAGATAAGGCATTGTATGAAGCCAAAAATAGAGGAAGGAATAATTGTGTAATTTTCCATAGGTAATGGAAGGGGGCAGGAGTTTATGAAACAGCCTGGTAGGAATATTTTGGTTTGGGGGATTATTTCAAGTATTTCTATATGTTGTCTAGTTTCCTGTAGTATGGGAAATCAAAAGGATTTCAGTGAAAATACAGATAATATAATGACAATAACAGAGGAAGATCCACCAATGAGTGCGTTGAATCCACAAATACATACTATTAAATTGGGATTTTCTACTGATGAAACAGATCCAAGGGCAGTTGCTGCCGTTGAATTTGAAAGAATGGTAGAAGAACAGAGTGGAGGAGATTTACAGATAGAGATTTATCCAAGCGGAGAATTTGGCTCAGATAGAGATTTAATTATGGGAGTAATTAATGGATCTTTAGATATGACTGTTTCTAGTGCAGGAAACTTTGCTAATTTTGCTAATGTCGGAATTTCTGCTTTTCCGTTTTTATTCCAAGATTTTGATAAAGCATGGGAATTTATGGACAGCCCACTGGTAGAAGAGATTAATGAAGAATTAAAAGAATATAATATTCATGTTTTGGCCCATTTTGATAATGGTTTTCGCTGTATTACTACGTCTGAAAAAGCAGGCCCAATTGAATCACTTGCTGATATGCGGGACTTAAATATTCGTACCTCATACAACCAAGTGGTAATGGAAACAATGTCTGCATTAGGGGCAAAGCCTAAAATTTTAGATTTTACATTATTGTACCAGGCATTAAAAAACCATGAATTTGAAGCACAAGAAAATCCAATTCCTGTTATATACAACCATAAATTATATGAAGTACAACAGTATCTGGCAATTACAAACCATAGTTATGATGCTATGCCATTTGTAATTAGGGAAGATTTGTGGAATTCTTTTACAGATGAGCAAAAAGAGATTATAGAGAAAGCAGCAAAAGAAGCACAAAGTTTAAATCGGAAATTAAATCGGGAACAAACAGAAAGCTATGTGGAACTTTTAGAAGAACAAGGGATGATAGTGACATATCCTGATTTAGAAGCTTTTAAAGAGGCTTCTAAGGCAGTATATAATTACTTTGCCCCATCTTATGGGGAAGAGTTGATGAACCGTGTTTTTGAGCAGGCTAATTAGAATAGAAAAATTTAATAAATGTGTAAGGGATTTTTTCTATTCTGTTGTGCATAAACATGGTATACTAAGAGAAAGAATTATTTGATTCAAAGAATTGTTTAATTCAAAGAATGATTTGATTCTTATAAAAATATACATAATGTTGATGGGAGGTTATAATATGAAGAAATGGCTGAAAATAATGTCTATGACGTTGGTATTCACCATGATGTTTTGCTTAGCAGGGAGCATTGGGGTAAATGCAGCTAGAGATGATGACGATGATAGCGATAGGATTACAGACTTAAGGGTTACATATGATGGAGATCCTGTTCCATATAGGGAGACAATAAGTAAGTCAGATTTTGATGTTGAAATTAAGACAAAAGGCAGTAGAAGCTGGCACGATGCAGATGATTTTGACATTGATCCAGACACAATGGATTCAGAAAGAAGCGTGACAGTAACTGTTACAGTAGAATGTCCATATACTGGTAGAGATTGGACAAAAAGGGTAAAGGTTGAATGTGCCGAACCTGAGTTAGAGTCAATAGAAGCAAGATATATGGGTGACGATTTACTTGTAAATGGCGTTATTGATAAAGATGATGTTAGGGTAGAGGCATTTTATGACAATGGAAGTTCTAAATATGTAGATGACTGGACATTTGGTAGTTATCGGCTAAGAGATGGCGACAATAATGTTGTAATCTATTATAGGGAGAATGGTGTAAGAGAGTCTGCAGAAATAACCGTATACGCATATGAAGGAGAACTTTCTTATATTAGTGCTTATTATAATGGTGGCGCTGTAACAGTTGGCAGTAGAATTGATAATTCTAAGATTAAAGTAAGTGGTATTTACACAGAAAAAGGATATGGGAATATTACACAGACATTAAGCGGATGGACTCTGGAGAATTATAGTATTAAAGAAGGCAATAATACCATCCGTGTAATTTATAATGAGAAAGGCAAGCAGTTCACAGATACAATTACTGTAAAAGGAGTAGCTGCCGGGTCTTCTAATCCTGGGACAAATACAAATGCTGGGACTGCAGCTGCAAATGGGACTTGGGTACAGGTAGGTGGGAATTGGAAGTATCAGCTTAAAGATAAGTCATACCAGATTAATAGCTGGATACAGAGCCCAGAGACATCTAAGTGGTATTTTGTAGATGCAAATGGAAATATGATAGACAATAGATGGGTCCAAGTAAATGGAAACTGGTATTTTATGAACCAAGGCGGTGCTATGGCAACAGGCTGGAAGCAAGTAGATGCAAAATGGTATTTCCTAAACGAAAAGGATGGAAATATGGAAACAGGTTGGAAGTACTATAATAATCAGTGGTATTACTTAACTCCTGGTTCAGGTGAGATGGCTACAAACCGTTGGATCAACAACTGGTATGTAGACTCTAATGGTGTTTGGACACAAACTAGATAAATAGAAAATAGAATAATGCTATAAAAAAGCTGCTCCAATTAAAAGTGGGGCAGTTTTTTTGTGTGGTACAATTAAAAAAATTTTTTTAGTAAAATATTATAGATCTTTCCTATAGGAAGAAATAATAATAATACAATAAATGTGATAATCCAAACTGTAGAAGGGGGAACATCTACCATCATAGTATAATAGTTTCCAGTTATTATATGAACGAATTCTCGTACTAGGTAGATAAGGAAGGTGTGGACGGCAAATAAAGGTAAGCTGTGGCGGCCATACCAGGATAAAAGAGCTGTTTTGGGAATATTATATGAAATTAATGTAATAGTAAAAATTCCACTAACCATAGCGATAAGGTAGTACCACATATTTCCAAATACTAGGTCGCACATATTTACATAACCATTTTTGTAAGTGCCAAAAAAGAGATTGAGGAATAGAAGAGGAAGCAGTAATAACCAAGTATATTTTTTTGTTTTTTTTAATAATTGATACTTGTTTGTTAAAAAACCTAATATATAGCAAAAAGCTCCCATAAAGGCGGTATCCATTTGGAATGGCAATTCTTCTATAACAGGAATATATATAAATATTTTCCATATATAACGTGCAGCAAAGATAAGGCATAAGATACCAGTAAATTGTAGCAATGGATTTTTGTAGCATAATTTATACCAACAATAAAAATATATTTCTGTACAAAAAAGCGATGCAAGGAACCAGACCTGGCCGACATAAAGGTTTTTAGGTATCATACGGAGAAAAATATGTTCCATATGCAATAAAATACCATCTTCAAAAATAAGATGGCGGTATGGCGGAATTAACATACATATAAAGATACCAAATAATGTAATAGCAAAATAAGGGAGAATCCGCTGTTTTAATTTTTGGATAAAATATGGCTTTAATTTAGTTAATCGTTCTTCTTTTACACATAAACCAGATAAATAAAAGAAAAGTGGCATATGGAAACTGTAAATCCAGTTGAATAATCGTGTATTCCCTGTGACAATATGCCCAAGAACCAAAAGAATTAGCCCAATGCCTCTGGCAGTGTCAATATATTGATAACGGGGAGAATGGGAAATTGGTTGAGCGTTTGTAATATCCATGATAATCTCCTTATTAGTGTTGATTCTAAAAGTATATCATAAATATTGTAAAAGTTCTAATAAAAAGTATGTATAGGTTTTGGATTAAGGAAACTATAAAAAGAGTGCCAGGGATTCTGGCACCCTATTAGCAATTAGAATTTCACAGAAATTTTAATCAGTAACATTTTAATTTTTATTATCATAGATAAATAAAGTTACATTAAGTTTACTATAATCTTCAATAGAACTTATTTCAGTATATGTGCCAACAGCAGTATATTTTTTAGAACCAATTCTAATTTCTCTACCAACTTCTATATCTGAATAAGCTTCACCTTTTGAATTAAATAAGATATATGCCTTATAAGGATTACTATTATCTATATCATCTGCAACAAAAGTTGATAGGCCTGTAATATTGCCATTTGTTTTGGTAACATCAGCAGCACCTACTTGAAGTGCATGATTTACCATTTTATCACCATACTTATCAACATAGTATAAATTGCTAGATTTAGAGATAAAGGCATCTTTTACAAGGGCACCTCTTAATATATTAATATTTTTGTCATATGCTTTAACAGTATATTTTTCCTTATCAAATTTTTGAACATTCTTAGAGCCCATATCAGCATAATATCTTGTTCCACTCCAGCCTTCTTTTGCTTTACCATTAGAATCAAACAAGACATCTATACTATCTCCACCAGCATTTCTAATTGTACCTCGAGAATCCCAACCAGAAACTGAATTGACATAATAAGCTTCTTTATTAATATTTATAACACCTGTAGCCATAACACCATTTTTATCTACATAGTAATAATGAATATCCTCATATTTATCATCTGCTGTTAATTTATTGTTGAAATAAGTATTAGTGATTAAGGTTCCTACAGAATGTGCATTGTTATCTTCCTCTTCTCTAAAGCAATACCATTTGCCAGCAATTTTTTTCCAACCATAACCATTATTTTCAGCATTTACATTGAATTTCTTTCCATTTACATCATAATAATACCATGTACTTTCATTTGTATCTGGAACTTTGATATGATAATTTTCAGAGTTTTCTTCCCAGCCTACAAACATGTGTCCATCTTCTGCAAATCCATAATAAGCATTTCCAATTTCATGATCATAATCACCACATGCCATTACAATATCATCAAAATAATACCATAATCCTGAACCCGGATTTACCCATTCGTCATCTGCTGCTTTTCCATCTGAATAGAAATACATCCATACTGTATCATAAGCATCCGCAGTATTTTTGAATACAGGATTATTGATGTCAGCAATATTATCTTCAATATTTAACTCATAATTATAGATAACATCAGAATCATTATCAAATCCATACCAGCCTACCGCCATAGCACCAGTAGGAGTGAAATAGTATGTTTCTCCTTCCATATAAACCAACTCATCACGAGCCATAATCCCATCTTTATGGAAGTAATACCATACACCATCAATTTCAGCCCATGTATTTGCTAACTTCTTCTCATCAGCTGGGGTAAATGTCCAGCCATCTGCGTTGTTGCCTTCCCACTTACCAGAATTAGGATTGGAATTAGCTGCAGGGTTTTCTACAGCATTTAATTG
>ERZ808040.1214-NODE-1214-length-18115-cov-81.291496_pt1 | contig 18115 bp, 17 predicted proteins | sample MGYA00380191_ERZ808040 | MGnify/ENA primary metagenome ERZ808040 (study PRJEB31490, sample SAMN06133395) | mouse gut metagenome | isolation source: J6 | host: mice | place: China: Chengdu | collected 2015-05 ...
GCTAAGAACATCCTTGCGGTCGGGCTTGACCGTCTAGCGGTAGGAATCCCCTCGGTTTAGCGAGGGGAGGAAGTCAAGCTGTCTAAAGATGGGTCTAACTAGCTAGAGAGCAGGAAAGCAGAAGATTTAAAATAGCATGTCTTGAGTGCTCAGGTTGTCGCGGTTAGGTTCTTCACAACTATTGTTCAGTGTCTGTAAAGCTGGCGATATTAATGACAAAGAAACACATAGCCCTATGTTAAAATTATGACCCATAACCTTTTTTAATTGTCATGAGATTACTATTATGCCATCAAGAAACGCAGGAGATAGACCTAAAACAGGGGAAGAGGCCCTAAAGTGGTTAAAAGTGGGCAATGCTCGATATGTAAAAAGCCTAACTGATCCTGAACATCCGGTACCCGCTTGCCATGAATTAATTTCAGAGCAAGACCCTTTTGCCATTATTCTGGGCTGTTCAGATGCCCGTGTTCCAGTAGAAATAGTATTTGACCAGGGCCTTGGCGATTTGTTTGTGATTAGAGTTGCTGGTAACGTGGTAGCGCCTTCTCAGATTGGCTCAATTGAGTTTGCGGTTGAGAAGTTTGGCACCCGTCTGGTTGTGGTGCTAGGCCACTCACATTGTGGTGCGGTTACAGCTTGCGTAGAAGCCTTGATGAATCCAGAACAAAACTACACCACTAACTTGCAATCTATCGTTGATCGCATCCGTCCTAGTGTCTATAACTTACATGAGCTTGCCACTGCCAAAGGGGGTGAGGTTGATAAGCAGGAGCTTATTGACAGCTCAATCAGTGCCAACGTGCGTATGTCGGTCAGTCAATTAAAGCACGCGTCACGCCTACTTGAAGATATGAACCGCACCGGTGAGTTGCTAATTGTAGGGGCAGAGTATAACTTAGATACCGGAGAGGTAGAGTTCCTGCCTATGTAGCTGTTACGGCGCATAGAGTTGAATTGCAATAAATAAGAGCCATAAAGGTAGTAATAGGGGCTGCAGATTTTAGTAACTGCCGCCCCTTATTTAAAGCCACCTTTTTTATTGAATAATTGATAACCAAAGGAAATAATCATGTCTGTTACTTATATTGATCAACCAAAAACCTCTGCACAAGTAGAAGGGGTTAAGCCAATTGCCTCAGCCACTACGGGCTATACGTTTAACCACACTATGCTACGTGTCAAAGACCCTAAAGAGTCTTTAGCCTTTTATACGGGTGTGTTGGGCATGACGCTACTTACCATCAAAAAATTCCCTGAAATGGAGTTTGATCTTTACTTCTTGGCTAAGCTAACAGAAGAAGAGCGAGCTAACTTACCTGCAGATGAAGACTTGGCCATCTATACCTTCCGTCAGCGTGGTATTTTAGAGCTTACCCATAACTATGGCACCGAAACGCAAGAAGGCCGTATTTACCATGATGGTAATGCTGAACCTCAAGGTTTTGGTCATATCTGCTTTAGTGTTCCTGATTTAGACGCTGCAGTAGCTTGGTTTGATGAGAATAACGTAGAGTTCAAAAAGCGTCCTGACGAAGGAAAAATGAAAAACGTAGTATTTATCAAGGACGTCGATGGCTACTGGATTGAAGTGGTACAAGCCGATTTAATGGGCTAGTTTGACAGCTTAATAGATAGCAAAAATCAATAGATAGTAAAAAGCCCTGAGAACTCTCAGGGCTTTTTTATGAATTACAGCAAAGAGACTGTTAGCTTTTTGGCTGTTTGAAGTCTTCGTGACAAGACTGGCAACCGTCACCCACAGGTTTTAACGCAGGCAGTACTTCTTCTAAAGTAGTCGCATTTTGTGCAGTGGTGTTTAATTCTGCGGCAGCTTGCTGGAATTTTTCAGCTTGAGTTTTGAAGCCATCAGCATTGGTCCAGACTGCTTCAGTAGAGCCACCCATTTCATTTTGGTCTGTGAAATGGCTCCAAGGCTTGTCGGCAGTTTCTGCTACGAACTGGGCATTTTCTTGGAACTTAGCCAGATCAAAAGTATCAGGGGCTTCAGCCATACCGCCCATAACACCCATAGCATCTTTCCAGTCTTTCATAGCGTCTTGGCGAGCGCTAACGTCTGGGTTTGTACCTCCAGAGCATGCTGCTAAAGTTAAAGTTAGGGGTAGAGCAGCTGTTAATAGAAGTGATTTAATTTTCATAGCAGAGTCCTTGCTGTTATATTTATTAAGAGGATTTAGGGGTTTATATCCTGAGCAAAACTAAGGTTATAAGCCCGTCATATTACCAAAAATACTTAGATTGTCACACTAATAATGTGGTTATTTTGTTATGAAATATAATGATTCTTCTTATTATTAAGCGTTGTCTAGATTAAGCCAGTCGCGTGGTTTGAGATAAAAATCGGTTAACTCATATTCAGCAGTGCCTGGCTCAGGTTCGTAGCGATACTGCCAACCTGTTAGCGGTGGAAGGCTGACTAGAATTGACTCGATACGGCCATTACTTTGTAAGCCAAATAAAGTGCCACGGTCATAGACTAGGTTGTATTCTACATAACGGCCACGACGATATAACTGGAATTCGCGTTGCTGCTCGGTATACGGCAGATCTTTGCGTTTTTCAAAGATAGGTAAGATGCCGTCTAGATAGCCTTGGCCGACTGCTTGCATGTGCTTGAAACAGGTTTCAAAGTCCCAGCCACGGCTCGCGGTATTTACATCGTCATAAAACAGACCGCCAACCCCGCGCTGCTCATTGCGGTGACGTAAATAAAAATAATCATCACACCATTTTTTGAATTCAGGATAAATCTCCTCTCCAAACGGTGCAGATAGGTCGTGACAGACCTGATGCCAATGTACACAGTCTTCTAGTACAGGATAAAAGGGGGTTAAATCAAAACCACCACCAAACCACCAGATTGGATCTTCGCCCTCTTTTTCGGCGACAAACAAGCGAACGTTGGCATGACTGGTTGGCACATTTGGATTACGAGGGTGCACCACCAACGATACGCCCATGGCTTGAGCTTTACGACCTGCAATATCAGGGTGACGGGCTGTGGCAGTCGCTGGCAAGTTGCTAATGTGAATGTGACTAAACATCACTCCAGCTTTTTCAATAACCTTACCCTCCGCCATAACACATGAGCGGCCACCGCCCCCTTCAGGACGATTCCAGTCATCGGGGGTAAAGGTTGCTGTCCCACCGCCTTCCGCCTCTTGTTGCTCTAGCGCTTGGCAGATGTTCGCTTGTAGCTGAACCAAAAAGTCACGTACCCGCTGAATGTCATTTGCAGTAGGGGTGCTGCTTTTATCAGAAGTGTTTTGTGAAAGATCAGAAGTTCCGATAGAAGAAATAGTCATGCCGTACTCCGTTAAAGGATTCAGTTCAGAGGGTAGAGAGGGGAAGGACAAAGTTATTGGTCTGAGGTGGGCTTGAACACTAAAGAAGAGATGTCACCAGCCAATTGATGCCCCATACGCTCTCTTTTGGTCGCCAAGTAGTCTACATTGAATGGGTTTAACCCCACCACAAGAGGAATACGCTCTACCACCTCAAAGCCTAAGTCCTCTAAGTAACTTAGCTTATCAGGATTATTGGTTAGTAGGCGCAGTTTGCTAATCCCTACATGATCCAACATAGGTTTGCACATCTCATAAGTACGCGCATCAGCAGGCAGCCCCAACATCAGGTTGGCATCTAAAGTGTCATGGCCTTGGTCTTGCAAAGCATAAGCACGAATCTTGTTGGTAAGCCCTATGCCACGACCTTCTTGACGCAAGTACAAAATGGCCCCACAGCCTTCTTTTTGTATGGCCTGCATCGTCGCGTTAAGCTGAGGCCCGCAGTCGCACTTCAAGGAAGAAAAAGCATCTCCAGTTAAGCACTCTGAATGGATACGCACTAAGGGGGCGGCTTGCTCAGCTGTTTTGGGTGCATCGGGGTCTAAAGGCAGACCACAAGTCAGCATCACGTGCTCTTGACTCTCCTCATTCTCAAAGACATGGATGTCAAACTCTCCATGAACTGTGGGAAGTTTTGCCTTACTAATAAACTTATAAGGAGAGTGCTTTTTGGTTTCTGAAAATTGTTGAGACATTACAGACCTAAGGAGTCATATTCGTGAATAAGGGTAGGGTTTAGGTTGATATATCAATACAAACTAAGCGTCTATGGGGGTGCTAGCCCCGCTATACTTCACCGACCTATGTGAATTACATACAAATTTCACATAGCAAGTCCGATGAATAAAGCGTTAAATGAAAAAAAATGGTATTATGCCATACTCTTAATCCCGATACAGTGTTTGCTTGACCTCAGCTTGGTTATCTGACATAGGATATCCTTGCAGAATTGGCCTTAGCGTTCACTATAATATGATTCTTTGATTAAGGCGGTATGGCGTATCATAGCCATTATAACTTATCATAGGGAAGTAAATGACGGCAGTTAACCAAATATCAAGTGACTAAACCATACAACCTAGAATTCATAGGCGAATATTGGCTTGTTATTTAAAGAATATTTGGTAGCTAGCAGCTTTAATTGTGATTAAAAGCTTTAGCATAATGACTGCTGAAATAACGAATACTGGAACGGGTTTTAATCTGTGCAGAAGATGCATAGGTCTGATATCTTAGCAATGTTCAGCGGTAACTCTGGGCAGTTGTAAAAAACAGATACATTATTTTTACCCATATTCACCCATACTGATGCTTCGCTTATGGTTTGGTAAATTTTACCTCGATATGAGCAAATCGTGATATTAAGTCCGTGAAAGTCACTTAATATACAGCGTCGATATACTAAGATTAGTAGGTTTTTTAAGGTCTATGCAGCAATATTCTAACTCAACTAAGCCCAAGCCTGCGCCCTCGCATCAAATGGACTCATCCTCTGTAGATAGCAGTGCTGATGTGGCGATTTCTGAGTCTGTGGTTAATAAACCAACAGCAATGCGTCTTTTTAGTGAAATTCCTACTTCACGTCCTACTACTCCGTTATTAGACACGATAAACTCGCCGGCTGACTTAAAACCATTAAACCAGCAGCAACTGCTTACCCTAGCGGATGAATTGCGTGAATATTTACTTTATTCTGCAGGTCAAAGTGGTGGGCATTTTGGCGCCAACCTAGGTGTAGTCGAGTTAACCATCGCTTTGCACTATCTGTTAGACACCCCAAAAGACAAACTGGTCTGGGACGTGGGCCATCAAGCCTATGCCCATAAAGTATTGACCGGTCGTCGTGACCGCTTATCGACCATACGCTCTAAGCAAGGTCTTACTGCCTTCCCTGAACGCCAAGAATCAGAATACGACACCTTCGGTGTTGGTCACTCTTCAACTTCTATCTCTGCCGGTCTTGGTATGAGTCTGGCTTTACGTCATTTAAAATCAGATGCCAAAGTGGCTTGTGTCATCGGCGATGGCGCTATGACGGGTGGTATGGCTTTTGAAGCATTAAACGATGCGGTGCAACAAGACGCTGATTTACTGGTTGTGCTTAATGACAATGACATGTCAATCTCATGCTCAATCGGCGGCTTTTCGCGTCACTTAGCAATGCTTTGGGAGTCGGGTTATCAGGTGGATATTACCGCAAAAGGTAAGCCTAAGTTAACTCATCGTCCCGAAATGCCATTATCTGAGCGTCGTGCGCGTCACAGTGCCTTACGTGATATCCCCAAAGTAGCAGACAACCTATTCAAAGCCATTGGCTTTAGCTATTTTGGCCCATTTGATGGTCATGATTTACCAGAGCTATTAAGAGTACTAGAGTGTGCCAAAAACGTCTCTGGGCCAGTTTTAGTACACGTTTATACTACCAAGGGTAAAGGTTTCATTCCTGCTGAAGGCGATCCGGTTAAATACCATGCCATTAGCAAGATTCTGCAGCAACCAGAAGCACAGCAAGCCCAATCAGAAGCTACAAAACCTGTAGTGAAGAAGAAGTACTCACAAGTGTTTGGTGAGTTTCTTTGTGATAAAGCCGCTGTGGACAATAAACTCATTGCCATTACGCCTGCGATGGAAGAGGGCTCTGGTATGACCGAGTTCGCTCAACAGTATCCTGAGCAATTCTTCGATGTTGCCATTGCAGAACAGCATGCAGTGACTTTGGCTGCTGGTATGGCCACTTTAGATGTGAAACCTATTGTGGCGATATATTCTACCTTCTTACAGCGCGGCTATGATCAGCTGATTCATGATGTTGCTTTACAAAACCTAGATGTGACTTTTGGTATTGATAGAGCAGGTCTGGTCGGTGAAGATGGCGCCACACATGCTGGCGTGTTTGACTTAGCCTATATGCGCTGTGTGCCAAACTTAGTTATTGCCACGCCTAAAGATGAAAACGAGTGCTATCATTTATTAAACACTTGTTATGACTATAAAGGCGCGACAGCGGTACGCTATCCTCGTGGTACAGGTCCTGGTGTAGAAATCACCAAGCCTGCACAAAATTATGAGGTGGGTAAGGCTGTGGTAGATGCAGTTTATCAAACGCAAGATTCTGCCCAAAACAGTAACTCACAGAAGTTAGCCCTATTGGCCTTTGGTCCGATGGCCGCTACTGCCGATGCTGCCGCAAAAGCCTTGATGGCTGAAACCGATTTACAAGGTCCTGCTGAGATTAGCGTAGTTAATATGCGCTGGGTAAAACCACTGGACACTCAGCTAATTGATGAGCTAATCGCTAAAGGCTATACCCATATTGTGACTCTTGAAGAGCATGCAGTAATGGGCGGTGCAGGTAGTGCCGTAAATGAATACTTGTTAAACCACACCTCAGGTATTGAGCAGCAGCTTGATATCAAAAACATTGGTATTGCCGATGAGTTTATTGCTCATGGCAGTCACGATGAGCAGTTGGCAGATTGTGGCCTAGATGTGGCTGGCGTAACCTCACAATTACGCCGCTTATTTGCAGCCCAATAAATCAATCTTTTAAGTGATGACACTTATATCAATTAACCTTAGCTGAGCATTTCAGCTAAGTTTTCAACCGCTTTAATAGAGCAAATAGGAAAATTATGGAACCAATGGTCGTAATAGCAGCACGTGCTGCTGAAAAAGTCGGTGCGGAACTATTAAAAGCGCATCATAACCGTCACAAAATTGAATTCGATACCGAATCAAAAGGCCTTGAAGGTCTTGTCACTAAGATTGACCGCTTTAGTGAAGAGTTGACCATCGAAACATTGAAGTACAACTATCCTAATCATTCTTTCTTAGGCGAAGAATTTGGCCTACAAGAAGGTCAAGGTAGTGATTCAGAGTGGTGCTGGATTATTGACCCATTAGATGGCACACATAACTTCGTACACGGCGTTCCACATTTTTGTATTTCTATCGCAGTGCAGCACAATGGTGTGACTGAGCATGGCGTGATTTATGATCCAGTTCGTGATGAAATGTTCTCAGCCAGCCGTGGTAAAGGAGCTCGTTTAAATCAGCGTCGTTTACAAGTTAGCCAACGCAAAACGATCGAAGGCGGTCTATTCACTACGGGTCACCCAATTGAGCGTCAAGAAGGGGATAAAGTAGTCTCGTATGCAAAAGAGCATTTTGCTACGCTACAAAAAATTGCTGAAGAAGGCGGTCAGGTTCGCCGTTTAGGTTCAGCTGCTTTAGACTTAGCTTATGTGGCCGCTGGTCGCTTTGATGGTTACTTCGAAATGAAGTTGAAGCCTTGGGATATCGCTGCTGGTGAGTTAATCGTTAATGAAGCGCGCGGTGTGGTTGTCGATCATCACGGCGCTCATAATTCGATGGAAACGGGCTCTATCTTTGCTTGTAACGTAAAACTGTTAAAGCCATTGATGCAAATGGTTGTGCCTACTTGGGGTAATGCGGTTCGCTAATCGTTTTTAAATAGCGAGTCATCATAAAAAAAGCCAACAGCGTATCCGCTGTTGGCTTTTTTTTATTTGTAGACTGGCCTTGAGAGAGATAATTAGACCAGTCTTTTTCATTAGAGCTTTTAGGGTTAACTAAACACCACCGTTTTATTACCCGTAACAATAACTCGGTTTTGCACATGCCAGTTAACCGCACGTGCCAGTACATTACGCTCAACATCACGGCCAATAGCACGCAGCTCGGTCACGCCTTGGCGGTGGGTGACACGGTGCACATCTTGCTCAATAATAGGACCTTGGTCTAGGTCGGCAGTCACGTAATGCGCCGTAGCACCAATAAGTTTCACTCCTTTATCAAAGGCTTGACGGTAAGGGTCTGCACCTACGAAAGCAGGTAAGAACGAGTGGTGAATATTAATAATCTGCATTGGCCAGCGATTAACAAAATCTTCAGATAAGATTTGCATGTAACGCGCCAATACCAGTAAATCATTACCGGCCATGATTTCGTGAATCTTCTCTTCGGCTTCTACTTTAGTGTCTTTGGTCACCGGAACATGATGGAAAGGAATACCGAAGTTTTCTACCGCTTGGCGTAGGTCATCATGGTTGCTGACCACACAGGTGATATCACAGTCCAGTAAGCCACGCTGATGACGCCATAATAAGTCGAGTAGGGCATGGTCAAATTTTGATACTAGGATACCCACTTTGGTCTTAATCGCATTGTCGTGCAAGCGCCACTCCATGTCATAACGCTTAGCAACCGTGTGCGAGAAACTGGCTTCAAAGTTTTCGATTATTTCACTCAAACCTGCCAAAGCAAACTCTAAGCGCATGAAATATTGTCCGCCTTCGTGTGCAGTTGAATATTGGTCTAAAGTAATGATATTGGCGCCATAACGATGAATGAATTCAGAGACGGCTTGGACGATACCGGCCTGGTCTTTACATTTAATTAATAAAGTGGCGGTGTCGATGGCAGGATTTTGTGTTTTTGTATTGTTTGACATGAAGCACTCACTAAATGATGAGATGAAAAAAAGCAGACAGTCATTGACTGCCTGTCTTAAAGGGTATTTGAAAAAGTATGAATCACACTAAAATGATTAACTATATAAAGACTATTATAGCAGTTACCGATAAGGGTGGAATTGACAATAAATCAACAGATTAATAGATTTGTTCAAACACATATAACTAAGTAACCCACTCTTGAGTGGGTTACTTAGTTATGCTTTGAAGGATAGCGAAGGTAGATATCTGTTATTTAAGGGCTTCGCAGGCAACGCCATCTTTGTCTCGATCAAGCCCCTTATATCCTGGTTTCTTTGCATCAAAATAAGCCTGAGCCTCTTTTTGAGACTTAAAATCAGAACATTTAACTTTAGCAGCATGTGCAGGTAGGCTGGCTGACAGCAATATTAGGCAAAAGGTACCCATCAAAGTTTTATTCATACGACTCACCCTATAACTAATAATTAAATTATAAAAATAAAGTATATTATAATATATATTAATTATATCAATATTTTAGGTTAAAGCCACAATAAAATAAGGGAATAACAGGGCAATCGCACTATAGAAAATAGCCGCTTTAAATTAGGTTATCTAAATAAAAGGTATTAAATAGTTAGAAACTATAACTAAAATGTTTTTATATATCTCGTGTTTTTGTTATTTGCGTCCGAAAGTTCCTGATAACATCTGTAAAAGGTCAATAATTAATTAAAATGTAACTAAAATTGATTTGTAGTGCGATTGCCCTGAAGGGAATAAGTGAGAGGTATTAATATAAACCAAAATATTGGCTTATATTAATCTTATACTTGAGCCTGTTGTATTATGATAGCTTAATATTAAAATAAGAAAATTTTAGCGGTGATAGTCATTTAGTGGAGTGATGGGTGGGAATATGGCTTTTATTTTTAATGTTTACCTTATCTTGTTTTTGATAATGCCTTTTGTGGTGATATTTTGGTTGATACGTCCTGCTTACTTTCCTTTTGTGGCTGATATTAATAACCCACCAAGTAGACTAAAGATTTTGGGTTTATCTTCTTTAGTTTTTATGATTTCTACGATAATTATTGGCGCTTTTCTTCCTGAAGAAAGTACTCCAGATGACTCTGTAGCAGGATTACTTGCTGGGCTAATTTTATCTATGACGATTATTTACTTATCTATTAAGCAAGGTAAGTCTGCCCCAAAGATAGAAAATAATCAGATTAAGAATCTAACAGCAAAGCCTTTGTTTAATATCGATTTACAGCAGATAAAACCACCAAGTTTAAAGCTAAATAAAACCCCTGACAAAGAGACTGAGGTTAAGAAAAAGCGCTCCTTCTTTGAACAAAGAAGAGTCAGGTCAGAGACTTATAAACAATTGATGCTAATGGCAAGTGATGGAGAAATAAGCCAAGAGGAGGAAGTAAAAATTAAAGAGCTGCTGCTGGAGGCAGAGCTTACAGACAAGCAGGAATTAAAAGGTTTTATTAAAGCTTATAAAAAAGCTTACGAGCATATTGTGTCTGATGACGTGGTTACTGAGCAAGAAGACAAAGCACTAGAGCGAATACAAAGACTGTTTAATATCCCGTCTGATATGATTGCGGCAGAGCTACAGGTGTTAGATAAGCATAAACTATTAAGGCAGATTCAAAGCGGTATTTTGCCGACTTGTCATACCAATATCATTTTGAAAAAAGATGAAGTTGCTCATTTTAGCTATTTTGCAGATTTAATTGAAGAAAGAGCAGTGAGAGGGCGTTACCAAGGTGGTTCAGCAGGGGTAAGTATTAGAGTGGCAAAGGGAGTTAGCTTTCGAGTGGGGCAGTCGCGGGGTACTTATCAATCAGATAGAGAGCCTGTCGCTGTCAGTTCAGGAAAGCTTATAGTCACTAATAAGCGCATTATTTTTGATGGGGATAAGAAAAGTTTCAATATAACTATTGGGCAACTATTATCTTATGAGGTTTTTGATAATAGCATTTTGGTTAAACCAACACGAGGGAACCCAAGATTGGTTGAATTAAGAGATACAAGCTATGATCCGGATATTTTAGACATGGGAATCAATAGTATTGTTTATAGCTAAATGAGAGTGTGAGCTGTGGAGCTAGGTTGGTACTGTAGATCTCAGTACCAACACCTATACCAACAAATATACCGCAATTTTATTAAATCACTCTGAGTTTTAGGATTAAGGCAGAGTAGGGAATAAGCAGTAATATTTTAAAATACCACTTAAATCAAGAGTTTATAAACATAAAAAAAGACCTGCCATATTAATATGATAGGTCTTTTTCATGTTTGGTCGGAACGGCAGGATTTGAACCTGCGACCCCTACACCCCCAGTGTAGTGCGCTACCAGACTGCGCTACGCCCCGATGGACAAACTATTTTACTCATAAAAATATTTAATGCAAGCCCTAGCAAGCTATTAACCCAAAATCTCTTTCAAAATCTGGTTAACTTGCTGTGGGTTAGCTTTACCACGGCTGGCTTTCATTACCTGACCGACTAGACCGTTAAAGGCTTTGGCTTTACCACCTTTGTACTCATCAACCATAGCTTGGTTATTAGCAATAACCTCTTCAACCATGGCCTTAATGGCTCCGGTATCCGTCTCTTGCTTCAAGCCTTTGGCTTCAATAATCTTATCAGCGGCATCTGCGTCTGTACCGCCTTCACCGTCATAAAGTGCAGTAAAGACTTGTTTTGCTAACTTACCTGACAAGGTGTTGTCGTTGAGGCGCTTTAACAAGCCAGCTAACTGTATTTCACTGATAGGAGACTCAATGATACCTTTGTCTTCTTTGTTTAAAGCGCCCAGTAAGTCACCCATGATCCAGTTGGCAGCTAACTTAGCGTGTTCCTTACCTACGGTGTCAAGAACAGCCTCAAAGTAGTCAGCCAGCTCACGGCTACCGGTTAAGATACGCGCATCATACTCTGATAGGCCAAGCTCTTCTTCAAAGCGGGCACGGCGGATAACCGGAAGCTCTGGCATGCTGGCACGAATGGCATCAACAGTTTCTTGTTCGATGCGAACAGGTAGCAAGTCAGGATCTGGAAAGTAGCGGTAATCGTCAGCATCTTCCTTGGTACGCATGATGCGAGTCTCATCCGCTTCTGGATCATAAAGCATGGTGGCCTGAACTACTTTTCCACCATCCTCAATAATGTCGATTTGACGCTCGATTTCACGTTTAATCGCATTTTCGATATTACGGAATGAGTTTAAGTTTTTCAGCTCAGTACGGGTGCCGAACTCTTCGCCAGGTTGACGCACAGATACGTTACAGTCACAGCGGAATGAGCCTTCAGCCATGATAGCGTCTGAGATATCAAGCCAAGTAACCAACTGATGAATGGCTTTAATATAAGCCACTGCTTCGCTTGCTGAACGCATGTCTGGCTCAGACACAATTTCAATCAATGGCGTGCCAGCGCGGTTTAAGTCAACACCTGTCATACCTGCTACAGCATCGTGCACAGATTTACCCGCATCTTCTTCTAAGTGGCCGCGTGTGATACCAATACGTTTGCTATATTCGTTCTTCTCGCCTTCATTAACTACAACATCGATGTAGCCTTTACCAACGATGGGGTTTTCCATCTGGGTAATTTGATAGCCTTTTGGTAGGTCAGGGTAGAAGTAGTTTTTACGGTCAAAGGTATTTAGCATACCAAGCTCTGCATTCACCCCGATACCAAACTTAAGCGCACGCTCAATCAAGCCTGCGTTCAATACAGGAAGTACCCCAGGTAGACCTAAATCAACGATGCTGGCCTGAGTGTTTGGCTCGTTACCAAATTTGGTTGATGAGCTTGAGAAGATTTTACTTTCAGTATTTAGTTGGCAGTGAATTTCAATACCAATGACCACTTCATAGCCGTCAACTAATAATTCTTTGCGAACCGGCTGGTGGGTGGTGTTACTTTCAGTGATAGCAGTCATTAGATGCTCTCCTGTGCAGTAGCAGATAGCTTAGTGTGATAGTCAGTGTGTTGCTGGAAGATGTGAGCGGTAGATAGTAGCTTGCTGTCATCCCAGTGATTGCCAATTAATTGCAGACCCACAGGCAAGCCAGATTCAGTGAAGCCAGCAGGGGTACTGATGGCAGGTAGACCGGCTAGGTTAACCCCGATGGTATATACGTCACCTAAGTACATGGTAACTGGGTCTAAAGCGGTATCTAACTTATAGGCCGCAGTAGGGGCGGTTGGGCTAGCAATAACATCACACTTCTCAAAAGCTTTCGTGAAGTCTTCTAAGATTAAGCGGCGTACTTTTTGAGCCTTGGTATAGTAAGCGTCATAGTAACCGGCAGATAGAGCGTAAGTCCCCATCAAGATACGGCGTTGTACTTCATCACCGAACCCTTCAGAGCGGGAGCGGGTGTATAGGTCTTCTAAGTCTTTTGGTTCTTCACAGCGATAACCAAAACGCACCCCATCAAAACGAGATAGGTTTGAAGAGGCTTCAGCAGGAGCTAGCATATAATAAGTGGCTAGCGTAATAGCAGGATCAGTAATGTTTACTTCCACAATAGTAGCGCCTAAGTCTTCGTACTGTTTTAATGCCGCACGAACGTTTGACTCTACTTCTGAATCCAAACCTTGGCCAAAGTATTCTTTTGCCACACCAATGCGTAGACCAGTAAATGGCTTGTTAGCGTCCGCTTGTTCAGCAGCGCTGTGCATCTCTGCAATATAGTCAGGCACATCACGTTTGATAGACGTGGCATCACGAGGGTCATGGCCAGCCATAGGCTGTAGCAAATAAGCACAGTCTTCAGCAGAGCGACCAAAAGTACCGGCTTGATCCAAACTTGAAGCATAAGCAATCATACCGAAGCGTGAGACGCTGCCGTAAGTTGGTTTAAAGCCTGTTAGACCACAGAATGAGGCTGGCTGGCGAATAGAGCCCCCAGTATCACTACCAGTCGCAAAAGGTACGAAGCCTGCAGCCACAGCAGCAGCAGAGCCGCCTGATGAGCCACCTGGAACACGGCTGGTATCCCATGGGTTATTCACTGCACCATAGTAAGAGCTTTCGTTGTCCGAGCCCATCGCGAACTCGTCCATATTCAGCTTACCTAAGCACACAGCACCCGCTTCACGAATGTTAGATACGATGGTGGCATCATAGGGTGACACAAAGTTGTGCAGCATTTTTGAGCCAGAAGTGGTTAGTAGACCCTTGGTACAAAATAAATCTTTATGAGCCATAGGTAGGCCAAGTAGCGTTGAGCGATCGCCTGCACTGCGCTTTTCATCAGCAGCTTTGGCCGCCTCGCGAGCGCCTTCTTCATCAACGGTAATAAAGCTGTTGATTTTCTCATCAAGTTTATTGATGCGTTTTAAAAAGTGATCAGTCAGTTCCACGCTGCTAAACTGCTGGTTTTTTAGACCATCAGCAAGCTGAGCAACAGATAAGTGATGTAGGTCAGACATATTGGGTGTCCATTATTATTAATTGAAAGTAAGGGTAGAAAATAAAATTATTTGGCTATTCATCATCAGCTGTGGCTTTATAAGCCTTTTTATAAGTTTTCGCTTTAAGCCGGTATTTGTTTTTTAGCCACACTCTGCTTTAACTCAGGTGGGTTTTATTTAATTTTAAGCAAAGCCAAAAATGAAGTAGCGAAATAGACAAGGGGTGTTTAGTCAATAACTTGCGGTACCAAATATAAACCTTGCTCTACAGCAGGAGCCACAGATTGGTTTAATTCACGGTCAATATCTGCATTTGGAATATCAGCACGTAATTCTTGCGCCGCTTCATGTACGTTGGCTAGCGGAGCTAAGTTATCGGTATCTACGCTTGAAAGGGTTTGCATCATGTCTAAGATTTTAGCGATATCCTCAGCGAAGTTTTGTGCCGCTTCTTCATCTACCGCAAGGCGAGAAAGCTTGGCTACTTCCAAAATATCAGTGGTACAAATTTGATCTTCGCGGTTAGGCGATTGCGGATTTGGTGTGCTATTGGTAGTCATGAGACAAAGCATCCTTTTTGAAATCGGTTAATAGAAAAGTTAGCAAACACAGGAAATAAAAAAGTTAACAAAAATTAGTGCAATAGAAGTTTATCAGACTGTTTTGTCGTATCGGGCTATTATAAAGCAACTGACACTTATTTTCAGTGGTTACCTTGATATGCGATCGGATATTAAAATTGCAAATATTAGTCACATCAGTTTTCAAAATAAGTCACAATAACTCCAAAATTACTATTAACACGGTATCATTATTAGCTAATTAATGATTTTGACATGAGATGTTGCAATTTAATGCTGTATAGTCATATGAAAAATATGATATTTGAATGATTTATCTATAATTAACCGCTATAATTTGCACCACCTGAATATTTGAGCAAATTTTCAAGGATTATTCTTGTCGTCATGCTTTACTTTAGTTAAAGTGTGTCATTTCTATTCGACAAAATCTTAAAATATTTTTTAAAATATTAGACTCTTTTTTTTGAGAGCCAGTCTCTGCTTATTGAATGCACGGGATGATGACGCTACTCTTTAACTCGCAATACGCTGGAACACGATACATGAACCCGTTTGGATTTCTATCTAACAATATCGCCATTGACCTTGGTACTGCCAATACATTGATTTATGCGCCTGGAAAGGGTGTGGTTCTCGACGAGCCTACCGTAGTGGCTCTGCGTAGTAATCGTACTCAGAACCCAACGGTAGCTGCTGTCGGCATTGATGCAAAGCAAATGCTAGGTCGTACTCCCGATAACATTACCGCAATTCGTCCTTTAAAAGATGGGGTTATTGCAGATTTTGAGGTGACTCAAAAAATGCTAAAACACTTCATCAATAAAGTGAAAGCCAGACGCTTTTTGGCTCAGCCAAACGTTGTGGTTTGTGTGCCTTGCAAATCTACTTTAGTTGAGCGTCGCGCTATTCGTGAAGCGGTATCTTCAGCGGGGGCTAACAAGGTTTTCTTATTAGAAGAGCCTATGGCAGCAGCAATCGGTGCAGATTTACCCGTTCATGAAGCCAGTGGGTCAATGGTTGTGGATATCGGTGGTGGCACCACAGAGATTGCAGTTATTTCACTATCAGGTTGTGTCTATGCAGATTCAATCCGTATTGGTGGCGATATCTTTGATGAAGCGATTATCACTCATGTACGTCGTAACCATGGCTGCGTGATTGGTGAAACTACCGCTGAGCGTATTAAGCAAAGCGTAGGTTCTGCCATTGATGAAGACGCTAAGCTTGAAGTTGAAGTTCGTGGTCGTAGCATGGCAGAAGGGGTGCCTAAGACTCTAACGGTAACTTCTGAAGAAATCCAAAAAGCCTTAAGCGACTCATTAACCGGTATCGTTAGTGTAGTTAAAACCGCTCTTGAGCAAACCCCACCTGAATTGTCATCAGATATCGCTGAGCGTGGTATTGTGTTGACTGGTGGCGGTGCCTTGCTACGTAACTTTGATAAATTATTGTCAAAAGAGACCGGTCTTCCAGTGACTGTAGCTGAAGATCCGTTAACGTGTGTGAGCCGTGGCGGTGGTGCTGCATTGGCCTTTATTAATAACAAAAGTTTAAATATGATTTTTGTATAGTCTATAAGTTTGTAAGTTCACTATGCCAACGACCCTCTTTGCTCAGTACAATCTTACTTTAAAAAAAACGGCGGCCGTATTATTGGTCGCTATGGTTTTGATGTTACTGGACAGCAAAAATCCTGACTGGTTTAATCCCATACGCGATACTAGCCATTCAGCGATGCAGCCCATTTATCAAATGTCGGTACTGCCAACCTTTGTCAGTCACTGGGCAGATGGGACTTTGATGAGTAAAGAGGCGTTACGCCGTGAAAATGTGCAATTGCATGCCCAGTTGTTACATGCTCAGGCGAAGCTACAACAGCAAGATTATGTGTTGGCTCAAAATGCGCGTTTGCAAGGTATTTTATCTACCACTAAGCCGGATCAGTATGAATTAAATTTGGCTCAGGTGATTGGTACTGATACCAACCCCTTAAAGCAAATTGTGGTATTAAACAAAGGCAGTAAAGATGGGGTGCAAGTGGGGCAAACTGCCATTGATGAAAATGGTATCCTTGGCCAAATCATTAATGTCTATCCCAATACCAGTCGCTTGCTACTGATTACCGATGAGCTTCAATCTGTATCGGTTACTGTAAGAAGAACAGGGCAGCGTGCTATTGTGACTGGAGAGGGTACACCAAGCTCACTGAAGCTTGATTATATTTTCAAAACTTCAGATATTCGAGTGGGTGATGAATTAATCTCTTCAGGTCTAGGGGGCCGTTTTCCAGCCGGCTACCGTGTAGGACGTGTAGAGTATATTAACCCTGAACAAAACGAAAACTTCATGAATATTGAAGTGACGCCGGCAGCTGACTTCGTTAACAGCTCTTATGTGTTAATTATGCAAGACAGTGAACATGCGCCCAACTATAGAGACGATAGATTCACAGGCTCTTTAGAACTTACACAGACCCCTTATGTTCCTCCTAGCCGCTCTCCTGATGCTAAGTGAGTGACACAATAATGTCTGTCAGCCTACCTCTACAGCCCAGTCTTTACCCTCAAGTTTTAAAGCCTAGCTTGTCAGCTAGGCAACAAGGGTTTGCCGGTGTTGTTTTTGACCTCATTTTTCTCATGACCTGTCCCCTCATAAATAGTCATTGCCTAAGCTTATCTATTGAGGCTTCTTAAAAGGCGCTACTGCTATTATGATGAAAACTCCTTTAAGTCCCTTCCAGTCGTTGATGGTAGTTATTGCAAGCTTTGTAGTAGCTTCTGTGATCAATATCTATCCTATGGGACTAGAAGCCTCCTTACTGCGCCCAATGGCCCTCATTATGGTGCTGATTTTTTGGTTAATATTTAAGCCAAAATATGTGGGAGTGGTGACCGCTTTTACCATTGGGATTATCTCAGATTTGCTATTAGACACGCGCTTAGGTCAGCAAGCCTTTGCTGCTGTGATTATGGCTTTTTGTGTTAGGTTTCTAGGGCAGTATATTAAAGAGTTGAATTTATCTATGGCTTGGGGTGTGGCAACCATTGCCTTAATAGTTTTTCAGGTCATTCTATGGTCGGTACAATATCTTACCCAGAACATATTTTTTGCTAACGCATTATTTAGCTTATTAATTAGTATCGTTACTTGGCCTTTGGTGTTTTTATCCCTGAACCGTTTTATCTTGCGATACTAAGCATATGAAAACACTCAAGCTACGCATTAAAGACAAACACATAAAAGAGTTGAATCGTCTAA
>ERZ808040.1215-NODE-1215-length-18115-cov-4.158499_pt1 | contig 18115 bp, 31 predicted proteins | sample MGYA00380191_ERZ808040 | MGnify/ENA primary metagenome ERZ808040 (study PRJEB31490, sample SAMN06133395) | mouse gut metagenome | isolation source: J6 | host: mice | place: China: Chengdu | collected 2015-05 ...
TCTTCATCTCGAGTCTTTCATTCGATAGTTCATCACCATATTTCTTACTCAAGATAGTTACTGCTTCCATGAACTTCATTTTTCCGTCCTCATTAGGTCCACGATCTCATATAATTTGATCATACATTGAATAAGAAAAATCAAGATGAAAAAACTAAGATCTACCAACACTTTTAAAAATTCACCACTAAACTGATGCCACAGAGTAAAACCACATAGTGCAATAAAACCCAAAATAGTTGCTGCACTCCAAATTTTTCTTAACATGTCACATCCTCCTAAAAAAAGTCGTTATAATACATAACTGCCCACATGATAAACATCCCGACTGCCATACCTAATAGCGCAAAAAACATTAATAACCAGCCCATATTTTCTACCTCTCCATATCCTGTGTAATTTTTTGAAATTCTAGCTCAAGTAGATTCCATTGACGTTTAAAGTCAGCATATACTTCTTCCCACGGCTCATCTTCAGCCCAAGCTCTGCGCAATGTCTTAGCCATATTCTCCTTGATCTTATCGCGTCTCGCTTGCCTTTCTGAGTCAGCCATTACCCCCGTATACTTATCTTCGATGCCTTGCAGATAACTGACCGATACACCGAAGTAATCTGCTAGCTTTTGCCAAATTTTTAGCTTTGGTTCTGTTTTTCCGTTTTCATAATTGTTAAGTGTTCCTCGCTTAATACCTGTCTCATCTTGCATTTGGTCTAGTGATTTTCCTTTTTGTTTGCGCAGCTCTCTAATTCTATTTTTCAACTTGTACACGCTCCTCATCAACTGAATAAATCAACATAGCATTGACCCCAACACCATCAGCCACTTGGGGTTGATACTCTGACCATTCAATCCAATTTCCAAACTTAATATCTTTAATTTCAACTGGATTACTTCGTAGCCACTTATTGATGCTTTCTTCAAGATCTAACTCAGAATATTCTGAAAACATCTTCACTCTTGTTAATTTCATACTTTTTTCTTTCCTTTCAACATTGCTTTTTCTTGTTTCTTCTGACGTCGTTTGCGCTTGTCACGCTTGCGACTACGTTTCTTTCCTGTCATTTTCTTTCCTCACTTTCCGTTATCAGCAAATGCCAGTAATGACATTAGTAGCAAAAGCATTCCTAACATCAGCCACTTATACACTAACACCAGCATTTCCGCTCTCCTTTTTAGCAATCACACTTTGCGCAATTTCATCTTGATATCTGATTATCGCCATCATAATCCCTACTACAAGGGGATGCGCATTGTAGCGTTTCTCAATTCTTCCTGTCGTATCGACTACCCATTTCCAATACTCTGCTGAATCGATCGGATAATTTTTCAGCATAATGTTAGCTGCGTTCATCCAGTTCATAACATCTTTAAAAAACTTTTCCCAGTCCATAATTAAGCCCCCTCGATTTTGATATAGATCCCTGGTACTTCAGACCAAAATTTTTCAACATGCAAACCTGCGATCAACCTATCATCTTCCCAAAAACCAAGATCAGTCATGCAGTCTTGAAGTAACTTCATCATGTTGTCCAAATCTGGCTTAGTCGTCTTATAGCTTCCGTTTTCGTGATTACCATTCGGATATAACCACTTAACTTGCAAGATGACCAACTTTTTAAATCTCGTTTTCGGAACAAACTTAGCCAAATGAGCTGTTAGCTTTTCACGCGCTACTTTCAACTCTGCCGGTTCATAAAATACTGGCTTACCATTCTTTGCGACAGTAACTTTTTTCTGTTGATGTGTTGTGTTTGGGATATCCTTCATTGGCACAAAAAATTCCATTATTTTACCCTTTTCCTTTCTGTGACACTCTTTACTGTGTCATTTTCGCTGTGTCACCGTGTCAAGACACTCTCTCCCTGAGAGGTAGAGTGTCTTGAACACTGTCGACAGTGATTCCGACAAGGTTTTTATCCTTTTGACGTCCTAGGACGACCCGTTAGAGTGTCACGAAGACATTTTCATGACATTTAACGAGTGTCTTTAGCATGTCTCAACTATTTTTATCTACTGGTTTAATTATCTTTTTCTAATCATTCCATCTTCTGCAATAAATTTATCGCTATTCTCTACTCGTCGATACACCGATCTTTTGCTAAGGTCTAAATAGTCGGCTACGGCATTAATTTCTACAGCTTCGTTACCTTCCATGTTCACTGAATAAAAGGCTTCTTCAAGTTCTTTTTGAGCTTTTTCAGCTCTGCTTTGATTGGATTTTTGAGTCCCTTTTTTCCATTTTTGCGTTGAATTATCATCTTCTGGATTGATATCCTGTAAACTTTCATCGAGCATGTGTATTGGATATTTGAACCAAGCGTTTACCGGAGTAAATTTAGGGAACTCGCGCAACGTCCCTTCCAAACGCCATGCGGTAGCTTGTCTTACCATCGTTACTGCAAGATCTTTTTGCTCGTTGATATATTTCAACTTTTCCGGATCTTGAATAGCTTTCATCAAGTGTTTACCCATTTCTGATTTACTGAAGATATCGTCTTGACCAACCTCTGAATAAGCTGGGTTATACGCCTTGATTGCTCCTGCGTAAACGTTACAGATTGCATCGTTTTCACGTTGCTTGTACCTGTTCTCGTCGACCGGCAATTCTATCAAGTCTAAGATCGCGTCTGGATCTCGTGCAAAAACTCCAGAACCGGAAGAACGATCGATCGAGCTTTTACCACCTTGAGCGCCTTTCGAATGGTGGTGAGCATAGATAACCGAACACTGCAGTTCTGTAGCAATCATGTCGAACTGATTAACAAAAACTGACATGTCATGAGCGTTGTTTTCATCCCCGGTCAGCACTTTATAGATCGGATCGATTATGACTGCGATGTAGTCTGATTTTTGTGCTCTCCGGATAAGCTTTGGTGCTAGCTTGTCCATTGGACTTGTCTTACCACGCAAGTTCCAGACATCGATATTTCCCACATTATCGTGGCCACGGCCTAATTCTTTGTAAATATCGGCAAAACGTTTTTTAGCCGATCGTTCGTCCAGCTCAAGGTTCACATATAAGACTTTTCCTTGCTGACATTTGAAACCGAACCATTCCCAACCTTCAGCGATCGCAATAGCTAACTGAATAAGTGAAAAAGATTTACCAGCTTTTGACGGCCCAGCGATCAGCATTTTATGACCTTGCCGAAGAACTCCTTCAATCAGTTCCGGCGCTAACACGATCGGTTCATCAAAGAGATCTGCCATATTTTCCATTTCTGGCAAGTTATCATTCATATCTTCGATGTATTCTTTCCACTCGTCCCAACTTACTTGACCAATATTTCTGGCCACTAAAAATTGTTTTTTGCCGGCACGTTCAAAGCCTGGCAATCTAGTTAGTCGTGAAGGATTCTTATTTTGCTTATCAATGAATAGCCCGTTTTTCTCAACGATCTTATACAGATAGTCGACACGTTCTTGATACTCACCATAGTTAGCAGCGTCTACTTTTACTACTGCGTGCAAACTCTTACCGCCGGAATAAGTCAATGTTGCGATCGGTAATTCGAGCTTGCGCAGGATTTCGTTTTGCTTGGCCACGTCCATGTTGTCGGACTCGATCAAAGCGTAACGAAAATCAATGACGTTCTCGTTTTTAACACCTTTGCCATCAAGTGGATTAAATCTGATCCAGGCCCCGGCTTGTTCGTTTGGATCGCCTAGAACTGCACCGATATCTTTTGTTTGCTTAAGCTTTTCAATGATCGTTCCAGCGGTCCAGGTGTATACACCTTGCGTGGGCAACCATTTTTCTTTGTCTCCGTGCTGGCTCAAGTAAGCATCATTCACAAAACCGACGATATCATCAGCTCTAAAAAGTGTTTCGAAGTAATCAGTGATTTGTTTGATCGGATCCCAATTTTTAGGCTCTTTGACTTCTTCACCTAAGATGTAATCAGTATTCACAACTTGATAGCCACGATCGATATCAGATGCAACAAAGCTATCGTTCCAGCCAAAACTCGTGATATCGCTGGATGGTGGCTTCCAACCACCTTCTTTGGCTAATTGGGTAATCGTTGCTCCGGTAACTGGTTTAGTAGAACCATTAAACTTATCCCACTTCTTTTCTATCTCGCCATCTTTATAACGGGCCATATCACGTTGACTCCAGGCATCCCAATCACTGACAGAGTAGCCTTCGTATTTCAATGCAAAACCCACATTTAGCCACTCTTGATAAGTCAAGCTTGCAGGATCGATATAGTCTAATAGTTCGACTAAGTTCAATTTATTTTCCAAAGACTACTCCTCCTTTCCTTCAACGAATTTTTCTCTTATCTTGTTAAACGCCGCTTTCCAGCCATCGTCATATCCTAAGTCATATACTGTACTGATGTGTCGACAAACATTTTCTTCGATTTTCTCTAAACGTTCATGTTCGTCTGCGAAAATGCCGGCAATTTCTTTTTGAATGTCTTTCATGTTCATCCCTCCTCATATTTTTTTGAATCGATTCAATGCCCGGACTCAGAATCGAACTGAGATTTTACTGTAAATAAATCTTTGTAGGCATTTGTTTTGGTGGAATGGCACCAGCCCCGGGCGTGATCCCCACAGTTAAAACTGTGAGGAAAGTATTTTTTTAATTTGGTTGGTACTCTGCCGGTGTGATCCCTGCTGGAATTCTCCAACCATTAGCAGCGATCCGATTTATCAGCTTAGTTGCGTGTTCAAATTGCCACGTTCCGACGTGATTGAAACCACGACCTTCTAAAAATCTGATCTGTTTTGGCGTTGTTAGGCCAGCATCACGACGCTTGCTGAGTCTTTCAAGTAGCATTTCTGCTTTACCGGCATTTTCGATATCATCTGGATAGATCCCCAGTTTTTCAAGCGCTTTGATCTGTTTATCTGTTGGTGGTCCCATCTGAAAACCAAAGGCTGGCACAAAGTCTGTTAGATCTGAAGCTTGGATCGATAACTCGAATTGCAAAGGATCAACAAGCTTTCGTTTGCGACGTTTCATTTCTGCTAGCTGTTCAGCTAAAGCTTGTTCACGCTCTGCAACAACATCTTTTTGAGCTTGCTCTTCAGCTAACTCTAAATCGATCGCTGTCCCGGCTTCTTCGATATTTTCAGTCATCTTCTTAGCGACTTTTTCATCGGTGGCTATCAAATGTGCCGGGTGACAAAGCTCGTGACGTTCTGTGTGCCACAAGAAGTCTAATAAAAGCAGTTCTTCTTTTCCTGGCGCAAGTCGAGTCCCACGCCCCACCATTTGGCTATAAAGCGCTCTGACTTTAGTTGGTCGAAGCACGACCACACAGTCGACGTCAGGACAGTCCCAGCCTTCAGTCAGTAACATCGAATTACACAAGACGTTGTACTTGTTATTCTCAAAGTCAGTTAGAATTTGCTCGCGATCTTGTGACTCTCCGTTTACTTCAGCAGCTTTAAAACCGTGCTCGTTTAAGATGTCCTGGAACTTTTGTGACGTTTTGACTAGTGGCAGGAACACAACTGTTTTACGATCTTTACACTGCTTTTCCATTTCTGTAGCGATCTGCTCGAGGTAAGGATCTAACGCTGTCCCTAGATCTTTCGTTGAAAAATCTCCAGCTTGTTGTTTTACAGCAGATAGGTCTAACTTAAGCGGGATCGTTAAAGCTTTGATTGGTGATAGATATTTAGATCTTATTGCTTCAGCTAAGCCATATTCGTAAGCTAAACTATCGAAGTATGATCCTAAATTTTTCATGTCGCCCCGATCTGGTGTTGCCGTCACACCCAAAACATTTGCATCCCCAAAATGCTTTAGCACTCGTTGATAGCCATCAGAAATACAATGGTGTGCTTCATCGATGACGATCGTGTCGAAAAAGTCTGGTGAAAATTTTTCTAGGCGTTTGGGACGTTGTAAAGTTTGTACTGATCCGACAACTACACGATAGAAGCTATTAAGGCTTGTCTGCTCCGCCTTTTCAGTTGCTGTCTTTAGGCCAGTTGATTTGTAAAGCTTATCTGCAGCTTGTTCTAATAACTCACCGCGATGTGCCAAAACTAAAACACGCTCACCTAATTTGACCCGGTCTTCAATGATCTTAGAAAATACGATCGTCTTACCGGTCCCAGTAGGTAAAACTAGCAAAGTTCGCTTATTACCTTTCTCCCATTCTTCCTGTACTCTCTTACGTGATTCTTCTTGGTAAGGTCTTAATTCCATTAGATCTCCTCCTAAGCCAGGATGGTGATCTTGCCATTGCTGATCTCAGCCTTTAAAGACTTTTCAAAGTAATTTTTGATGTTTTTGATAGCTACATTTCTCCAAATTCCACCATCTGCTTCAAATAGTGCGCAACGTGGTCCTTCTTTCATTCGGAACACAAATTTTGATTCAGGCTGTGCTACTTCATTGAATGTCCGATAAGGCGCTAAAGTTACTGGATTGGGAACTTTGACATCAACTTTTGAGGCAACACCTTGATTGATCGTGACTGCTTGTGAAACTCCATCATCACCGACAGTCTTAACAGAGTCCTCGCTGATATTACCAACTACTTTCAGTAAGATCTCACGGTCTGAACTATCCGTAAAAATAGACTGCAGCTTGATGTTAAATTCTTCTGAGTGGTAGAAGTAATCAAAACTGAACGCTGGGACGATCGCATTAACTTCAGCTAATCGTTCTCGACTACCATTGACTTCTAATTGTCCTTCTAAAAATACAGTTTGCTCATCTTTGACCGTTAAAATAAGTCGATCATCTTTTCGATCTAGTTCAGACTTGATGTAATCAACTAAGCTAGATAATGTGTTCAGATTTAAACTTTGTTTTGCGGTATATGCTACTGGATCTACTCGATGTGCAACACCTTCACCATCGATCACGTATGGAATCTCTTCGATAAACACGACCCGGCTTTCTGGCTCAATACCGTTATTTGTTAAAAAACTTAATGCTTCTTCTGTTAAACTCATGACTGTTACCCCCGTTTTTCTTGTAAATCAATTACTTTAGCTTTAGTTTCTTTCTCGACCACGTCTACTGGTTTACCAACGTCAGTCTTTAGTTGGCTATCTTCTGGATCAAAGTAAGTTTGTCCTGGCGCTCCAGAACTAAGCTCATGCGCCTCAATTCGCCCTGTCTTAATATCTTTTCCAGTTAAAACCGTCGTTTCAACTTCTTCTGTTGGTGCTAATACCGACTTGATCCCAGTGGCTAAATTTACCGTTTGGCGTTTCTCGTCCGGTGTAAAACCAAGTGTGATTGTGATTGTCCGTTTCCGTTTTGCCGGCACGTTAGGATCATGGATATTTTTGAAGACTGCTTCTAGTTCCTTATCTAACTTCTCTTGGATAGCTCCATAAGCCATCCGTGATAAATTCAAATCGATCTCTTTTGACATTATTCTTACCTCCTAAAATGCTCCTGGTGTAAAACCGCCTTGCGCAGGTTGTTGCGGTTGTACTGGCGCAGGCTGTACTGGTTGAGTTGTTTGTTGTGGTGTCACTGGTGCTTGTTGTACTGGCTGTGGTTGTGGTTGCGGTTGTACCGTTGTTTGTGCCGGCGCAGGTTGTTGTGAACTAGCGATCTCTGGCGCATCTGGTTTAAGAAACTTTTTGGCCCTGTTATTTGAACGGTCGTTTCCGTTGTTATCTTGATAGTGATTTACTTCAAGTTCTGCATAACCAAAACTCCCGATGACAGCGTTCCAGTTTGGCATAAACGTTTGGCCAATGACTGGATTTTGCCCAATAGCAGTGAAGAACTCTGTCAATTTCCACTGCATACGTTTCAGTAAATACAAACGTTCTTTTACTGACGTCTTACCTTTAGTGCCGACAAATTCCATTTCGATCTCAGCGTAAGGTGTGCCGTTAGGGATTTTGTCTGACTTACCATCATAGATCTTGCGTTCAAAATTTTTGACTGTAAACTTGCAAACCCCGGGATCGAGTACGACAAACTCACTTTCTTCAGCGGTAAAACCACTGTCCCACGTTAAAAATTCATTTTCTGCTGTATTCATCTTTTGTCCTCCTAATTATTTAAAAATTTCAAAGCTTCATCCCATTTAGAAACTAAATAAGCCCACAAATCTTGCGGAACGTTCTCAGTCGGCGTTCCTTCCGGCATAAAACCTGCATTATAGATAAGCTTCATGACATCTTGAGTGGATAATTGGCTCATTCTCATTAAATCAGCAACGTCTTGTGGAATAGCTGCAGAAATCTCTTCTGCATATTCCGGCGCCGGTAAATTTTCTGGTGGTGCCATTTGCACTTCTTGTTGCGGTGGTTCTTCCGGTAATGGTATTTGTTGTTGAATTGGCGCTGTCTGTTGTACGGTTGGTTGTTGTGCCGGTTGTACTTGCGGTACTGGTTCAGCTTGTGGCATCGCTTGTTCAAGTTGAACTCTGATCTGTTCATAATCAAATGGAAGCTCATCAGCAAGTCCCAAGCGATTTTTAGCATCCCAGGTCGGTTTATGTGTCGTATACATTACACGTTGACCACCAGTCGCTTTTTTACTATTAGTCTTACTATCTGTAATGACAGTCGTCTTGAAATTGGCAAACAAGATCATATCTGCCCACTCTTTTACCAGTGAGGCGTCACGTCGTTCTAACTTCAGTACATAGCGATCAAACGCTCCTAGTTCATCAGGTAATTCATGCTTCTTAGTTTCTGAATGAGCTAAAAGAACAACGTTGTAATTTAACTCAACCAGTTCACTTAGTTTGTTTAAAAGCTTTCCAATCTCATCGGCTAAAGCAACATAGCGTGTACCATAAGCGGTCGAATCAATCGCATCCCAGTTGTTTTTAGACATCAGATGTTGTTTGGCCAAAGATTCAGCCCAATCGATCGTATCAATCACAATCGTTCTAGCAATACCCGAAGTGGTTTTTAAATACTCAAGTTCTTCAAGCAACATTGTCCAACTAGTTGGATCAGGTAACTTTTGGCTATCAATAAAATTTGTTGAACCTTCAGTATCGATATACACTGGTTGTGGAAAGTTATTAGCAAATGTTGTCTTTCCGATTCCTTCTGGACCATACACAACTACTTTTAAAGCTTTTGTTTGTCGTGTACTTGTAACTGTAAAATTCATTTAAAACGCTCCTTTCGTCGACCAGTCGTTTGCTGGCGGTGTAATTGGTTTGCTTAGAGTTTCATTTTTAACTGCATAACCATCTTCGATAATGATCTCGCACTCATCGCCGACTGAAACTCGAGTAGCGATCGCTTGTAGTCCTTCTTGCTCAAGCCACGCACCAAATTCTTGTAGTGTGGCCATGTCCATCTGTTCCAATTTATCCAAAAGGACAAACCCGCATTCCGGTTTAAGCTTCCGAACGATTGCAGTCGAAACTTTCAACTGATCAGAGCCAGACATGTTATCCCATTTTTGGCCATTGTAGATCAATTCACCTTCTTGAACCGATAAACCTAGCAATGGTAACGGCGCTTGATCTAACAATGCTGTTCGTTGTTCACGAACGTTATTGATCTTTACAGTAAGCTCTTCGTATTTTTCTTTGTACTCTGCAGCGTCCATCTCCGCTTTTTCTTTATCAGAATTAGCCCGGACTTTTCGATTGATCTCATCGATATCAGCAATATTCTTTTGAAGCTCTTCAGTCGACTCATCTTGTAAGTCAAGCGCTGACTTTTGAGCGATTTCTAAGTTTTGTGCTGTTTGCTGATGTCGAGACTCGTATTCTGCGAGTTGTTGACGTAAACGTACTAACTCTGCTTCTTCTTGATCGTACTGATTCTTAATAAGCGTCAAGTTTTCGCGTTTACGCTGATTTTCGCCGTTTCTGGCAAGGATCGCTTGTTGTTGCTCAATGAGTTCAGTTACAGATACCATTTCATTTGGAGCTTCTGGATAGTGTGGTTGCTCTTTAGCGTACTTCGCTTTTTGATCTGCAATTTGTCCGACCATTCGGCGATCGTTGTATAATGTAGCCTCCTGGTTATCTAGCTCAACTAACTGTGGGCCAACACCGATGATCTGTAGTAGAATATTTGCTTTTTCTTTAGCAGTCGATTCCATGAATTTTGGTAGATCAATAGCAAGTTCTTCTACGAAGCTATTAAGCAACTGCTGACCCCCTTTTTGTCCGTTTGGGTCAATTACCTTCAAGCTTGAGTTCTTACCCTTACGCTCAACGATAAGGCCGTTATTCATCGTGATGTGTAGGCTTGGTGGTGTAATAGATCCTTCACGATTGGGTTTAGATGGTTTATGCTTGTTACCACCTAACGCCCATGCAATCGCGTCTAAAACGCTTGTCTTGCCTTGATTGTTATTTCCACCGATGATCGTCAAACCGTTTTGATTTGGCTCAATAACTGCAGCTTTAACGCGCTTGACGTTTTCGATCTCAAGTCGGTTGATCTTAGTTGGCATCGCGTGTCACCACCTTTTCTTGAATGTTAGTTGCTAAATCAACAATTTCTGACGGCAAACGCATTGTCATACCTACTAACAACTCAGCAAGTCCCAATACAGTTCCTTGGTTAGCAATAACGACATCGCTGTGACTGCTACTTCCGAATTTTGAAGCTGTGATGATGATATCGGTGTACCCTTCGCTTTGTAATGTCTTCATCATCTCTTTGATGAGCTCTGCTTGTCTTTTTTGTTCCTTGTTCATTTTGTTCACCTCGTGATATAATTGATTTGTGATATATTTGATTTTTGGTCGCCTTTTCAGGTGACCTTTTTTTATGGCTTGAATAGCCAGTCTAGGCCCCGAGTCCACGTTTTGTCTCGTGCACTTGCGATTGCTGTGACGATCATCGCCAAAATCGCAGCCCAACCAACTACCCACTCTTCATGTGGTAGAAATCCGGCAAGCATTACACCAGACAGAACTGCCACAAGATAGCTGCTGTTAAATTTCATTTGTTTTCACATCCTTTCTGAATATAATTTAGTCATCTCCTATGAAGGGAGGTGATATTTATGAGCGATAATCTAGATGGTTTGATCAATAAATTAGATACCTTAGCAAATAACGCTAAAGAACTAGACGGTACTCACAAAATTCCAGCAACTGAACTTTTTGGCAAAGCTTTTTTAAGTCAACACACTAACAATCACTTTGCGAGTTTTGATGAATTTGTAAGTGCTGGAAATTTTTCTGAAGCTTTATTTGAAGATATCCCACAAAAAGATCTAGATCATTGGGTATCTCAAGCTACTGATTTCAATTTTTGGGACGAAATGTTATCAGCAGCTGGTGAAGAATACGTAGTTAGAAAACTCGGTTTTTAATTTCTTCAATGCTTTCTAATACGCTTTTGAGTTGCTTACTTAGAGTAGTTGCCTCGGTAAGCAACTTTTTTAATTCTTTGATCTCTTTTTCTAGCTCAACTAACCTCATCTTTACCACCTCCCTTCATCGATACCTAAGTTCTTCATTTTTTTAAACCGGTTAGCTGATTTCCAAATCAAGAACTCTTGATAACGATCCTCATCGATCCAAACTTCTTGAGTGGAAGGATGGATATACGCATCCCAAAACTCAGACTTTCGAAGCTCCTCTATTCGCCTGTGATAGGTAGATTTGCTTTGTGCGTATTTTTCCATGAACTGTTCTTTATTTAGCCAATTCCTTGCCATATTTTTTCACCACCTATCTGATCTTGAAATCAGAAATGATTTTCAAAATGATTTTGTTTCCGCGTGGATTCTTCTTACGACCGGACAAGTAATCGCTCATGTCTTGTTTTGCGATTCCATACATTGCAGCTAAATCCGCAATTGTAATGTTATTTTCGTTCAAATATTGAATGATACGTTCACGTCCTTCTAGTGTTTCTGGCATTATATTCACGTCCCTTCTTTGATATACTGAGTTTGAGGTGATAAATTTGAAAAAAATAAAAAATATTCCTGGAATAAATGTTCCGTCATCGAATACATTTGTATGTCCGTATTGTCATGCAGTTTCGCAGTTTAACTGTGCGAGATTAGCTAAGTTATTCCCTGTAGCTAGCGCTAGTACTAGTGCAATATTGGTTTCTGCCAAATGTGTTGCATGTAGTGAATTTTCTATTTTCTTAATCTTTGATAATGAAGAATTACAGCTATTTCCTTATTCGCTTACAGACATTCCACAACCAAATGAGGATATGCCTGAAGATATTAAGAAAATCTATCTTGAAGCAGCCACAGTGCTCAAAGATTCACCAAGAGCATCAGCAGCTTTATCACGTCTAGCTATTGATCACCTAACTTTGAAATTTTCTGATAAAAACAATTTAAATTCTCGTATAGCTGACATGGTTTCTAAAGGATTGTCTCCAATGGTCCAACAAGCGTTAGATACCGTCAGAGTAATTGGAAATAACGCAGTACATCCTGGAACAATCAATTTAGGCGATAACACTAAACTCGCTCTATCCTTACTAGAACTTGTTAATCTCATAGTTGATAAGCAAATTTCAGAACCTAAAAAAATCCAAGAGGTATACGACCGATTACCCAAAAGCTCCCTAGAAGCCATCAAAAAGCGCGATTCTAAATAATTTGCTTAGTATCTTTTTCAGCTAGTAATTCACCATCAGCATTCCAATATTGATGAACTACGCGTACAGGATCACTGCTTGTTCCGGTTCCACGTAAAATTTCTACATGAATCACTTCAACTAGTTCTACTAGCCGAGGTGATTTTTTATTTTCTGGCATGTATCTCACCTTCTTTATTCGATAAGTTCTAAATACTCTTTTAGCTTCTGAACGCCAGCTTCAAAATACACCCACTGAGCTACTTCTTTAGCCGAGTATTTCGATTTGCTGATTATCCAGCGCCCATATTTATTTTGCCCTGGTTGCTCAGCTTTTAATCCTATCCTGTTAGCGTACTCACCAACTTTTGCTGGATATGGTTTACCTGCTTTGGTTAGTACTCCAAGTTTTTCAGCAACTTCAGATGCCGTATACTCAACGCTCTCCACTTCCATCGCTGGAATTACCATCTCACCAACTAACTCTTTTCCAGCCCGATTTAACATCAGCTCTCTGTGTCGCTGGCTCTTCGTTGCCATCGCGATCTTGTACATCAGTTGAGCTCGTCTTGTTGCTGCGTTTTGTTCCATAATCTCCAAACGCTTATCAGCTAATAAGGCTTTATTTTCTGACTCGATAGATTGACGCATTGCAAAGTAATTATCGACTAGCTGATCGTAAATTTCCCATGCTGTATCGTCTTCTAAGATCTTGAGTAGCTTGGAATAGCCACGTTCTGATAGAAGATAGATGTTGTTGGAACGATTGATTGCGTTTTGGGTAAATCCGAGGTCGTTCAGAACGACCACGAAATTTTTGTCGCATAAATCAAGAATGTCTACACCTTCTTTAAATCTTGTAATGTTACGTTTGATAAGTTCATTGATTCGTTTGACTGTACTTTGATGAATTTCAGCAATGTCTTTAACTAACATCGACTTTTTTCCTTCACCGAAACCACCTTCGATTCCAGTAAATTCAAAATTTCCTACTTTTTCCTGCCCTAAAATTTTTAAAGAATTCATATTTACACCGCCTTTTTATTCATTAATGCGTATTTTTTATTTAAAAAAAATGAACTCAACAGGGATACCGTATAATTCGCTCATTTTTTGTAACATTCCCAGTTTTACACCGCTTGGATTACGTTCATACTGTGATAGTGTTTGATAGCTGATGCCTAATTTTTCAGCTGCTTCTTTTTGCGTTAAGCCTGCATTATTTCGTGCAGCGCTTAACTTTAGTGGTGGTACTGATTGCAACCCTCTCACCCCTTCCAATTAAAATAGCCAAATCATCAAAGCAATTACAATGACGATTGCAACAATTGGCAAAATACCAAATTGTACGTTGATTCGCATATCAAGCTTGTCATCGCTTGACTTCTTATGATATTCGTATTTTCCAAACAAGATTTTTTTTAAGTTCATTTATCTTATGATCTATGATAAAATGTACTCTAAAGACAGGGGTTCACCCCCTTTCTTTAGTTTTATTTATCAGCGTTTACCGCTGAATTTTACGTGAAACTCGAATGTCAGGAATTTCACTTTGATTTCGAAGAAGAACTCTTTCAGGGGGTTCTTCTTTTTTTGTACATCTTTCATAGCTTTCTCCTTTCTTAGTTGTTAAGGTCTGTATCAACCTTACATACATAGTATAATACGCATTAATGAGTAGGTCAATCTTTTTTTCGTATTTTTTTATATTTTTTTCAAATTATCGCGAAAATATGTTATATTTATTGTATAGAAAGGAGTCATGTGTAATGGCTAGAACAGAGCTCACTCCTCAAGATATAGAGTATAAAAAGATTATTTCTAGTAAGCTTAACTCTCTTTTGAACTCTGCAAACAAAAAACAAATAGATATAACAAGACAAACTGGTATCCCTGCAAGTACTCTAACAGGATATTTCAAGGGAACTCGACTTCCCGCCCCCAAGAACGTCGCAAAACTAGCAAGCTTTTTCAACGTCCCTGACTATGAGATAGACCCAAGATTTAAAAAGAATACTGATGATGAAAAAGAGCATATTGATCTCACTGGAATTTCCCGACCTGAGACCGAAGAAAAAATTTTCTCTTATGAAGGTAAAGAAATACCTAAACGAGATTTAGAACTTATAAGACGTATTTTAGAAACTGGCGAATATGACGAGTAGGTGATTACATGTATTACGAGCAAGAAGATGTTCTTGATTATTTATTATCTATCTGTAAGAAAAAACATATTAAATGTTTTTGGCCATCCTCTCTTGATCCACACACGCCACCTACAGCTTTACCGAGCAAAAGGCGCATCGTTATGAACCCTAACTGGCACAATCAAATTGCTATCCCATTTCAGCTAGCTCATGAAATGGCTCATATTTTAGACGGTGACGATACTAATTGGATCCGATATTACCAAGGTACATATCGTGGTGAATCTAAATTAGAGTATAACACTAATAAAACTGCTATTCGGATACTGTTATCGTACTTTGGAACTGATGATATTGTGTACAACCCTATAAGTTTCATGAATAGTTTTGCAATACCATCATATCTAGGGAGCGCTGTTAGTGAAGAACTAGGCGCTTATTGTTATGGAGTGAAAGATAAAATTAATTTCGACTCTATTTATTAAGATAAATTGTAAACCCTAACGTTTTACGCTAGGTAATTTTTTTGGGTTTCATATTTTATGTAATAAGTATTATTATGTTTGACCAAATACTGATGTCGTTAAAAGCTGAAAAAAGGAAAGGAATATATCCATATGAGCGAAATAAAAGTTATTGCTATTCCTGACGATACACGCATTATTGTAAATATCGGATCTGAAACCAACGATGAAGACAAATACGTAACTGAAGGAAAGGAAATTGCTGTAGTTTGTGATGGAATCGACATAGTTGATCCAGACACCCAAAAATCTTTAGGATCATATTATCCAATTATTGAAAAGCTAAAAATTACGGAGATATATGATAACTTTTCAGTAGCTAGAAAAATTGTTAAAAAGAAAACAACTCCATTTGCTGCAGCAAATATCCCACCTATGTTCCGTGAAAAGGAATATAGTGAGTTTAAACACTTAAATATTGATAATAGTATTTCTTTACATCCACCTTATAAAAATTATATATCAATAGGTGATAAAGTTCGTTTTATATAATTATTGACAGATTATCATAAATACGGTAAGATTAGCTTGACTGAAATGAGCTCCTGAGTCTATGGAGCTTGTAAAAAGAGCTTCTTTCCGTATTGGAAGGAGGCTCTTTTTGCGTGAATCCAAAACATCCTTATCTGACCTTTGAAAAACAATTAAGACAATTAGAGAATCGTGGAATTATTGTAAATGACAAGTCATTCGCGATAAATGCTCTTCAAAATTTTTCATACTATTCTCTATCTAACGGCTATAAAGATTTATTTTTAGCTAGTAGATCTCCTGAAAAATTTAAGGATGGAACAACTTTTGAAATGCTATATACAGCTAACTGGCTCGATTTAAGTATGAGTAATATACTTTTTAAGTATAGTCTAATAGTCGAAAAGCAGCTTAAAACCGCAGTTTCTCATGTAGTAGCTAAAAGTTTTAGCATTGAAGAAACTAGATACTTAAATCCCAAAAATTATTCAACTACCAAAGCGCAACGTGGAAAGTTTTCTGATGTTCAAAAAGCAATAGATGAAGCTAAATATAAAAATCCCGTTTGCAAGTACTATATGGATACCGAAGATAACCTTCCACCATGGATTGCTATTCAAGGAATAAGTTTTGGATCAGCAGTAAATTGGTACTCTATTTTAAGAGAACCACATAAGCTTGAAGTAATAGATTCTTTTTTGAACTTGATTTTAAAGAGTGGCGCCATTTTAAAATTGGAAGATAGAAAGCACTTCTTTAAAATTTGTTTAGAACAAGTATATGAATTTAGAAATTTATCTGCACATGGAAATAGGACATTTAAATTGCAATTACCAGAAAAGCAAAGACAAGTTCCCCGCTATTTAAAATCAGCGAAACTTGATAAATACTACCCTGCTCAAGATGGAGTAATCATATCCAGAGATTCTATATTTTCTATAATCATGAGCTTGCTGATTCTTATAAATGACGCTTTTGTATCACGTAACTTGATAAATGAATTAGATAAATTATTTGAATTTTATGCTGATGATCCTAATATTTTTATTGACTCTAGTATATATGATTTATTTGGACTTGAACCAAACTTTATTGAATTTCTAGTGTCATTTTTTAATTATAAATATGACTAAAGGGTCAATATACACCCGTCACTGCGACGGGTTTTAAAAGAACTATAAAAGAACATACATTCGAGAAAAGAGGAAAGATTATGTGGATGGAAGAAAGAAATGGTCGTTATCGTTTTGTCGAACAATATATCGATCCTTACACTGAGAAAAGAAAGCGAGTTTCAGTAACATTAAATTCAAAGTCTAACCAAGCTAAAAAGCAGGCTAAGACCTTGCTAGATCAAAAGATACGCGCCAAGATCGATTCAGGTATCACAGATGACTTGATAACTGGAGTAACGATGCAAACACTGATCGAAGAATGGCTCGCTGTTTATAAAAAACAAGTCAAAAACGCTACCTACGTTCCTACGGTAAGCATCATGAATAAGGTCTTGAACGAAATAGATCCTGATACACTCGTGTCAAAAGTCACACCGGCGTTTTTGACGAAGCTCTTAGAAAGTTTCTTGTATGATGATAGACAAGATCTATCCAACAAATACGTCCGAATCATCAAAGCTAAACTCAGTGTATTGTTCCATTATGCTGTTAGCCAAAAATATATCTCTTCAAATCCTGTCGATACGATTAAGGTCAACTGGAAACGTAGCAATAAAACAACAAAGATAAAAGACAAATTTTTGGAAGATAACGAATTACATCAGCTTCTTGATTATACCTATGCTAAGAATTTTCGCTATGCCACCCTTATCGAATGGTTATATTTAACAGGTATGCGTATTGGTGAAGCTCTAGCGCTTGATTGGAGCGATGTTACATCAACTGATGGTGCTTATACTGTCAAAGTGACAGGAACGCTAGAATACAAAAATATAGCCATTTCAGAGCAATATAAATCAGACCAAACTAAAACGGCTGCCGGAATGCGTGAGATCACCTTACCTTCTGCCGGTGTGACCATCTACGAAAAACTTAAGGCCTTAAACTACGACAATGGTGACTTTATTTTCCAGACATCGACTGGCTCGGTTATCCAACCTTCATCATTCAATAGTTTTTTGCGAACAGCTAAAAATGCACTCGAGATCGACAAGCCCCTATCATCACACATTTTTAGACACACGCATATTTCTAAGTTGGCCGAGCTAGGTGTACCATTATACGTGATTCAAAATCGGGTCGGACATGAATCAAGCAAAATAACTCAGACGATCTATCTTCATGTTACCGAGCAAGCTAAAAAGCAACTAACTTCAAAATTGGACGAGCTTTAAAAAAGTTTTCCCCCATTTGTCCCCCAAAGAGTATTTTTTTAGATCAAATTAGCCCCATCTAATTTTTGGCAAATAAAAAAGCCCTTGAAAATCAAGGACTTCTAGCGTTTTATTAACGGCGGCGTTCTGGGATACGAGCAGCCTT
>ERZ808040.1219-NODE-1219-length-18102-cov-5.333426_pt1 | contig 18102 bp, 18 predicted proteins | sample MGYA00380191_ERZ808040 | MGnify/ENA primary metagenome ERZ808040 (study PRJEB31490, sample SAMN06133395) | mouse gut metagenome | isolation source: J6 | host: mice | place: China: Chengdu | collected 2015-05 ...
GTTTCCTTGTCTACATCATCGCCATTAGGCTTCTTTTGAACCACTCGCCTAGCGAGTGGTTTTCTTTTATACAAAAACCGCCCGCCCACAAGACATGGGCAGGCGGTTCTTGCCCGCCGGAACATCCGCCGGCGGCATGGGACGGGACGCTTTGACAGCGAACCTCAGAACAGGCGGCGGCAGACAAAGGAAGCCTTCACCGCTTGGCGTTGGGGCGGAACAGCGCCGCCATGACCACGCCGAAGAACACCGCCGCGGCGATGCCCCCCGCTGTGGCGGTGAGGCCGCCGGTAAGCACCCCCAGCCAGCCCTGCTCGCCCACGGCCTTCTTCACGCCCTTGGCCAGGGCATGGCCAAAGCCCGTCAGGGGCACCGTGGCCCCTGCGCCGCCCCAGTCCGCCAGGGGCTGATAGAGCCCCACGGCGCTGAGCAGCACGCCGGCCACCACATAGCCCGTCAGGATACGGGCGGGGGTGAGCTGGGTTTTGTCAATGAGAATCTGGCCGATGGCGCAGAGAATGCCGCCGCAGAGAAAGGCGTTGAGATATTCCATAGCTGTTACCTCCATCATATGGTCTTCTCCACGCAGTTTTTCCCACGGCTGGCGAAAATATGTGAATTCCTCCCGACCGGTGCACGAGCGCGTGCATCCGGCGGGAAAGGGGCCCCCTGCTGTGGGCTAGCCAACTCCGAATTTTGACAGTCGGAGGAACACAACATGAGAAAAACCGAACAGTATCAGCTGAACCAGTGGGACCGTAGCGACCGCATTCTGATGGAGGACTTCAATGAAGACAACGCCAGAATCGACGCCGCCCTGGCGGCTCTCCGGACTCTTGGCGCCGGCGAAAGCGCCCGCCTGGACGCCGCCCTCGCCGCCCTGGAGCGGCGAAGCCAGGACGCCCTTTCCGCCGCCCGGACCGCCCTCCAGGAGGACATCAGCCGGCTGGAAACGGAGAAGCTGCGCTTTGAGGTCCTTGTGGAGAAAAGCGTCTCCGCCGGCGGAGACAGCACCCTGAATCTGCCGGTGGGCGGTTCCCTTCTCAGACGGTGCGTAGTGGCGGCGGTGGACATCCGGACGCCCGGCAGCAGGAACTGCTATCTGGGCATCAACGGCAGCATCGGAAGCCACTGGGCTCCCGGCTTCACCGCCGGAACCTCCAACGGCGGGCTGGCGCGGCTGCCCGGCGGGCAGACCTGCCGGCTGCTCTTCTTCCCCATGAAGCGCCCAGCCGCGCCTGTCGCCTGCGTCATGGCCGGCGGCGGGCTGTATCTGGGCTATTCCGACCTCAGCTACAGCAGCGTCAGCTATCTCCAGCTCCGGGACATGAACGGAAGCAAGCTGTCCGGAGCCGCGGAGCTCCGGGTTTCCGGCATTCTGTAAATAGAGCGGCCCCGGCGCTTGACAGAGAGAGAAAACAGGCATAATATAGAGTACAAGAACACTGAAAACTGAATCATGTCCGGTAGGTAAGGCTGCCACAAGGATATGGGTCGCTGCCGCGAAGTGATGGAGACATCATGAGAGGGTTAACAGGCGATATCGAGACGAAGGTATCATCTAACGCGATTTCACCGCCTTGTGAGGCTAAAGCTTGAACGGCAGGCAGAGGGGCTGGCCCTTTTGCAGACAGCGAGGCGGAGAGCTTCCATCGTACCGGCATGGGATGACTGGAAGCTCTCTGATTTTATGGCTGTTTCCCTGTTCCCGAGGCCGGGACAAACAGGGACAGAACATCCGGAAAGGAGGTCCCGCGCGTGTTTGAGTTACAGAATGAACGGACGGAGCTGCTGGATAAAATCGAGGACTATCTGACCCGAAAACGCTATGGCCCGCTGCGGGACCTGCTGCTGCCCATGGAGGCGGCGGACATCGCCTCCCTCTGCACGGAGCTGGGCGAAAAGGTCCCCCTGGTGTTCCGCCTGCTGCCCAAGGAGCTGGCGGCGGAGGTCTTCGTGGAGCTGGACAGCGACGAACAGGAGCTGCTGATTTCCAGCTTTTCCAACACGGAGCTGAAGGAGGTCCTGGACGAGCTCTACCTGGACGACACCGTGGACATCGTGGAGGAAATGCCCGCCAACGTGGTCAAACGCATCCTCCGCCACTCTGACCCGGAGATACGCAAGAGCATCAACGAGATTCTGAAATACCCGGAGGATTCCGCCGGGAGCATCATGACCACGGAGTTCGTGGATCTGAAGGAGACCATGACCGTGGCGGACGCCCTGAAGCGCATCCGCCGGACGGGTCCCGACAAGGAGACCATCAACATCTGCTACGTCACCGACGACCGGCGGCACCTCATCGGCCTGCTGACCATCCGGACCATCCTGCTGGCGGAGGAGGACGACGTCATCGGCGACATCATGGAGCGGAACCTGATTGCCGTCCAGACGCTGGACGACCAGGAGGCCGTGGCCCGGGCCCTGAGCAAATACGACTTTCTGGCCCTGCCGGTGGTGGACAAGGAGAACCGCCTGGTGGGCATCGTCACCGTGGACGACGCCATCGACGTCCTGCAGGAGGAGGTCACGGAGGACATCGAGAAGATGGCCGCTATGCTCCCCGGCGACAAGCCCTATCTGAAAACCGGCGTCTATGAGACCTGGAAGGCCCGGACCCCCTGGCTGATGCTGCTGATGCTCTCCGCCACCTTCACCGGCATCATCCTCACCCACTTTGAAAAATCCCTGATGGCCTGCGCCATTCTGACCTCCTTCATCCCCATGCTCTCCGGCACCGGCGGCAACAGCGGCACCCAGGCCTCCACCGCCGTCATCCGGGCCCTGTCCCTGGGAGAAGTCCGCTTTTCCGACCTTTTTCAGGTGCTGTGGAAGGAATTCCGGGTCTCGGTGTGCTGCGGGCTGTGTCTGGCGGCGGCCAACTTCCTCAAGATGATGCTGATAGACCGCTGGCTGCTGCACAATCCCACCGTGACCCCTCAGGTGGCCCTGGTGGTCTGCTCCACACTGGTGGGCACGGTGCTCTGCGCCAAGCTGGTGGGCTGCGCCCTGCCTCTGCTGGCCAAAAAAGTGGGCTTCGACCCGGCGGTGATGGCCTCGCCCTTCATCTCCACCATTGTGGACGCCATTTCCCTGCTGATTTACTTCCAATTCGCCTCGGCAATCCTGGGACTCTGAAACCGCCAAAAATGAGGAATCAGGAGCTTTTCGGCAAAAGCTCCTGATTCCTCTTTAATTTTCCATCCCCTAAAACCACAGGGCGGAGCCCTCCCGGAACTGAGGCTCCGGTCCGTCCCGGTAGGGGTCGTAGCGGTTTTCATTGCAGCCGAACTCCTGTAAGCGGCAAATCTGTCCCTCCGGCGTCCAGCGGACGAGAGAGACGCCGCCGAAAGACTCCTCCCGTCCGTCGTTCATCCCGTTGCGGAAATACCACCGGACCACCGTCTGGTCTCCCTTGTGGAAAAACTCCAGAATGTCCCATTGCAGAACCGTCCCCCGGGTATTCCACTCCTCAAACCAGTGCCGTATTTTTTCCGCTCCGTGGTACTCCGGGCCCCAGCTCTCTATGTAAACGGCGTCCGGGGTGAAGACCTCCGAAATCCCCAGGTCCGTTTTGCGGAGCCACATATCAAACCACAGCCGGACCGCCGCCTCACGGCGCTCCATGATACCCACTCCTCTCCGCGGCCTCCGCCGCGATGTCCCGCACCTCCAGCAGGTCCCGGACCACCCAGTCCGCCGTCCCGGCCCCGGAAGGGGCGTAAAGCACCCCCGGGATGCCGGCGTTCCGGGCGCAGTCCATGTCCAGGGTCCGGTCCCCTATATAGAAGGTGCGGGATTTGTCCAGGCCGTATCGTTCCATCAGGTACAGCAGTGCGTCGGGGCCGGGCTTTCTGGGAAAGCCTCTCAGACTGGTAACCACCTCTTTAAAGAACCGCTGAAACCCCAGATGCTCCAGCACCGGCGCGGTGGTGCTCCCCCGGTGGGTATAGACGAACTGAAGGGCCCCCATGGCCGCCAAAGCCTCCAGCGTCTCCCGGGCCCGGGGAATGGGAGGAATTTCCAGAACCCTGCCGCCGCTGACGGCGGAATAGCGGTCCTTGATCTCTGCAAAGGACCGGCCTGTTTTCTCCGCCGCCTCCCGAATCACCGCGCTGACGGACGTCTCCGTCACCCGGCGCAGAAGGGTCTCCGCCTCCGTGTCAATCTGAAATTCCGCCAGCGTCTCCTGAAGGCTGGGAACAATGATGCCGTAAGAGTCCAGCAGGGTCCCGTCCAGGTCCCAGATAAGCGCGGTTTCTGTCATAGTCAGGTTCCTCCCCTAGTCGACGAAATAGTTGTACTATGATAGCAGATTCTGCCGGGGCTGTCCAGCGGGGCCGCCCCGTCTTCCGTCGAAATAATCCAGCAGCTGATACAGAATGTGAATCTCCTGCTCCGAAAGACCCGCCAGACTGATCTGCTTCCCGCTGTCCAGACCCAGGATATAGTCGGTACTGACATGAAACAGCCTGGCCAGGTCCACGATATACGCCGCCGTTGGTGCAGAAAGGCCGCTTTCCCAGGCGTTGACGGAGGAGCGGGTCACTGTCAGCCTGCGCGCCAGCTCCGCCTGAGAATAACCGGCCTGCTCCCGCAGAGAACGGATGGTATCGCCTATCATGATGCCGCCTCCTTTACTGTCCAGAATACATGACAAGCATTGGCAATAAATTATCATACTATGTATAGTTTTATTGACAAGCAGAGGCAAATATGTGATAATAGCCCAAGGGCCATGCTCCGGACGGGGCTATTGATGACATAAGGAGGAACGAACGTGAAAAGATGGGCGCTGCTTGTGCCGCTGATGCTTTTGAATATGCTGCTGATTTTGTGGAGCGGCTTTGCGGGAGAGACGCAAAACGTAAGGGATGTGGTTTCCTGTGTGCAGCTGTTTTTGACGGTGATCGCATAAGAAAAGGAGCGGCTTACCGCTCCTCTTTGTTTTTCCGCGGCCACACCAGCCCCGCGCCGGAGAGCAGAAGATACACCCCAAAGGGCTTCCGCAGAATCTCCACGTCCACCGAGTTGGAAATCCATGCCCCCAGCAGGGCCGCCGCCACCGCCGCAGGCACCGCCGCCTTCAGCGTGGGCTTATCCAGAAAGCCGCTCCGGGCGTGGCAGACCAGAGCGCTGGCCGCCGTGGGCAGGAAGAACAGCAGGTTCACCCCCTGGGCCGTCCGCTGGTCCACCCCCAGAAACAGCGTCATCACCAGCAGCAGCAGCGTTCCGCCGCCCACGCCCCAGGCGGAAATCACGCTGGCCCCCAGGCCGCAGAGGAAGGGAATCACCCAGTCCGTCATAACAGATACTTCACCCCCGCGTAAAAGAGAAAGGCGGCAAAGAGCCATTTCAGAAATTTTGTGGAGATTTTCCCATAGAGCTTTCCCCCCAGGAAGCCCCCCAGCAGGCCCCCGGCCAGATAGGGCAGCGCCTCCGTCAGGGACACGCCGCCCCGCCACACATACACCGCCGCCGACACCAGGCACACCGGGAAAATCACGCCCACACAGGTGGCGTACAGCTTCCGCTGACTCAGCGTGCCGCCCCGGGACAGAATCGGCAGGAACACCATGCCCCCGCCGCCGCCGAACAGGCCGTTGGCCAGACCCGCCGCCCCTCCGGCAATCCGGGCAATTCCTTTCATCCCGCTTCCCCCCTTCTATGTAGCCCTCCCCGGAGGGAGGGCGCGGGCTCCGGTTTATTTCAGCTTGAAGCTCTGGCAGTCGGTGCACTCCACCATGGTGGGGTTGGCCTCGTGGGTGCCCACCTGAATGGTGCTCAGGCCGCAGTAGTCATTGTCCTGGCAGTGATGGGCGCAGTTGTTCACCGTGCATCGGATACTCTGGTTGGGCGTGCAGGCACAGCCGCCGTTGGTGCAGTCCTTGCTCATATCAAATGTCCTCCCGCATAAAAAATGGGGTTCCGGACCTCTGGAATCAACGCCCGGAACGGCGCTCCCGGTCCTCTCCGGAACCGGGAATTCCCGACGGTGAGGACTGGCGCTGTCCTAGTGTGCACCGGAGCGCGGAAGCTATGCCGGAATGTTCTGCCAATTTTGACAAAAAGGAAGGCGGGCCTTTCGGCCCGCCTTTTTTGTTTCGCACTTCGTGCGGTCGTTCTGTGGGAGTGCCGCTGAATTTTAGCTCAGCGGTCATCCCGCGTAAGTGCTGTTGAGGATTAGCCCAGCAGCTGGAGGACGCCCTGAGGCACCGCATTGGCCTGGGCCAGCATCGCCTGAGCGGACTGAACCAGAATGTTGTTCTTGGTGTAGGACATCATTTCCTCAGCGATGTCGGTGTCGCGGATGGTGGACTCAGCATCCTGGATGTTCTCCGCCATGACGCTCAGGTTGTTGGCGGTGTGCTCCAGACGGTTCTGATAAGCGCCCAGGTCGCCGCGGACGCCGGAGACGTAGTTGATGGCGTTCTTGATGACGTCCACAGCCTTCTGTGCGTTCTCAGAGGTCAGGATGTCGATATCCTCGATGCTGGTGGACTCGCCGGTTTCCTCATCGGTCAGCTTCATGGCGGACACGTGCATGTCGCCGATGGAGACCTTCATCTGGTTGAACTCGTCGGAGGTATCGCCAATCTGGAGGTTCAGAGCCTTGCCGCCCTCGGTGGCCTCAGAAACGACCTCGGTCTTCTTGTAAGAATTGCCCTTGAAGCCCAGGGACTTCTCAATGCCCGCTTCGGTGCGGAGGTCATAGTCGCCGGTGAAGTTGGTAACCTTGCCGGTAGCAGGGTCCTTCACATAGTTGGCGGTATGCTCCACCGTCTCGGTCAGGGTGATGCGGTTGCCGTCGTGGCCCACGGTGTAGACCTTGCTGGTGTCGGCATCAGCATTGGCTTTCTCAGTCAGAATCTGAGCAATCTTGGTCAGGTCGCCGCTGCTGATGTCGATTTCCGTATCGCCGGTGCCGCCTTCGGTGAAGGTGTAGTCTGTGCCGGCAATGGTGATGACGGAGCCCTCACGGACCATATCCTCGGTCAGGTCGAAGAAGGTGCTGGCCAGACGGTCCACGCCGCCAGCCTTGACATTGGTAATATTGGTAGTGGACACGTTGAAGTCACCGTGTGCGCCGATGGTAATGCCCTGCATCTCTCCGCCGGTAGCGCCCTTAGCTTCTTCGGTGATATTGGTGACCTTCACCTCAGTGTCAGCCTTGAGGTACTTAACGCCTGTAGGCCGGGCGGCAGGTGTGCCGTCACCAGTGCCGCCAGTAGCACCGGCTACCTTTGCAGTCAGGGTCAGTTCATTGCCCTTGAGGGTGGCAATATAGCCGTTGCCCAGGTCAATGCCCTTGTCGTCGGCGGCTTTCAGCTTGTCGTAGTTGAGGGTCTTGTCGCCAGCGGCAAAATTAACAGTCAAATCGCCCAGTTTGCTGCTGTCCCAGCCGGTAACATCCATCTTGACGGAGTCCTTGACGGCATCCACGCCACCCGCAAACGTAAAGTCCTCTGCTGTACCACCATTAACAGAAACTGACACCGTGCCATTCAGCTCTGCTCCTGTACCGTTCTTGGCGGTGATGGTCACCGCACCACCGGCGGCAATCGTGTACTGATATCCGGTATCCCCAATGTCTTGGGGAGTAGTGATGGCTGTACCAGCAAAACCGGGATCAACTTCGACACCATTAACAGAGAATTTCTGACCATTGGCAAGTGTGGCAGTTGTTGTAGCTCCACCAGCAACCGTTGCCGCAGTGGCAGCAGCACCCGTAGCAACATTCGTTACATTGGTATGATCGCCAGCCGCAGTAGGCTTATAGCTGATGACAGGCTCCACCTTCTCGCCGGTCTCGGTGGCGGTCAGGGTCACCTTGGTGCCGTCAATTGCCACGTCAAAGCCGCCCATGGCTCCGGTCTTCTTGATGTCTTTGAAGACATCTTCCCAAGTGGCGGTCTTGGCGGCATCAATGGTATAGGTACTGCCATTGATGCTCAGAGTGCCCTTATCGGTGGGAGCAGCACCCAAGTCGCCGGTATCAAAGGAATACTTCGCCAGGTTGGCCTCCACCTTACCGCTGATGCTGACGTCCATGGAGCCGTTGACTTCCTCAGCCTCGCTGGTGGGGCCCTTGTCCTGGGTGAAGGTCAGGCGGTAATCATGGTCCGCGCTCTTTTCCACGGTAAAGGACTGGCCGTTGATTTTCAAGCCGTTGGCGCTGACCAGGTTCTTGTTGTCCTCACCGCTGACAGAAACCTTCACAGCGCCGTTCTCGCCCAGGAACGCCTTGACCAGGTCTTCGCCGGACAGCTGGCCGGCGTCCTCCGTAGCGGTCAGGGTGAGCTCGGTGTCGCCGACCTTCAGGGTCATGGTGTTGCCTGCAACGCTGGCGTCAAAGTTGAAGTTGTGCAGGTCCACGCTAAAGCTGGTGCCCTTGCCGCCATTGGAGTCGTTATGCAGGACCGTATTCTCGCCAATGACATCGCCCACTTCGGCCAGCTTCACGCCGATCTTCAGAGCCTCGCTCTCAGAAGGCTTCACGACAACATCCTGCGTCACCTGGTCCATAGCCTTGATATTGGTATCCAGGGAGCCGTCCAGCAGCTTGATGCCGTTGAAGTTGGCGGAGTCGGCAATGCGGTTGATTTCGGTTTTGAGGGCGCTCATTTCCTTGTTCAGGTTTTCGCGGTCCACCTCGTCCTGATAGGTGCCGTTGGCGGACTGGGTAGCCAGATAGTCCATGCGGTTGAGCATGTCCTGAATTTCCTGCATCGCGCCCTCGGCGGTCTTCACCAGGGAGATGCCGTCCTTAACGTTTTTGCTGGCGGCATTCAGGCCGGTGATCTGGGCCCGCATCTTCTCGGAAATAGCCAGACCGGCGGCGTCGTCACCGGCGCGGTTGATCTTATATCCGGAAGAGAGCTTCTCCAGGTTTTTGGAAAGCGCACTGGTATTGGTATTGTAATTCCGGTACGCGTTCATGGCTAAGATATTATGCTGAATCCTCATTTTAAAATCTTCCTTTCATTAAAATGATTGCGGTTGATCGGTGCGCCAGGACATCCCTGTCCGGACGCGGGGTGGAGTACCTCCTGAATTCCGTTCGCGCGTAACGGGTCTTCGGCTCGGTACGGGACGAATATTCCAACCGGCTCGTCAGCCGTTTGAAATCTTTTTGGTTTCCGCCGCACTCTGTGCGGCGGCTCCCTTCTGTTGGGGGCTTTTTTGTTTCCGCCATGCGGGGCATGGCGGTTCCCTCCTACAGGGTTTTTTCGTTCTCTGTGCCCGGTCAGGTCTGGGGGAACATGTGGTTCAGCTGCTGGCGCAGGGACTGAACGGTGCGGTCCTCGCCGTCCATCTGGCTGAGGAGGGCCCGCATGGCCGTCAGGGCCTGGGCCTTGCTGCGGTTCCAGGGGATTTCCTGCCGGTGCCACCGGGGGCCGTCCGTCACACAGGCGGGACGCTCGCCTCCGGTCCGTTCCAGAACCTCCCCCCGGAGGACGGAAACCTCCCTCGGGGCCGCAACCATCAGCTTGCAGCGGTCGCCGGAAATCCGGTCCAGCTGCACGACGACCTGTTCGCCGATGGTCATATACTGACCCGGCGCAAGACTTAAGCAAAGCATAGGGTTCGTCTCCTTTCTCAGAGCCTGTTTAAAATCCGGCTCTCATAGGGCGGCACGGCTGTCCTTCCGTCCGCTCCAATCCTGACGGCGTTTCATCGCCAAAATGTTGTGGACGCCCGCCGGGGCGGAATCCGAAGAATCCGCACCGTCCCGGTGAGCTTCGGACGCGCGAACGCGTCTTCTCGTTTCCCAACCTGCCGCCTGAAAACGCTGAGCGAAACAAAAACGAAGATATCCGGTTTTGCTTCGCTCAACGTTTCCCCGCGGCCATGGGCCTTCACCGGCGTCCCTGCCGGAACGTGGAAAATGTTCTACAGAAACCCCGCGGCTGCGGGGCGCTGTGATTGGGTACTGAAATACTGCTGGAGGCCCCGGGCCTTGATGTTCCTTGCCGCGTTGGCTTCCCGGCTGAGCGCCGCGCCGCAGCGGGGGCAGGTCCAGCGGCGGGCGGAAAGCTCCTCCGGCGTCACATAGCCGCAGGCGGAGCAGGTCCGGCTGGAGGGAACAAAACGGTCCACGGCAATCAGCTGTTTCCCCTGCCGGGCCAGCTTGTAGCGGAGACACTCACGGAAGGCTCCGAATCCGGAATCCAGCACATTCCCCCGGGCCGCCAGCTGATTGAGCCGGTTCATGTCGTCCTCCCTCACGCACACGGCGTCCCAGGCGTTGGCTATCCGCCGGGATTCCTTGTGGATGAAGTCGCGCCGCTGATTGGAAATGTGCTGGTGGAGCCGCCGGTATTTCTGAACCGCCTCCTGATAATTTCTGGAGCCCGGCTGCATCCGGCTGAGGGTTTTCTGGAGTCTGGCCAGCTTTTCCTGAGACTGCTTCAGCCAGTGGGGCGGGTCCGGGGACTCGCCCCGGTCTGTCACGTAAAAGTGCTCCATGGAGTATTTGAGTCCCACCGTCGATTCCGGGGCGGGGGGTACCGGCTCCGGCGTCCTCGCCGGGCATTCGTAGAGAATGTAGCAGTCATAGCTGCCGGTACGGGTCCGGTGGACGGTGATGCGCTTGAGCTTCCACCAGGCCTGGGGGCGGCGGTGGAACCGGGCCGGGACGACGCCTGCCTTTGTCATGCGGATGCCGTCTCTTGTGGTGTAGATGGTGGGGCCGGAGGTGAAGACGTGGTTGCAGGCGGTGAAGGAATCCCGGTCGTCCTTCCTGCGCTTGAAGCGGGGGTGGCCGAAGCGTTCCGGGTTTCTGAAAAAGACCCGGAAGGCCTGGTTCAGCCGGTTGTGCTCCTGAATGAGGGCCTGATTGTCAACCTCCCGCAGGAAGGGCGCTTCCGCCTTGTACTTCGCCGGGGTGGGGATGAAGAAAGCGCCGGTTTCGGCGTAAAACCGCTGCTGGTCGGCAAGCATCCGGTTCCAGATGTAGCGGCAGCAGCCAAAGGTCTTTTGGAACAGCTCCGCCTGCTCCGGCGTGGGGTAGAGGCGGACCTTAAGAGTGGTGAACTGCGCCGTCCCGCCGCTTCGGCTGTTCGCCATACTGCCGGCACATCCTTTCCGCGTTTTTGAAAAGCGTACTTTTTTAGAACCGAAAATTTATTGAGAAAATTTCTGAAAAAGTCTTAACTTCCCGGGCGGTTGTGCCGATTGAAAAGTTGTAAGCAAAAGCGGTCTCTGTTCTAAAAAAGTACGCCTTTTTAGAACAGAGACCGCCTTTATTTATGTAACGTTTTCAAATTGAAGCGCCTTGTAATAGAAGGTGGAAACCGGCATGGCGCAGGCGTCCGCGGCCTGATTCAGCGTGAGCCGCTTGCCCCGCCACTCCTTGTGGACCTGATGGAAGTTGTCGGGCAGGGGCGCGGGAGGGCGTCCGAACTTCACGCCTCTGGCCTTGGCCGCCGCGATGCCCTCGGCCTGACGCTGGCGGATGCTGGTGCGCTCGCTCTCCGCCACAAAGGAGAGCACCTGGAGCACAATGTCGCTGAGGAAGGTCCCCATGAGGTCCTTGCCTCTGCGGGTGTCCAGCAGCGGCATGTCCAGCACGACGATGTCGATTTTCTTCTCCTTGGTGAGGATGCGCCATTGCTCCAGAATTTCGGCGTAATTGCGGCCCAGGCGGTCGATGCTCTTGATGTAGAGCAGATCGTCCGGCTTCAGTTTTCTGACCAGGCGCTGGTACTGGGGCCGCTGGAAATCCTTGCCGGACAGCTTATCCATGAAGATGTTTTCCTCCTGGATGGACAACTCATTCATGGCGATGCGCTGCCGGTCCTCGTTTTGGTCGCGGGTGCTGACCCGGACATAACCGTATGTGTTCGAAATAGCGATCGTACCTCCCTTGCTGTCTTTGAGTCCTATAGTCACCGCAGTTGAAAAGAAGCATCCGCTTCTTTTCAACAAGCGCGGCAATCATTCGCCGCGCAGGCCGTAAAACAGCCTTGCGGTGGACTTCATAGTCAGCACAGGGGTTTTTTACCTTACCCGTCAGCGGCTCCGCCGCTGTTTGAAAATCGGTATCTACCGATTTTCAACTGTGCTGACTATATCATACTATTGATTTCGTTTTTTGGGAAAAAGTTCTGAAAGCACTCAAAAACGGCGGGGCGGCGGGTTTGAGAAGGGAAGTCTGCTTTTGCGGCCGCCCCAGGGGATTTGCCCGCCGGCGGCTTTGCCGCTGCCTGCAAATTCGGGATGTGCCGGTTTTCGACTGTGCTGAGCGTAAAAAAGAACGGCGGACTCTCGTGAGTCCGCCGTCAGAATTGACAGTCTTATTCCCGGTCGGGAGCCTGCCCGTCGTGGGCCGGCCATTTGCAATCTGTGAGCTCCATATCGGAGAAAACCGCCGTGAAAGAGGAATCCTCGGGGCTGCATGCGTAAATGCCGAAGCTGATTTTGCCTGCGCCCTTCCACATGTGGCATATCCGCATCAGGCTGAACCGCTCCCCGTCCGGGGAACACTCGATGCAGTAGTCGTCTTCCCTCCGGCTGAGACGGTACCACATGGTTTTGACCTGCGCGGGGATTGCCGTGGCGGCCCAATCCGAATATCCGTGATTGGTGACTACGCTGCCCAGGTGCTGAAACGCCTCGTTTTCGTATTCCACAGACCCTTTCAGCCAATGTTCGCTGTCCAGATACATCACGATGCCGCATTGGTCAAACCGGCGGTGGGCGCCGGAGAAGTCGGTCCTGACCGTGAAGGAAAAGAACGGTTCTTCCGTTTCCATCTGGAGCACCGGGGCGTTGTCATTGCGGAAGTGATAGTAGGTCCGCTGCCACAGGTCTGTGCCGGGCCTGGTTGTCACTTTGATGGCGCCGTCCGCAAAGGCGTACTGTTCCGGCTCCCGTGTCCAACTCATTTTTCCGATATCAAGCTTCAATTGTCCGCGCCTCCGATTTCTCAGAATCATGAGTTGATGATACCACGCGGCGGCGGTTTCCGCAAGGGGTGTTCGCTGCCCGGGCGTGTCCATTCGCGCATTTCATCAGGAGGATGAGGTGTTGGGGGCAGACCCTGCCCTGTTTTTCGGAAGCTGCAAGCTCTCGGGACACGGCCCTGCTGCCGGAAACGAACCCTGCCGCCGCAGATATTCCTGTTGACACCCCGGCGCTCCGGTGGTACAATTCCAGCCGGTAAAATTTTATGGCTGGCACGACCGAAAGGAGGCGCTTTTATGATGCCGTTATCAATAGCCGCAAATTTCACACGTCCCCGGATGGGGCGCAGGCTGGCAGTCCTGACCGTCAGTATCATCGCAATCGGTATCTGCGTAGCAGTGTTCAAAACCGTCGGCTTCGGCACAGACCCCTGTTCCACCTTCACCCTGGGAGTCTCCGCCCGGACAGGCGTTTCCTTCGGGACCTGCCAGCTGGTATTCAACCTGCTGATGTTCCTGCCGGTGATCCGGTTCGACCTCTCCCGCATCGGCGTGGGCACCGTCGCCAATATGGCGGGCGTCGGGTACGTGGCGGATTTCTGCATGCGGCTCATCGGGCAGCACACACCGCCCGAGGGTTTCTCTATGGCGGCGAGGGTCCTGATGTTCGCCGTCAGCATGGCCGCGTTTCTGATCTTCGCCGCTTTCTATATGGTGGTGGACCTGGGCGTTGCTCCCTATGACGCGATTCCGCAGTTAATCGCAGCTCACACAAACCGGGTGAGCGCCCGCGCGGTTCGTATGCTGTGGGATATCACCATTCTGTCCCTTGGATTCCTGCTGGGGTCCACGGTGGGCCTGACGACGCTGATTACCGGCTTCTGCCTGGGCCCCGCCATTGCCTTTGTGTCCGACCGTGTCAAGAGCTGGTTTGAGTGAACACGGGCTCGTCTCCCGCCGCCGCTCTGTCACACTGCTGTTTTTACGGCCTCACCGCCTTCCGGGCGGTGAGGCCGTCTGTTGTTGACAGGGCGGGCCCTGTATGATGGCCTTCAAACCGAAAGGCCGGAAGTGATACCTTTGTTTGCCGGTTGCCCCGGTGCCGGCGGCGGCCGCGGCAAAAAAGGCAGACCTGCGGATTGCAGGTCTGCCTTAAGCGGACAGTATGGGGGGTGTCTCTGCCTCCCTCCCTTCAGGGGGCGTCCGGCGGCGCGTCGGAATCTGTCTCCTCCGCTTCCCGGACGGTCACCGGGAAGGAGACGGTTACGGACAGGCTGGCAGACGAAACGTTTCCCCAGAGATAGTAGGGGGCCTTGACGCTCAGCAGACCGGTGACCGTGGCGGTTCCCGGCTGCTTCGCCTCCACCCGGCAGCGCAGCGGATCGTCTGCGTCCTTCGTCACGGAGACGATGCGGGAATCGGCGGCGTACCAGTACGCGGAGTTCAGCGAAACGCCGGGGTTCATCCGGGCGTCCTCCACCCCGCAGAGGACGCTGCCGCCCACATCCAGCACCGCGTCCTCCAGGGAGCAGGTCCAGTCCATGGCGTCCTGAACATTCAGCCAGACGGCGTATTGATGGCTGGACAAATGGGCGTACAGAAGCACCCTGCCGGGCTTCAGTGTTGTAAAGCGTCCGTCCTTATGGATGCAGGCCACGGAGAGGTCACTGGAGCCGAAGGTCAGCCCATCCGGAAGGTCCGGGAAGTAGTCCCGGAGGGAGCCGGTATAACCGTAGCCGGAGCAGAAGCCGAAGGACCCCGCTTCCACGGCCTCCGTCTCCCTGTAATAGTCCACCGTGACAGGGACGGAAAATTCATCTTTCACGGACTTGCTGCCCTCCGGAGTATCAATCATAAGGGTGGCAGCCCCGTGCAGAACGGCTTTTCCCGCCCGGAGGGGCTTGAAGGAACAAGAGTAGGCGGAGCCCGCGATGACGGTGAGAATCTCCGGGTCGCTGCTGGTCCACTTGATATCCGTCAGCCCTCTGCCTCCGGCGGATAACTCGTAATTGGGGGCCGAGACGCTGCCGGTGGTGTCCTCCAGCCAGCCGGTGGCCTCTTCAATGGTGCGCACACAGTCAAGCCGGTCTTCCACATGGAGGGTGAGAGCATACCGGCGCGCCGGTTCCTCCGTGCTGGTGGCCGTCAGCTCCACCGTTCCCGCCGAAACGGTGGTAAAGGACCCCCACTCACTGATACACGCCACAGCGGGGTCAGAGGAGAGATACGTCACCCCGTCCTCCGGCAGCGCCTCGTCCCAGAAATTCTGGAAGCGGCCGCTGTAGCCATAGCCGGAGCATTTGCCGAACTGCTCCGCCTCCTTGCGGACAGTGGGGATGCCGTCCTCCGGCGGCTCGTTTACCTGGACCTGAAAGGTAAAGGCGGTTTCCATGCGCTTGAAGCCGTCATAGGTAAGCACATCAAAGGCGACCCTGCCCGTCACCTCCACGGTACCCTGGGAACGGCCAATCATTTCAAAGCGGATGGTGTCCTCCGGCAGTTCGTCCTGGGGGCGGTAGACAATATCCGCTATATTGCGGTCTGCGCTGTTGATGGAAATGGAGCTCACATGGGCCCCGTTGGATGTGTGAAGCGTGTATGAGACCTCATGCTCCAGAGTCTCCCCCAGGCAGAGGGTCACGTCCTCCGGGGCGCATTCCCAGGCGAACCTGTCCGCCACCTGAACCTCCAGGACATAACACTGGTCCGGCCTGAGGGGCTCATAGGCCGTCAGCTCAGCGGTTCCGGGGGACAGGGCGCTGAAGTCTCCGCTCTCCTGCGTCACGTACACGACGGCAGGATTGGAGGAGGTGAACCGCAGAGCACCGGGCAGGTCTCCCTGCCACATATCGAAAAAGCTCTCATTGCTGCCATAGTTGACGCTCCGCGCCTGGCGCTCGATCACCACTGCCTCCGGCGGCTTCTCCTCCAGAACGGTCACCTTGACCACAGCGGCCTCGGTCCAGGGATCATTCTCCGTCCAACGGGTGTAGTACCGGACCGTCGCGGCGCCGGTTCCAACGGCCCGCAGCTGTGCGTTTTGATTCGCCTCCACCGTGCCGGGGTCATCGCTTACGGCCCTGACATAGAAGCTCCCCGGCTGGAAGGGCGTCCGGGGCTCCAGACCGCCCCTGACCAGGGTGTGGCGGAAATAGGCGATGTTGGCAGCCGTCTTCTCATAAGTGCCCCAGTTGTAGTCCGGCGTCACCGGCTTCACAGGCGCCACCGTCACATAGGCAATGACCGCCAGCTCAAAGGGGCCGTCCGGGCTTCTGCTGAGGTAGTAGCGCACCTCGCTGCGCCCGGGCGCGACTCCATAAATATAGTCGGCGCGGCAGCTCACCCGGCTTTCGTCGGAAATCTCAATCCGGCTGTAGCAGCCCGCATCCTCCACGGGGTGGACCGTCCAGCTCTCCCTGTCTGCGGTTAAGTACACATCAAACTCATGGATGCCGTCTGCGTTTATCCCCAGATAATTGCCGAAGTTCCGATTTGGCTGGTAGTCGTTCGTAACCGGCGGAGCAGGGCCGGGCGCAGGGTCCGTATCCCCGTCATCATCGTCATCATCGTCGTCGTCCTCGTCCGGGTCGGAATCCGACTCCTCCTCATCGGATTCCGGCTCCTCCTCCGGCGGAGGCGAGAGCTTTGTGCCCGCCTCCTCAGGGGGATCCTCCTCAGCCGGCGGGACAGGCAGCACCGTAAATTCACCGTCCCATTCCCCAGGCGTCTCCTCCGCAGGCGGCGGGACAGGAAGCTGTAGCCGCTGCACTTCCGGCGGGGGCTCCGGCACATCTGAAAGGGTATCCGGCTGATACTCCGGCGTCTCCGGCTCTGCCGGTCTGGGGACCGTTTCCACCACCTGCGGCGGCTCCGGCTTCTGAAGAATATCAGGCTGCTGCGGGGGACGCCGCAGCAGCAGGCCGCCCACGCTTCCGGCTGCCAGCAATCCGGCCAGAGCCAGCAGCACGCCCTTGTGAACAAAGCCCCCTGCCGCGGCTCCTCCTGCCGCGGACACCGCGCCGCCCGCTGCGGCCGCTCCTGCGGCGGCGCCTCCTGCCGCGCCGCCTGTGGCGGCGGCTCCGGCCATGCCTGCGGCCAGAAGCGCGTCCCGGACCCGCATCGCAACGGCAGGCGGCAGACGGCAGTCCTCCGCCTCCTTTTGCAGGAAGTACCGCAGATAGGGCAGAGGCGTGAAGGAGTAGAAGGTGAGCCCCTGGGCAATCCAGCGGTCTACGCCCGTCTTGATGGCCCTCCGGGCATAGCTGAGGCGGCTTTTCACCGTGTTCTCCGGGGTGTCCATCACCTCGGCAATGTCCTTCACCGCCAGCTCGTCGAAGTAATACAGCAGTATGCTGAGCCTTTGGGCCGGGGGAAGCCCGTCCACCAGCTCCCGGATCATCCGGCGGGTCTCCTCGGTATCAATGATTTTCTCCGGAATCTGCTGGTCGTCCACCTCCTCAAAGGGGAGCGGCACGGGGTCCTCGTCGGAGGCGTTCTCCCGGTGTTCCCGGGCGTAGAGCTTTGCGCAGGTCCGGGCAATAATACGGTTGAGCCAGGAATAGAAGGAGGAGGGATTCCTCAGGCCGTCCAGACCCTGGAGAACTGCCATCAGGACTTCCTGGGCCGCATCCTGGGCGTCGTCCTCGTTCCTCATGAGTTTGACGCAGTGAAAATAAACGACGTCCTGAATCTCCTGAATCAGGTCCTCCATGGCCTGGCGGCGGCCCGCCAGATATTGGGCCGCCAGCTCCTCGGCCCGGTGTGTCTGCACTTCCATTGTGTTCAGCTCCTTATGTGAGCAGGTTGGTTGAAAAAGGGCAAAGCCGCTTTGCGGTCTGCCGCTTTTAGCATATCACGTCTGCCAAAAAAGTACAATTCCCTTTCTCACTCTCTTTTCTGGCAATATGTGGAAGAAAACAGAAGCTATACATATTGTAAGTGCCTTCAAATCTCCATCAGGTTTTATATTTAATAAAAAATTTAAAAAATTTTTTTGAGGAGGCCGAAATCCGCCGTCGCGCCCATTTTTTTAAAAAATTTTCGCCGGAAATAAAACCTGACGGTTTTTCTGAGGCACTTATATGATAGAGGGTATTACTATGCCTTCAAATCTTAGAGCCTGTTTAATATCTCAACGTGTGCGTATTGGCGAGGGGATTTTTTGTCCTGCAAGGCAAAAATCCGCAGGCAT
>ERZ808040.1220-NODE-1220-length-18068-cov-20.052026_pt1 | contig 18068 bp, 28 predicted proteins | sample MGYA00380191_ERZ808040 | MGnify/ENA primary metagenome ERZ808040 (study PRJEB31490, sample SAMN06133395) | mouse gut metagenome | isolation source: J6 | host: mice | place: China: Chengdu | collected 2015-05 ...
GCACCGCCGCTGGAGGGACACCAGCTCCCGGACGGGGGCAAGGTCAATCTGGAGCACATAGCCGCAGAGGGCCATCCGGCGCATATAGGCCCCCATGTTGCGGATGCCCGCCTGGGCCATGCGTTCCTGGATAAGTGCCTGCTCTTCCTCAGATACCATCACATGGAGATGGATGGGGCGGCGGCGCTTTTTGCCAGCCACGCTATCTGTCGCCCCGGTCGGGCGCGTTCCGTTTGGGCGCAGAGGGGGCCTGCCGTTCCCCGGCCAGTTTCCCAGCCTCCCGCAGTTGTGCGGCAATCGGGGGTTTTTCCTGCCGGGCCCGTTTACGGCCAGCGGCCTCCTGCTGGAGCTCTACCCCACGGGCACACTCGGCCAGCCGTTCCGGGGAAACAAATTCTTTTACTACATAGCACCCAAAATCCGGGTAAAACCATGTCAGCCGTTCAGCCTCGGGGACGCGGCCCGCGTCCTCCCATTTCCCCACCGCCTGGGCCTGGGCATCCATCAGCCGCCGCAAATCGGGGTTGTCGCGGGAGGGCTTGAGCTCGTAGTGATAGAGCTCCTTTTCCGTGAGCGGCCGGGCATAGGCCAGCTCGCCCCATGCAAGCCGGGTATCATGCTCCACCCAAATCCGGCCCTCGTAGTTTTCGATCCGGATGGGCGGGTTTTCCTTGCCATTGGGGAACGTGCCGATGTCAACGGGCCGCTGGGTAGAATAATACTTGTATTCCTGCGCTTTTTCCAAAGTTACCTCCTCTCAGATGTTAGCTTTTGGGCCGGGAAACGGGGGCCGGACATAGAAACATACCGGGCCCCCATGAACCGCGCCCGGAAAGCCTTGATAAATATGCAAATAGCAGTCTAACAAGTTTTCTTGGTAGGAATACCACTTCCAAATCGTTTCCGCTCACTTCCTCCAACCAGCGCAACTCTATTGGCGGATATACATGGATTAAGCAAGTATACACATCAAACGTCTCTACATCATATGCGTATGGGCTTTATGACGCAGGAAGCTCGACGACAACGAGCAAAAACAATAAACCTTCCAGTGGTGGGTCTCAGTCGTCATATCTGTATATTGACAGATTTGCAAGAGATTTCTATACCTCAACAAGCCTTTCTTCTGGAACACTCACTGTTTACTATATTTCTTGTACTGGCACAAAATAATTGAGTTGAGCTGCCATGGGAATTGCCTCTGATGACAGATAATTTTTCTTGAACTTTTTCCTGTTATAATATATAATATAGGATAACGTTCAAGTCAGCAAACCCTATTGCATCAAACGGGAGGCGGAACGTGATGTTTATTGATCCGGATACATATAAAGGAATGCCAACATCCGAGTGGGGTGCTGGAGAATTGGCAGATATTTATGATGATGAGATTGATGTGACGAAGTACGGAGCGCCCATGTATTGCTTTGGCCATGAAACCGATCAACAGGTTACAGCCCCGGCACAGCCCAGTTGTTTCAGTGGTACAATCACAACGTTTGATTCCGATCAATATGTTCGTGACCACTGTAGCGGTTACATCTATGGATTGGTGACAGACACTGATATATCGGCAATCGAGTTTGATGCGAGCTTGGGCTATACAGAAAAAGAGGAAGCAAAAAGTCAGCTTGAACACCTTGCTATGATGTATTACTAAGCAAGATTTAGAGCCGCCCACACTGGGCGGCTCTTTCCTATTACAGCGGAAATACGAGGGAGAACGGTCATATTACAAAAATCCTTTTAATTTTGTGGAAAAATCTGATTTATTGTTGAAATATCTCTTATTGTATTATATAATTACAAAACTACAGTAGGAGGTGTTGGAAATGCGAGTACAAGAAATGTTTTATTTAGTAAAGCACGCACTGGATACCTGGGTTGACCCAACATTTATTGAGCACAAAAATGGTCGTGGAGAGGTTACGGCATATTCATGCAGGAATGCGCGTAAGCTCGTGGAACTGTTAGAGCCTCTCAGGCCATTCCCTGAGATTAATGAGCAAATCGAACTTATCTACAGCACACACAACACATTTTATAAGGGGGAGCCTGGCGCTCTTACCAATGCGGATAGAAATAAAATATCTCAAGCAGCACAAGAAATTAAGTCAAGTTTGCTCATCATGCAAAGTATGTGTGTGGCGTTGGACGTTGAGGTTGAATCCGATGGCTTTGATGTGAAGCTGCCTCCAGATATAACCTTAGCTGAATTAGCAGAGCTGACAAAGGATTTAAATATTGTATTCACCCAGTGTCCTTTACTCCAAAACGATGGCGAGCAAATCAAACTGCGCGGAGTTGATGTCGGTTCTTCATGGCTCACATTTACAATTATTGGAGATGCTGTCGCAAATCTTATCACGAGCACGATTGCGACTATCATGGGGAAAGTTCATACACTTCGCGCCCAAGCTCTGAAATTGAAAGAGTATGAAGAAGTCGTTAAGCAGACTGAGATGAAAACTGAGATTCTGCATCAGCTTGTAGAGACCAATAGCAAAATCACAAAGGGGCTGACTGCTCAAGCAGCAGCTGAGTTAGCTCAGGATAAAAATATCACCACTCCAGAGGATATTGAACGCATTCGAATGACTTTAGATGTTTTGATGGAGTGGACTCAAAAGGGCATGGAAATATATGCGGCCATTGATTCGCCCGAAGAAATCAAAGCGGCTTTTCCTTCGTTAGAAACACAAGCGCTTCCAAATTTCCTGAAAAAAGAACTGGAGTCTCATAAAGAGGAGGAGCAATAAAAGTCAATGGTTTGACGGCTGCACTGCAAAATTAAATCGGATGTATAACAATGGGAGCTTGCCACTGCGGCAGCTCCCATTTTGCATTCTGGCTATAAAATTGACATTTGATAAGAGGTGGTGGTTTCGTGAATGAAGCTGTTATTTGGAGGTTCCTGAAGTCTCATGGCATGACTGACGCCGGCGCAGCTGGTCTGATGGGTAATCTCTTTGCCGAGAGCGGACTCAATCCGAAGAACCTACAGAACTCATATGAGAAGAAGCTTGGGTATACGGACGCAACGTACACCGCCGCTGTCGATAACGGAACATACACCAACTTCGTTCGGGACAGCGCGGGCTATGGTCTATGCCAGTGGACGTACTGGACACGGAAGCAGGCTCTGTATGCCTCCTGTAAGGCTATAGGAGCGTCTATCGGAGACCTCGATGCCCAGCTCAGGTTCCTGATAAAAGAGCTCAGAGAGAGCTTTAATGGCGTTCTGGGGGTGCTTATGACAGCAACCTCCGTGCGCGAGGCTTCCGATGCTGTGCTGCTCCAGTTCGAGCGTCCAGCAAGAAAGGACGATCCAGCCGTACATCAAAGGCGAGCCGAATATGCGCAAAAATACTACGATATGTTCGTACACAACAAGAAAGGAGAGTGGGTAAACATGAGCAACAGTCCCCTTGTAACTCACACAAACCTTAGCCCAAATCATTCTGGGCCGAGAAACCACGCTATTGATACGATCACCATTCACTGCTTTGTTGGGCAAGTAAATGCCCGACGTGGTTGCGAGGTATTCAAATCAAGCAGCAAGGGTGCGTCTTGCAATTATGTGGTCGGGTGTGATGGGTCTATCGGTTTATGTGTCGAAGAAAAGAATCGCTCCTGGTGCTCTGGAGGAAAGCATTCCGTCAACGGCATCTCTGGGAGCCAAAATGACCATAGGGCTATCACCATTGAGGTTGCGAGCGATACAAAGCATCCCTACGCCGTTACAGACAAGGCAATGGAGGCCCTGATTTCTCTGTTGACCGACATTTGTAAAAGAAATCCTGGCATCGGACGGCTTCGCTGGAAAGGAGACAAATCGCTCGTTGGTCAGGTGGATAAGCAGAATATGACCGTTCATCGCTGGTTTGCTGATAAATCCTGTCCCGGAGACTATTTATATAATCTACACGGACAGATTGCGGATGAAGTAAATCGGAGACTCGATAACAACAAGGAGGATGACGATATGGATGTAGCACGTTTTAAGGAACTCTGGGGCGAGATGCGTAAGGAGCTTCAGGATAACGACAGCGGGGCATGGAGCCAGGAGGCTCGTGAATGGGCGACCTCCACCGGCCTGATTGCTGGTATGGGCGCACTGCCCAATGGTGAGCAGAACTACGCCTGGGCAGATGTTCTCACCAGAGAGCAGATGGCTGTACTGCTCTATCGGTTTGCAAAAATGATGGGTAAGGTATAACTTATGACCATCAAAATCGAGCGAGGCCGGGGAAAACCCAACCAGCGCAGAAAAAAGCGCAAGGATGTCGGAACAACTAATTTGATGGCTTTCTGTCTTATTGCACTATTGGCGGCGGGACTTACGGGAGGATTTTACCTCGCCTTGAAAAGCATTCAGTATCAGTACATGGGCGCTCTTGCCTGCTATACTGCTGTGTTTGCCCCGATCGGAACAGCGATTGGCATTGTTCTGAACAGCGTTGTGCGAAAGAGTGAACGCGAAAATACAGGCGCCAATGGTGTAGGAATCAAGTTCGCCGCTGCCGAGGCGGCAGGCTTCACACAGGATGGCGGGGTCGAGGATAGCCCTGCAATTTGAGAAATGGGAGTCGCTGTGATGGCGGCTCCCACATGATATTTCGGAGGTGAGAAATGACATGAGGAAAGGTGTTGAATATCGGGATGTGGCAAGAAAAATCGTCAAGATTCTGACTGAGTATGAAACCACCGTTAAGGATGTTGGATATATCTTAGAATGGCTGGATGATGAAATGATGGTACGACCTGTTCAAGAATCTGTGGATTGATTGTACTTTTCGATTGCTTCCATTGCCTCATTGTATTTGGGCAGGAAATCATCCATCAGCGTACCTGCTGTGCTGTAATATCCGAGACTATGTCCTAATTTTTGCAAAGCCCACTCTGTGGCGAGTTTTTGTGCTGTCGATTCTAAAATTTTGTATTGCATGTTATCGAACTCCCCGCATTTGATGATGAATCAATAATACCACAGCATGGGCGCGAAATCAACAGGTATGAAGGGCTTAATCGCCCTTTTTGTATTTTTGAGAGGAGAAATGACTATGAACATGGAGTGGATGCAGCTTATTGTGTCTGTTATCGCCGGTCTTGCCACCGCAATCCCGCTGGCTATCAAGCTGGTGGAGTATGTTCAAAAGGCTGTAAAGGAGAAGAACTGGAGCAAAGTGTTGGACATGGTCATGAAATACATGGCGACCGCTGAGGAGAAGTTCGATAATGGCGCAGATCGCAAGGAGTGGGTTCTGGCCATGGTTAAGGCTTCTTCTGAGACGGTCAACTACGATATTGATATGGATGTCATCAGCAAGCTCATTGACGACCTGTGTAAGATGAGCAAGACGGTCAACGCACCTACGGAGAAGGCAGGTGCGTAACCATGAGTATCCAGGAAATTTTGGCGAGCTCCAGTGGCGTCCTGGTTATCCTGATGACCTTGATACAGATTGCTCCCATCAAGGTCAACCCGTGGTCTACCATTGGAAAGGCGATTGGGAAAGCGCTGAATGGCGACGTGATGGAGAAAATCGACGATTTAGAGCAAAGATTCGACAAGCATGAGAAAATGCGGGAAAGAGATAAAGCAGATGAGCGCAGAGCAAATATCCTTCGCTTTAATCGAGAGATTTTGAGGAACCTGCCACATACGCAGGAGGACTTTATCGAGGTTCTTTCCTACATCGACTTCTATGAGAGATACTGTAAAGAACATCCAGAGTATGAGAACAACCGGGCCGTGTTGGCAATTCAGAACATTGAACGTGTGTACAGCGAAAAGCTGGAAAAGCACGACTTCGGCAATATGTAAAGATAAAAATAGGAGAGTTACCTGCAGTCGCAAGTAACTCTCCTTCTTTTTACGCCTTATAATTTGGGCTCTCAATCCATGGGCCGGATATGGGCTTAACAGAGGAAAAGTATCTGGCCTCTATAGGGAGGTGCGGCATCCCGTCTTTATGGCTTTCCGCCATAAATCTAACATTGGCTTGTTGAAGAAATTCACCAATCTGTTTCTCTGTAAACTGATCAGAACATACCTTCTCTGCCGGAGGGAAAGAGCCATCATCTATATAGATGGCACAAGCGTGAGTTCGTTCAGCATCCTCTCCGAGCATTTCCTTAATAGAGCGCCAGTCTACAGAAACAATTTGCCCTGCGCTAATAGCTTCTACATATTTCTTTATCATAGCGGCCTCCTAAAAACTTTGCTTATAATATGCTGTTTGTATTATACTTCATATCGACGTTTTTGTAAAGCTGTAAGTTTATGACAATGCTGCGTAACAGCACTCTAATAAACGTACAGATAAAAACGGCGTTGGAATTTCGATGAATGACCGCCTATCTTTTCTAAAATTTTCAACCGCTTACAATAAGCGCGGCGCTACCAAAAATATCCGATATTCGGTCAAGCCATTGCGCCGCAAGGCTTTTCAGTCGTCGTTTACATTAAGCGCGGTGGGATGTCTCCCGCATCGAGAAAAAAGCGCTGGAGAAGCTCCGCGTGGAATATGAAAAGAAGTAGAGAGGCCCCTGGGTACAGCCCAGGGGCCTCTCTACTTCTTGTTCGCCGGAAGCGCACCCTCCAGTTCCAACAGCCTGCGCTTCACCTCTAAGCCGCAGGCAAACCCGGTAAGAGCCCCGCCGCTTCCCACAATTCGGTGGCAGGGCGTAAAAATCAACAGCGGATTGTCATGATTTGCCATTCCAACCGCCCGCGCGGCCTGCGGTCTGCCCACCGCCGCGGCAATCTGCCCGTAGCTTTTGGTCTGTCCATAGGGCACCGCTCTCAACGCCTCCCAAACGGATAGTTGAAACGCCGTCCCATGAGGCGACAGCGCCACAGTAAATGCTTTGCGCTTGCCGGAAAAATACTCGTCCAACTCCGCCGCTCCCTGCGCGGTCAGCGGGGTCTCCCCCTCCGGCCAGCCACAGGGCAGCGCGTCTTCGCGCCAGAGAAACACCCGGCTGAGCCCTCGTCCGTCATCCATCAGCCCAAGGGTGCCAATGGGATAGTCCCGGAGCAAAACCGGCCCAAACCCCTTGTTCTTCACTCTCATTTTCCATTAAGCTCCATATACTTCTGGTCAATGTGGCTGTCAACCTGCTTGGAAAATTCCAGCGCGGCATTATATCCCATCTTTTTATTTCGATTATTCATGGCGGCCACCTCAATGATGACAGCCAAATTCCGCCCTGGCTTCACTGGGATAGTCAAGGTGGGTACGCTGACATCCAGCAAAGGGGTAAAATGCTCGTCCGCCCCCAGGCGGTCGTAGACCTTGCCGTCCTGCCAATTTTCCAACTGAATCAACACATCAATCGAGCAGTCAAAATTCACCGCAGACATTCCGAACAGCCGTCGCACATCCACCACTCCGATGCCCCGCAGCTCAATATAGTGGCGGATCAGCTCAGGCGCGGTGCCAATCAAGCCGCCGTTTGGAGTGCGCCGGATTTCCACCGCGTCGTCCGCGATGAGGCGGTGCCCCCGCTTGACCAGCTCAATGGCCGTCTCGCTCTTTCCCACGCCGGACTCGCCCGCCAGCATAACGCCCTCGCCGTACACCTCCACCAGCACGCCGTGCCGCGTGATGGTGGGCGAAAGCGCCGCGCGCAGATAGGCAATCAGGGTACTCATAATATTTGCCGTATTTTCCTGAGTGCCGAGAATCACCTGCTGGTGCTTCTCGGCCATTTTCATGCACTCCGGATAGGGGCGAAGCCCACGGGCGAAAATCACCGCCGGAGTATGGTAAGAAAATAGCGTGTCAAACACCACCGCCCGCTTTTCCGAGGAAATGCCCTCCAGATAGGAGATCTCCACCAGCCCCAGCAGCTGCATCCGCTCCTTGTCAAAATAATCGAAAAAGCCGGTGAGCTGAAGCCCAGGCCGGTTGACGTCCTCAATCGTAATCCGCCGCTCCCGATATCCCTCCGGCCCGTAGAGCACACTCAAGTGAAAATTGTCAATAATGGTGCCCAGCTTGATTCCCTGCGTTTCCGCCACAGCAGTCACACCCCTTCCGCAAAAATTTTTCTTTTATTATACCACACTCCTTCCCCGAAAAAAATAGCGGATTCCGCAAATTCGCACTTGATTTTTGGCCGCCGCTGTGTTAGCATAATGAAGTTATCGTTTGCATGAATTTCAACCAGCAAGGAGGTTAGTTAATATGGCCAAATGTGAGTTCTGCGGCAAGGGCGTGAACTTCGGCATTCAGGTGTCCCACTCTCACCGCCGCTCCAACCGTCCCTGGAAGCCCAACGTCAAGCGCGTCAAGGCTGTCGTGGACGGCACCCCTAAGCACGTCTATGTGTGCACCCGCTGCCTCCGCTCCGGCAAGGTCACCCGCGCCGTGTGATTCCATAAGGAAGCAAATTGAGCCCCGTGCGTCAAGCGCGGGGCTCAGCTTTTTGTCAAAAGAGCAGATTTGACTCCGCTCCAATATGGAAAAGGGTTGATATGTGCCCCCGCCTGTGTTATTCTTTTTATAGGAAAATTCTGAAAGGATGTGGGGTATATGGCCAAACGGATCTTAAAATGGGTGGGAATCGTGCTGGGCGTGGTGGTGCTGGCTGCGGCGGGGCTGATCGGCTGGCTTACTGTGCGGGAGTACAAGCCCGCCGCCGTGGAGGACGTGGAGGTCAATCGAACCGGTGCGCCCAAGCAGGTATTCCTGGCCCCCGGGGACAGCCTCACCGTCCTGTCCCAGAACACCGGCTACGCCGGATTGGGCGCGGATTCCGACTTCTTCATGGACGGCGGCACGGACGTGGCCCCCACCGGGGAGCAGGAGGTCACCAACCGAAACGGCCTCATCCAGCAGATGACCGGGCAGGACGCCGATGTGTATTTCATCCAGGAGGTGGACACCAACTCCTCCCGCACCGAGAGCATTGACCAGGCCGACTGGTATGGCAATGCCTTTGACCACAGCGGGAGCGGCACATTTTCTTGGAGCTATGCCCTGAACTACTCCTGCGATTTCGTTCCCTTCCCCTGGCCTCCCATCGGGAAGGTCCACAGCGGTTTGCAGACCCTGTCACGCCTTAACGTGGACAAAGCGGAACGCATCGCCCTGCCCTGCCCCTTCTCCTGGCCGGTGTCCGCCGCCAATCTGAAGCGGTGCCTGCTGGTGAGCTATGTGCCCCTGGAGGGGACGGACAAGGAACTGGTACTGGTCAACCTCCACCTGGAGGCCTATGACGACGGCGAGGGCAAGGCCGCCCAGACAAAAGTGCTCATGGATTTCCTCACATCCGAGTACGAAAAGGGCAATTACGTGATTGCCGGGGGCGATTTCAATCAGACCTTCCCCGGCGCGCTGGACGCCTTCCCCATCCAAGACCCGGAGCTGTGGACACCCGGCGTGCTGGAAAACGACATTCTGCCCCAGGGCTGGCAGTTTGCCTGCGACCTGTCCGTCCCCAGCTGCCGCCTGCTGAATCACCCCTATGACTCCGATCCCGCAGGCAATCAGTTCTACGTTATCGACGGCTTTATTCTCTCCCCCAACGTCCGCCTGGACCGCGTGGAAACGCTGGACCGGCAATTTCAATACACCGACCACAATCCCGTGATTGCGGAGCTGACGCTGGAAGCCGAGGGATAACCCCACAGGCAGCCATCCATATTTGAGGAGGATACCACCATGCTGACCAATGAGTTTCAGGGCGTCTCGCTGTCCCGTTTGGGCTTCGGCGCCATGCGCCTGCCCCTGCTTCCCGGAGAGACCGACGGATCCGCCATTGACGAAAAGCGGGTCGATGAGATGGTTGACTACGCCATGGCCCACGGCGTCAACTACTTCGACACCGCCTACCCGTACCACGCCGGAAAATCTGAAGTTGTGCTGGGCCGCTCTCTGTCCCGCTACCCTCGGGAGCGCTGGTATCTGGCCGACAAATACCCCGGTCATCAGATCAGCAGCAGCTACGACCCCGCCGCCATTTTTGAGGAGCAGCTGAAAAAATGCGGCGTGGATTATTTCGATTTCTATCTCCTTCACAATGTCTATGAAAACTCTATCCAGGTGTACATGGACCAAAAGTGGGGAATTTTAGACTACTTTTTAGAGCAGAAGCGGCTGGGACGCATCCGCTTTCTGGGCTTTTCCGCCCACGGCGGCATCCCCACGCTGGAGACCTTCCTGAACTATTGCGGCAGTCAGATGGACTTCTGCCAGCTTCAGCTGAACTATCTGGACTGGACCCTTCAGCATGGCCGGGAAAAGTACGAGCTGCTCACCCGGCACGGCATTCCCGTCTGGGTGATGGAGCCCGTCCGGGGCGGGCGTCTGGCCCGGCTGAGCGACAGCGAGCTGGCCCCTTTGCGCCAGCTCCGCCCCGGTGACACCGGCGCGGCCTGGGCGTTTCGCTTTTTGCAGGGGCTGCCCAACGTGAAAATGATTCTCAGCGGGATGTCCAGCCTGGAGCAGATGGCGGAAAACACAGCCACCCTTTCGGTGGATCAGCCGCTGACCCAAGAGGAACTCGCCGCCCTGCTGGAGCTGGCGGAAACCATGAAGGACTCCATCCCCTGCACCGCCTGCCGCTACTGCTGCGACGGCTGCCCCATGGGGCTGGACATCCCCTCCATGATCGCCGCCTATAACGAGGTGCGCTTTCAGCCCGGCTCCAATGTGGGAATGCGTTTTGACGCCCTTCCACTGGACAAGCGTCCGGCGGCCTGCATTGCCTGCGGCAAGTGCTCCCAGGCCTGCCCCCAGGGAATCGACGTACCGTCGGCTTTGAAGGGGCTGGCCGAGGCCATTGAAAAGACGCCCAGCTGGGCTGATATCTGCAAGCAGCGGGAACAGGAGGCCAAGCAGAATCGGAGCTGAGCCCGTTTCCCTCACCCACAAATAAACCCCAGATGGCTTCGGCCATCTGGGGTTTAAAGCTCCATCCGTTGGGGAAATGCATTCTCCCGCAGCATCCCCCACATTTTATCAATGTAGGCCAGAGTGTAAAAGCTCTCAAAGTAGTGGTAATAAAACGCCCCTCGAGGCGTCATCTCATACACGCCATTCTGATACGTCACAAAGCCCAGCCGTCTCGCCGCCCACAACTCCACACCATACATTTTGCGCAGCGGAACACCAAAAAAACGCTCAAAATCCGCCTCCGCCACCTGGATGCCATAAGCCGCCCAAAATAAATAATATACCATCCTCTGCCGTAGGGAAAAGCGAAGGGTGAGCGCCGTGGGAAGGCTGTTCGCCTCCACCCGCCGGCAGTATTCCTCCACCGAAAAGGTATTTACCTTGAACTGCTCCCGCAGCAGTGTCGCGGCGGAGCAGCCGAACCCCAAAAAGGTCTCCCGCGTCATGGAGGAATACCGGACGCTTTCCCCCTGTGCGAATGTCCATATAGAGTTGCGGACACACCCCAGCTCCTGGCAGTAGGCTGTCACTGCGTCCATCAGCCGCCGCTTTTCTTTTTTCGGCATTGCCGAAACCGGGCTGTCCGTGAAGGTAAAGTCGATAAATGGGTAAAGCGCGATATGGTTTGCTCCGTTGGCAAAAGCGGTGTCGATATCCGCCTTCAATTCGTCCAGGGTCTGCCCCGGCAGAGCAAAAATAAAGTCCATGGACACTGTTTCAAAGGGAACCGCCGCCAGCGCCGCGGCCAGGGCGGCGGGGTCCGCCGCCTCCCGCCCCAACACTGCCTGATGCCTCCCCTGAAACGACTGAATCCCAATGCTGAGCTTGGTCACGCCCGCGTCCCGCAGCGTCCGCAGCACGGGGAGAACCACATCGCTGGGGTGAAGCTCTACCCCAATCCCCTCGGTGATGTCATAATACCTGCCCAGCGCGTCAATGATCTCCTTCAACCGCCCGGCGGCAAGCGCCGGCGTACCGCCTCCAAAATACAAACTGGTGACCCGTTTTTTCTCCTCTCCCCGGCCTCCCACCAAATGGATTTCCTGGATGAGCGCGTCAATATAGCGATCACACCGCTCCTTTGAATACTCCACTTTGCAGTATGGGCAGAAATTGCACACGCTTCTGCAAAACGGAATGTGGACATATAACCCTAACTGTTCACATTCCTCATAAGGCAGGCGGGAATCAAATTCGCCCGTAAATACGAAGGGCTTGATGGACCGGGTCAGCCACATTCTCACTAAATCAGTTATCATATTCATTGTTCACCCTATACATACTTCAAATAGGTTTGCAGCATTTCTATGATAATTTTCAGATTTCCGCGGAACAAAAGGGTGTATTCCGCCACAAAAAAATATCCGCAGTGCTGGCACAGCCCCTCCACCTCGATACACCGCCCACAGGTACTCAGCTTGCCGTTTTCCATCACCACGCACTGATGGCAGGGCGTAGGAAAACGTTGATCCACCAAATAGGGAAAGGCGCTTTTCAGGTTGAATACCGGCGCTCCTTCCCTCATCATCTGCACAATATCCCGGCAGCACGCCGCCTTTTCGTCCCTGCTCAGGGCCAGTTCTGCCGTATCTGGATAGGGCGTATGAAAATTGAACGACACCGCGCGGACGTTTTTCTCCCTCATCGCCGTATGGCACACGTCTCGAATCCCGCTTTTGTTGATTTGGTTGATCGCCATATACAGGCAGATGTTGTCTGCCGGCGCATTTCGGATATTTTCCAGGATAACGTCATAAGTCTCTCCCCGAATCTCATTGTGCTGCTCCCGCGTTCCGTCCAGACTGAGCAGAATCAGGTCCGCCTCGGGCAATTCCAGAGGAAACGTCCCGTTTGTCACCACGTTTACAATCAAAAAGCCCATTTGCTTGGCCTGAATCACCAAATCCCGCAGCGTTTTGTCCCCATCGCGCCACAGGAAGGTCTCTCCGCCGCAGAAAAACAGAATCCGGATTCCCATGCTGTACAGCTGCTCCATCTCGGCCCTGATCTGCCGGTATGAATACATGAACGACGTGATATTGTTCACCGAGCAGTGCTTACACCTCAAATTGCATTGGTCGGTCACAATAATCGTCCCAAGAATCGGCTTTTCCCCGCAAAGCAGCACCGTTTTCATCCCAAACCCAGCAAAATACAAGAAATCCTTTATTTTCACGGCGTTTTCACCCCCATGCCACGCTTTTTTAGTATAGCATACGCCTGAGCAAAAATCAATCCGCTGCCGCAGACGCCTCAAACAGCAAACGCCTTGTTCAGTACTTCTGAACAAGGCGTTTACTGTTTGGAGCTGGTAATGTGACTCGAACACACGACCTGCTGATTACGAAATATATTAGACATGATTTCAAGCATAACTATGCCTGCATTTACATTATTTTTCAACGCATTTCAAGAATTAAAATCAAGAATATTTAATTATATATAAATTCAGTTACTAACAAAACACAATCAAAAAGGAGGGAACGCAATGCCCCCTCCTTTTTATACGCTTTCCAGCCTGTGTATTACGTTGTCATACGCCCTGCGGTTAACCACTTGAAGCGCATCCATTAAATCATCTATAATGGACCAAACTTTTTTGGGGTCTTTCCCGTCCACAGCCCGCAGAAATTCACTGTCTCCGTACCGGCCCAGCGTCTCCGAAACGGGAATTCCCGTTTCGGAGTACGCAGCCGCCTGTGGTTGGGGTGCTGACAGGCCCAGCATTTCTTTGCGCACCGTGTAAAGGCTGGCCAACTTAGCATAAACGGCAAAAGAGCTTTCTTCTTTTTCCAATTCAGAAATTGCCCACTCAAGCTCTTTCAGATTTGGCGCGGACATAGCCGCACCTCCTTATGCGTTTTCCAGCTGGCGCATAAAGCGCTTGATGGTTTCTCGGTCCTGATCATTGGCGGAGTCAAGGGCCATCTCCAAATGCTCCATCATCTCGGATCGGCCATCGTCCCGACTGTACCGGCCACGGCTATCCCTGCGGCGGGAGCTGTAACCGTCCATGCCATCGTCCCGGCTGTAGTGGCCTCTGACATAGTGCTTGCCACGGTTTGCGTAGCTACTGCCGCGCCCGTAGGTGCCCTGCATATCGGCCCGCCACTCGCCATCCTCGCTGTAGCCGTCCTCCTTCAGCATACAAATCTTGTCGATGTTTTTGATGGTGTCTGTGATCTTGTGAACAACTTCCAGGTCACCGGCGCCCATCTCACGCTTGTCGGCCAGCTCGTCCAGCTCGGCCCACAGCTTTTCTTTCAGCTCGTGCAGTTTTTCCATGTTCGTGTATCTCCCTTCAGACCGTGGGCGCGGCAACAGGAGCCGTGCCGTTAATGCTGGTCAAGTTGTTATTCGGTGCGCAGCAGCCGCGCCCAAGCATACGGAATACACCGCCTGTGGCGGTGGTTTCCACCCGCATCGCGTAGCGTGTCCGGGTGCGGATAGCGCACACATTCACCGGGCGGCAGTTGCAATCCACAAGGGGATACTGAACCGTTCCCCCTCCGATGGTGATCAACACATTCGCGCCAATAGGCGCGGTGTTCGGGATGTTCTGAGCCACGATGATGCAGTATTTCTCGCAGTTGTTATAACCCCCTGCTGGAAGGTTAATTACAACATTCCCGCCCACAACGTTGACCGCAGTAGAAATGCGGATCCTGTCGCACAGGCGGCAAACAGGCTTACAGGCCATAAAATCACTCCTTAATGTCAGGGGCGGCGAACCAAAGCCCGCCGCCCCGAAATAATCACCCGTTATTCCGGGGAAGTTGCATTATTGCGTTCAAATGTTGCAACTGTAGTTGCAATTAAGAAGCAATATAATGCAAGTTAGCATCCGCAGCCCTGGTTGCAGCCGCAGCCGTTACCGCCCCAGCCCGCAAACTGTCCGCAGCAGTTGGTGGGGAAGTTGACGGGCGTGGGAGGCTGCACCACATAGGCTGGCGTGGGGCACTCCGCGCCAGTGCGGCGCAGAATTTCCGCTTTGTTGGCGTCCATAGCGGCCATCAGGGTGGCGTTCTGCTGGGCCTGGGAGGCGGACAGTTTCAGAGACTGGTTCTCGCTCTCCAGGCTGCGGATGTAGTTGGCGTTCAGCGCATCCAGAATGGCCCGGCTGTTGGCGTTCTGATTGTCAATCACGTCGCGGGTGGTGCTCTGAATGGTGGTCTGGATGGCGCAGGTGTCGGCAGCCATTTGGTTGGCGATCTGCATCTGGCCTACCCGGTTGTCGCAGCAACACTGGGCAAGCTGCGCCTGGAGGGCGTTCTGGCCCTGCATCATGGCCATCTGCGTGGCGTTGAAGCCCTGCTGGGTCGTAAAGCTTAGGTTACAGATGGCGTTATCCACACCGTGGAAACCGGTAAGGATAGAGTTGTTGAGGGCGTAGGTGCTATCACAAATACCCTGCTGGACACCGCGCACGGCGTTCTCCAGACCGTTGAAGTTGAACTCGCTGCACAGGTCGGCTCGGGTCAGAGCGCCCTGAAGGCCGGCGTTGTTGCCGCCCCAGCCGCCGCCGAAGCCGCCCATGCCGCCCCAGCCGAACATACCAAAGATGAGGAATAGGATAATCCAGGCTCCCCAATCGCCGCCCCAGCCGCCACCGTTGTTGTAGCCGGCGCTGCCGGTGGGCGTTACATTCATGACGGCAGGAACGCCGCCGCTTTCACTTCCAAGAGACATTTTTGTTCTCCTTTTTGATGTATTTGCAAGTCTGGCCAGACGTTTGCACAAATTGATTGTTTGTGGTATATTATTTAAGAGGTGGAACTTATATGAAAATGTGCTTTTTTTGCAAATCTTTTCAAATTACAGATAAGTTTTTAGAAAAACCATGTTGTTCAATCTACAAAACAACGCTTGAAATGAATAAATCTTTTGCGGCTTTGCAGGAACAAATTAAAAATGGATTCAAAGCGATTGAAACAGAACGCGAGACAATTACTTAAAACCAAACATGCTTTTCAACCCACTCAGCGGCCCCTCCATTTGCTTTGCCATCTGCTGGGCCTGGTCAAGTTGCTGCTGATTGAGCTTTCCGGAGGAAAGAAGCTGCTGAATCATTTCGTTTGGGTTCTTGCCCTGATTCTGCTGCATGAACTGCTGGAACGCCTGCATTATGTTTATAGGGCCACCCTGGGGGCCGCTTGCACCGCCCATAGCCTGCATAAACGGATTAGCCATTCTCTGTATCCTCCTTCGGTTTAGTTTGCCTGACGGTTTTTTTAAGCCGCTCAGAAAGGATTTCCTCCAATTGGTCGATGGTGACATACCGGCTCATGTCAATTTGCGGCGCAGCCTGCTGGGGAGCGGGATTGTCCGTCCGTTCCACCAAGTTATAGACCACAGTAGAAGGCTTCCCGGTGCTGTCCGCTTTGCGCAGATAGATCACTGGATTGTTGGTGTCCCACAGGGCCACAGCACTGTTTGGGGCTACGAGGTAGCCGTCCGCTTCTCCTTTGCCGCTCACCCAAATAATTCCGCCGTTTTGCGGCCCGCCAGCCGGGGCAATCGGCCCCATATTGGTTTGTATGGGCTGGGGATGCTGTGCCACCTGCGCCCCCTGCATCACCTGACTCTGTCGAAGCTGGGCCAGCTGGTCGGGCACTGGGCCGGGGTAATACGGAGCGGGCTGGTAGCCCCCGTAGGGGTACGGTTGATAGGCCATTGTAAATACTCCTTTTACTTGATCGAGTAAGCAAGTTTTTGGATGGAATTGCTATAACCCATTGCGTTACAATGGTTTTTTAACTTGACGGTAACTTTCAAGAACGCGTCCAGTAATATTGTGGAACCTCTCCCCCGCTGTTCCAGCTATCCCAAAATTGCCCATCCGCTACAGTCACCACATGGCGTCCGGGCATGGAGAGAATAAACGTACCATGTGGGTGGTCGGCAGCAAAATCCGCCACCGTATAGCAGTCCGGGCAATCATCCGGTATCCAGTGGCGGGTAAAGCCGTGACCCTTAAGATACGGCCCCCACACGCTGTCCGCGTTGGGCAGGTCTCCCTGGCTAAAACCTTCCAGAGACAACCCAACATAGGTTTCTTCCCAGGTCTGTCCCAAAGCCTTTGATATGGCCCGGACAGTACAGTCTCCCACGCTTTTCCCCGCCGGGTTCGGCTGGTAATAGGCATAGTTACCCATCATTTGGCCTCTGCCGCTGGCCGCGCTCAATCTCGCAGATATACCGCTCCAGCCCGGAATCATTTCCCTGCCGCTTATACCAAAACACGGTGTCAAAAGCGGTTTCCGCGTCCATTCCTGCGTCAATAAGCCTATCAATCGCGTACATAGCAAACACCTCAAAAAAAGAATAGAAGAACGCAAAAATGCCTATTGGCTTGGCGGCCCTGCCGCCGAATCTCCGCGTCCTCCTATGGGTATATTTTCACAAAAAAGAAGCCCATGGGCAATGTCGCCCACGGGCCTCTTTCGTGACATTTTATTTGTGGTGGAACAGCTTGTCCTCCGTCTTGTACACAATCCTCTTTGCTTGCCGAACGGACAATTCAAATTCTTCGGCCAGCGCCTCATAGGTGAGGCCGTCAAGAAGGCGGCGCTTCAAAATCCTTCGGTCACGTTCCTTCAAAATCCACTCGTCAATAAGGGATTCGAGCTCTGAGCGCGGCAAGTCAAATTGGTACTTCACTTTTTCTTTACCTTATACCCCTTAGCCTTACCCCTGCTCTGCTTCTTCTTTCTGATCTTCAGTTTTTGGCCCATATAGCACATCTCCTTGTTTGCCAGAATTGATGTTGTTCAGGCCCTCGCCGTCCTGCGTGTAGGTGTACGTCTCGAATTGGCTCTCATAAATCAGCCAACCGATGTTGCTTGCGAGCAAAACAACAATTAGCACAATGATTATAATCCATTGCCGCACATCCCGCCGCTCAGCCCTTGCCATTTCTCCCTCATATACGATGTATGGCACGGTTGTTTTCTCTTTCTCCATGCCGATTTCCTTTCTTTAGTCCAACTTCCCCAGCCGGTCCAGCACGGTCATGGTGCGGCAGAAGTCCTCGGACACGTCCAGCGCCCCGTCCCCGGTGCCCTTGAGTGCGCCCTTGCGCACCAGCTTGTCCACCGTGGGCCGGTAGTGGCTGGGCACATCCTCCAGCTTCTCGTAAATAACAACCATCTCGTCGTCCTC
>ERZ808040.1225-NODE-1225-length-18013-cov-4.577721_pt1 | contig 18013 bp, 14 predicted proteins | sample MGYA00380191_ERZ808040 | MGnify/ENA primary metagenome ERZ808040 (study PRJEB31490, sample SAMN06133395) | mouse gut metagenome | isolation source: J6 | host: mice | place: China: Chengdu | collected 2015-05 ...
CACAAATTTGTTTGATGGCAGACGCAAATTTGATATTTGCGTCGCCCCGTCGCGTAAACGCTCCGGAATGGAGATTATTATGAAATATATTATCAAGGACAATCAGGCAGGATTGGTGTTGAAAAACGGAATTTTTCAGAAAATGGTCACGGCGGGGACCTATCATTTTTCTAAAATGGCAGGTTATACGGTGGCAGTGCAGGAGATGCTGGGTGAGATGGATTATCTGGAGGTACCTTACCAGGTGCTTTCCAGGGATCCTGCATTCCGGGAAGCCACAGTACATATGGAAATACCGGACGGCTCCGTGGGTTTCCTTTATATGAACGGAAAACTGACATCTTTTGCCGGCCGGAAAGAGTATGTTTTCTGGAATGTGTTTGACAAATATGAAATGAAGGTTATTTCCATGGAAGAGACGGTGATGGGTGAGGAGATCACAAAGCAGATGCTGACTCTGGTTCCAAAGCATCTCTATGTGGAAGTGTCGGTGGGAGAGGGAGAGACCGGACTGGTATACTATGACAATGTGCTGCAGGAGCCTCTTTCCAGGGGAATATACCGATTCTGGAATTATGGACATACCGTTTCCTTCTGCGTCATCGACAGGAAGCAGAAAGAGCTGGATATTGTGGGGCAGGAGATCCTGACCAGGGATAAGATCGGCATCCGGATGAATGTTGCCTGCATGTACAAAGTACAGGATGCGGTGGAATTTGCCTCCAGGATTTCCGATTTGAAAGGGCAGCTTTATCCCGCGGTGCAGCTTGCCATCCGGGAGATTGTCGGCAACTACAAGCTGGATGAGATACTGGAGGCAAAGGAGCGGATTTCCAGGGAAATCTATGAGGCGCTGCAGGAAAGAGAGGAGATGTTCTGCGTGCATTTTCTGACCGCCGGAATCAAGGATATCATTCTGCCCGGCGAGATCAGGGAAATCATGAATTCCGTCCTTGTGGCGGAGAAGGCGGCCCAGGCCAACGTGATTGCCAGAAGGGAAGAGGTGGCTTCCACCAGGTCACTTCTCAACACGGCGAAGCTCATGGACGAGAACCAGACGCTCTACAGGCTGAAAGAGCTTGAGTATCTGGAGAAGATCTGCCAAAAGGTGGGAGAGATCTCCGTAAGCGGAAGCGCCGGGATCGTGGAGCAGCTTGGGAAAATGATGGGGACAAAACAGCCGCAGTGATACGCTGCGGCTGCCTTATTGACGTCAGGAACCTGTCTGCAATTCACAAGCCGTTCCGGGATAGTGCATCCATGGCGGCCATCCGTCCAACCCGGGTTTGACGGCATCATCCATTCATATTATAATGTTTTTATACAGAGGTATTTCCCTTTTTTCCAAAATAAAATTTTTATCAAATATGAGGAGGTGCACCCATTGAATCAGCTTCACACCATGAAAAATCCATGGGCATCCAGCGGCATGGCCGTCCAGTGCCAACATTGCAACAATGTTTTCACCGCCCAGAGGATCAACTGTTTTGACACACTGTTGTGGCCGGAGGGCAGGCAGGTTTTGGACAGAGGAGACTTTTTCCAACCCGTATGTCCTCAGTGCCATGCCCCGGCAGACCTCGGTTATCCCAGCCGTTATCTTGACCGGGAGCTGGGAATCGCCGCCGTGCTGGTGCCGGGAATCGAAAACCAGGATGTGGGCCAGCTTTTGTCACAAATGAACTACTCTATGGACCGACTGGCACTGAGCCGGATGGAGCACAGAGCGGTGGGCAGCTTCTACGCCATGGCAGAACAGATGCGTATCCGTCAACACCGGCTCAACGACAGGGCAGTCCAGCTCTTGAAACCTTTTATCATTGGCGGCCTGCAATCCCGGGGTTTTGAGGTATGGAACGGCTTCTTTATGGGGGTAACCCATCCCGAAAAGCCGGAACAGATGGACGACACCGTATACTTCTCCACGCAGGAAAATGCGGAAGACGTTTACGCCGAAGATGTCTATCAGTTCCACATATATCTGACAAACGGTGATATCGTTCCTCATGGAATCAATGATACCGCCTACCGGATCTGTATGAATATCCTGGAAGATAATGCACTGGCGGAGGACGACGGACTGTTCCATCTATATGACCTGTCCTGGGCAATCCAATTTCATAACAGCCTTCACCAGGCCTGAAGTTCTTTCCTTTGCGGAATGATGCGTTCATTTAACGGACCGGATATATTGCGTTACTGTAAATATGCACGCTTTTTCATAGCAGATCAGAACCGGGACGAAAAATCAAGTGACCACTCCCGGTTTATTGCAATGTTATGTGCGTACAGGTTTTGTAAATTTGGGCAAAAATAAAGGAGCTATCAATAATGAGATCAGAAATCATTCAGAAAGCAGACTATTTATACCATTCCGGCAATGTGCAGGAAGCACTCCAATATTACGCTGCCTGCCTCTGGCGTGGTGAGGAGGATGACACGGAACTTCTGTCCCAATGGCTTGGGGATAGAGACCTTACGGCCAAAGCAGGCGAACAGGCCGTCTGTGCCTTCATCGCATCGATCCTTTTTACCATAGACCGCTGCCATGAACCCTTGCGGGAGCAGCTGTGGGATTTATGCCACAGTGTTTTTGACCGCATGCCCCCATGCCAAGGCAGGCAGGATACCACGGACAGATACGTTGTGGAGTGTAATCTCTACCGTCATAAGAAAGAGCCGGATAAAGCATTGGATATTATCCAAAAAGGACTCAGCCAGGGCGGCACTACCTCCAGGTATACCTTTGCAGGGTTGACGTACCTTGACCTGGAACAGGAGGAAGAAGCCGAAAAGTATATTGCCCTTGGGTTACAGTCAGACCCTCAAAACGCTGCCGCCTACAATGATCTGGGCGACTACTATTTCAAAAAAAGACGCTGGCAGAAAGCCGGCGAATGTTACTATAAGGTACTGGAGGCCGGTGACTACAACGACTGCAGCTGGGCGGAGCCTTCCTGGATCTTCTGCTGCTTCATGGCAGATGCCAATCCATATGAGAAGGAACGGCTCATGTTGTGCGCCGCCATGGATCTGCACAATCAGCGTGTCCAGGAGCTCTGCCGGATGGCTGTATGGGAGTCTATGACGCCCAATGTGGATTACCTGGGTTACAGCACGGAAAGCATTATCAATGCCCTGCGCAGTATGAGGGAAAGAGGCACTACCTCCGGCGTCGTCCGCTGTGCGGCATCCTGCCAGGAATCCGCAAGCAGCATCAACGCCGTAAATCTGGCAATCAGGCAGATATGCGGAGAGTCTTCCTCTTTCGAATTATCCTCCAGTAAGGCCCAGGATCCGCCCCTTGATATGGTTTGGGATGACGAGGGGATTGTCCTGTGGAACTATTCCGATATCAACGCGCCCCGGCCTGCAGTCCCAAAGCCTTCCGAAGAAGTCAGCCGCCTTGTGGGGGAATTGGCGGCCATGGATTTCTCTCTGAAAGCATGGTATGAAGCAGCGGCAGAATATGCCCCGGGGATTTCCGTGGCACAGCGCGAAGAACTGTACGGCGTCATGGTGTTCCCTCCGAAGCAGGCGGATAACGGGATCTTTGCCGAAGACTGGCTGTTCCGGGTACAGATTGCAGCGGTATGCATCCTGGCACGGATCTCCCTCCATGAAATTGACCGGATCTGCAAGGGGCAGCTGGACTGGCCCATCATCCCTGCCTTTACGCTGGCCGCATGGCTTGCCTCACAGGATGCTTCACATGCCCGGTGGGCGGAGGAGCTTCTGAATATCATACAGCAGCGTATTTCACGGACGAATTACTGCTTTTTCCAATACCCTTATGTCTGCGCCGCTTATCTGCTGCCGGGCAAGAGTGAGGAATATTATACGGCACTGTGGCAATGCCGGCAGTCGCTGCTGGAATGTGACTGAAACTTCAAACACACTCTAATTCTTTTTGTGTTTACCATATGCAAAAATGCCGGCCAGAATGCCGGATAATGCAATTCCGGCCGCCACCCGGCGCCATACTGCGTTACGGCTGCCTGGGTTCTCCGAAGGATTATCTCCTTCCGCAGCCGGGGGGGTTGTTTCGTCATGGTCTGACACCGGAAAAGATGTGGGTGCACCTGTCTCATTGTTTTCTGACACCGGAAAAGATACGGATGCACCTGTTTCGGTGTTCTCTGACGCCGCAGAGGATGCGGATGTGCCTGTTTCGGTGTTCTCTGACGTCGCAGAGGATGCGGATGTGCCTGTTTCATTGTTTTCTGACGCTGCAGAGGATGCGGATGTGCCTGTTTCATTGTTTTCTGACGCTGCAGAAGATGCAGATGCACCTGTTTCGCTGTTTTCCGGCTTCTGCGAAGACGAGGACACTCCTGTTTTGCCGTCGTCTGCCCCAAAGATATCATTCACAAAGCACATCAGGTCTTCCGCAAGCTGTCTGCGCTCCTGTTTTTGCTCCTCGGTTGAGCCTCCGTACGCCCCGGAAGAATACATATCTTCCTCTGACAGCAGGTCTGACCCATGCTCATAGCTGGTCAATATGTGAAACTCTTTCTGTTCAGAAGCGCAGGCATCATAAAGTGCCTGTACCTCCGGCAGAAAATTTCCTCCGGGATCATGCTCCGACACGGCAAAAAAGGCCGGGACAGTGATCTGGGAAAGCGCTGCCGGCCCGTCACCTATCGAGCCGGCGGGCGAGGACAGTATACCTATCCCCACAAGCTCCGGAATATACGGTGCGGCAACCGCTGTGGCATTTCCGCCATCGGATGCACCGATTCCTATGATTTCTGTTACTCCGCGTTCCCTTAACACCTGCGCAGCGGCAAGTACATCCAAGTCCCAGCGGCGTACCGGGGCTGACTCGGAGGGAAGGTTGTCCCGAAAGCTCCACAAAATCACCATATACCCGGCATCCACAAGCCGCTCGGCATAAGGAAGCCAGCTGTTGACCTTCCAACCGTTTGCATGGCCCAGCGTAATACCCTTACTTCCCTCTCCCAAAACATAACCGCATATCAGGACACCGTCCTGAGTACGGAACTGTACGGCATTCTCCCTGTATTTTGCCGGGAAACGATATTCCTCCGGCAGGTGATAGTCTAACGGAACGTCATTCCCTGTGGCAACGATAATGCTTTCACTTTCTGCGGCTTTCCCACGGACAGGTACACAGAACATTATGGTGCACAGAATCAAAAGAATGCAATAAAATGCTTTTCTTAACATAAATAACCCTTTCAATGCTCCAGAAATTCGCTTCCGCAAGAATAACTGTACCTATTCCTAACATGACTAAGCTGAACACCCAAAACAGATTTATTGTTATATATTTGATTATACGGTATTTGCCCGCCACCTTCAAATCCTATTTATATGATTTGCCGGCAGAATTCAATGGCAGAATAGATAAATCCTGTATATTTCCCTGAATGGTTTTGAACAGAGCAAGACGGAAAAAGATGAAATTACCGAATACGTCCTTGACAAGCAGCAGCATGCTCTGGATAATACATTTAATATTAAGAAAACGCAGCTATGATTGCGAAAACAGAAAGTATGGGGTATGGAAATGAAAAACAGTATGTTTGCAAAAGCGTTAATGCTCAGTCTCGTCCTTATGTCAGCCGGGTGCCAAAGAGAAGACGGAAATGAGGCTTCCGGGGTATATGGAGTGGAATCCCCAGGCCCGGAGCCTGAACCGGGAGGTGCAGACTCCAGGGATGAAAGCGGCGGCCATGTATCTTCAGGCGAAAACTTGGAACCGCCGGAGCTGCTGGATGGGTTTCTTGCCGGTGAGGTACCTGCATTATATGTTGAGGGGACGGGAATGCTTATGGTATCCGACCTGACATTTGACGAGGAAGATTATTTCAGTTATTCCGTGGGAGAAAGGATTGACCTGGATAATGACGGTGTGGACGAACAGATCCTGAAGGGCCCTTACGGCGGGATATACCTTGATGCCAGAGACGGTAAAGTCTGCATACTGGCTGTGGGAGAAGGAACGGCCGGGGTTCTGTTTTATACACATTTTGACAGTGCGGTCTGGATCGGACACTGTGATGTTACACATATGGGCCGACAGGTGTATTGGATGGAAAAATATGACGGCAGCGGGAAGATTGTGGACGAGTTTAAACTGAGTGCGGAATATTGGGATTCCCCCGACGACAGATACGACGAAAACAGTGAATTTACTTACCGGGATGAACAGATCACCATGACAGAATTTGAAGCCCTTCGGGATCAGATTTTGGGTATGGCGGCTTTGCCGTGGGGAGACTCGTGAACAGTATATGGCGGAATCACTGAAACCGGAAATATGGGTTTACAGCAAAGCGGAAGGAAGTTCCTGAATATGGAAAATTTTATAAGTATTTTATATACAGCAGGAAGGAAAAAGAGTAGAATAAGAAGCAGTGCCGGACATCGGAGAGAAATATAGAGTGATTCAGGAGGACATTATGGGTGTATTATCCGATTTGGAACCGAAAAGCGTATTTTATTTTTTCGAGGAGATAACAAAGATTCCCCACGGTTCGGGGAATGTAGGGCAGATCAGCGATTATCTGGTAAATTTCGCAAAGGAGAGAAATCTTTTCTGTATTCAGGACGAATGGAAAAACGTGATCATTGTCAAGGACGCGACTCCCGGGTACGAGAAGGAGCCTGCCGTTATCCTTCAGGGGCATATGGACATGGTGGCGGTGAAGAAGCCGGACTGTGAGATTGATATGAGGACAGAGGGGTTGCGGGTTGCGGTGGACGGAGACGTGATTTATGCGGAGGGCACAAGCCTGGGCGGTGACGACGGCATAGCAGTGGCCTATTCCCTTGCGCTGCTGGACTCCCACACCATCAAACATCCTAAACTGGAAGTGATCATCACTGTGGACGAGGAGGTGGGCATGGACGGAGCCAGGGCCATTGACCTTTCCATGCTGACCGGAAACAGGATGATAAATCTGGATTCTGAGGAGGAGGGAATCTTCCTCACCAGCTGCGCAGGCGGCGCCAGAGTGAAATGCAGGCTGCCGTTAGCCTTGGAATCCTGCCGGGGAGCCGGGTTTCAGGTAACGGTGGGAGGCCTTCTGGGAGGCCATTCCGGCGGAGAGATACACAAGGAAAGAGGAAACTCCAACTGCCTGTTCGGAAGGCTGCTGCAAAGAGTATCCCGTCAGATTCCGGCCCGTCTCTGTGCGGTAAAGGGTGGTCTGGCGGACAATGCCATTCCCCGGGAAACTTCCGGCTTGCTGGTGGTGGAGGAAAAGGACGAAGGCGCCTTCCGGGAAATTCTGGCCGGACTGGAAAAGGAGATCAGGGCGGAGCTTGCCACAAAGGATCCCGGTTTCTACATCCGGGTAGAAGCGGCGGGAACAGCGGACAGCTCAACCGGACGTGCAGCCGCAGCGGAAGAGGCTGGCCGGAACGGAACCGGTGCAGGGGAAATGGTATATCAGTGTCTTAGCGTTTCGGATACCAGGAAAGCGGCCGATTTTCTCACGGCATTGCCCAACGGCGTACAGGCCATGAGCGCGGATATTCCCGGCCTGGTGGAGACGTCGCTGAATATGGGGATACTGGAGCTTGATGCCATGGAATGCTGTAGCCAGGCGGGCAGAGCTGAAACAGGGGAGGCGGTGCTGCTTGCTGAGTTTTCCGTGCGAAGCAGTGTGGAAAGTGCAAAGCATGCCCTGATCGACAAACTGGCTGCGGTTACGGGACTTGCAGGGGGAAGCAACGAAGTCACCGGGGATTATCCGGGATGGGCGTACCGGAAGGATTCACCCCTGCGGGATAAGATGGTGGCGCTGTATGAGAGGATGTATGGTGAGGCGCCCAAGGTGGAAGCCATCCATGCGGGACTGGAGTGCGGTATCCTGGGCAGTAAGATCGAAGATCTGGATTGTGTCTCTATAGGACCCCAGATGACGGCGATCCATACTACGGAGGAAACCCTGAGTATCTCATCCACCAGGCGGGTCTGGGAATATCTGGTGGCATTGTTGGAAGATAAGGAATGAAAGGTCCTGAGACTTGGCTGATAATCTGTGCCGGAAGACAGAGCTTCCAGAGAAGGGCGATGCAGGAAACTGAAAAGAAGGTGGAAGGATCCTGCTTGCTGGGCATTTGTGGCTTTGCAAAACAAAACAGCGCGGAAATGAGGTAAAAATGCAAAAAATATATTTTCAATGTGATTACGCAGAGGGTGCCTGCCCGGAGATACTGGAGCGCCTGGCCCACACTAATCTGGAACAGACCCTGGGGTATGGGGAAGATATTTACTGTGAACAGGCGGCGGAAAAGATACGCAGGGCCTGTGAAGACGAGACCCTGGGGGTTCACTTTATGGTGGGAGGGACCCAGGCAAACCTGACGATTATAGACGCCGCCCTCCGGGCCCATCAGGGTGTGATCTGTGCCGAGACAGGGCATATCAATGTCCATGAGACCGGAGCCGTTGAGTCCTGCGGACATAAGGTACTGGCGCTTCCCTGCGGTGAGGAGGGAAAGCTTACCGCAGAACAGGTACGCAGAGTCTGCCGGGAACATAATGCCCTGGGCAGGGATCATATGGTACAGCCGGGCATGGTCTATCTGTCCAGTCCGACGGAGCTGGGAACCATCTATTCTGCGGCGGAGCTGAAAGACTTCCATGAGGCGTGCAGGGAGTACGGACTATACCTATTTTTGGACGGGGCCAGGCTGGGATATGGACTGGCCGCTTCGGACAATGACCTTACCCTTCCCCTTTTGGCAAAGTATACGGATGTATTTTACATCGGCGGCACCAAAGTGGGGGCATTATTTGGAGAGGCCGTGGTCATCAGCAGCGAGACTTTGAAGAAGGATTTCAGATATATTATGAAACAGAAGGGCGGACTGCTGGCAAAAGGGCGGCTTCTGGGAATCCAGTTCGACACCCTTTTCACCGACGGGCTTTATTTTGAAATTGCGGCCCGGGCCAACCGTTATGCGGAGGAAATCCGGGAGGCCATGAGGAAAAAGGGGTATATTTTCCTGGCGTCAAACCATACGAACCAGATATTTGTGGAGATGCCGGACCGGGATCTGGAAGTACTGGGGGAAAGATTTGTGTATTCTTATGACAGAAGAGTGGATGACACCCACAGCCTGGTGAGGTTTTGTACCAGCTGGGCCACCAAAGAGGGAAATGTGGAGGCTCTGGTACATGCCATAGAAGCTTTGTGAATTGTCTGATCCCGGATCAATAACGGCTTTACCGGCAGGAGCGTATCATGAAATACAGTATCATTATGAGAAAAAGAGGAATGAAATATGGGGTTTAATCAGGAAAAAATGAAACAGATCAGGTGGCTTATGGTTTTGGCGGCTGCGCTGGTCCTTGGGATTATTTACAGTGACCGGGTTCTTGACGGGTTGGGTTTTGCTTTCCAGATCGCCAGGCCTTTTCTCTATGGCGGCGTTATTGCGTTTGTGCTGAACCTGCCTATGAAGGCCTTTGAGAACAAAATGCTGAAGCACTGGAACGGGAAAGCGGCGGCAAAGCTGAAGCGCCCACTCTGTATGGTATTGTCTATTGTGGCGCTGTTTCTGGTAATCACTGTTGTCATCGGCACAGTAGTCCCCCAGGTGACAACCACTGCGGCGGAAGTGGGCAAGAAGATCCCGGCTTTTGTGGACAGGGTAACGGTGGAATTGGAGAATCTGGCGGCAAATTATCCGGAACTGGCGGAAAAGGTAGAGGAACTGGAAGACATAGAGATCAACTGGGATTCCCTGGTGGACTCGGTGATTGATTTCCTGAAAAACGGCGCAGGGGATATGCTTACTTCTACAGTCAGCGTGGCCAGCGGTATTATCGGTGGGGTTGTCAACAGTGTCATCGCGTTTATTTTTGCCCTTTATATTTTGTCCCAGAAGGAAAAGCTGGGCAACCAGTCCGTCAGGATCATTTCCGCTTATCTGCCGGAGAAGGTGGGGGATAAAATATTACAAGTCTGCTCCATGCTCCACAAGAATTTCAGCAATTTTATCACCGGGCAATGCCTGGAAGCCGTTATCCTTGGGACTTTGTTTGTCATTTTTATGACGATCTTCCGGATGCCCTATGCGCTGATGATCGGCGTGCTCATTGCTTTCACGGCACTGATCCCCATTGTGGGAGCCTTCATTGGTTGTATTGTGGGAGCGTTTCTGATCCTCATCGATAACCCTCTGCTGGCCATGTGGTTTGTGATTATGTTCCTGATCATCCAGCAGATTGAGGGAAACCTGATTTATCCCAAGGTGGTGGGCAATTCGGTGGGCCTGCCTTCTATTTGGGTGTTGATGGCGGTTAGCCTTGGAGGCAGCCTTTTCGGCGTGTCGGGGATGCTGTTTTTTATCCCCCTGCTTTCCACGGTCTATGCATTGATCCGGGAAGGGGTCAACAGGCGCAACGCGGAGAAAGGGAAATATTTTCCGCTGGCGCGTCCGGCAGGGACTGCGGAAGGGGGCAGGCAGGCGGATCCGGTTCGTTTGGGGCAAAGGGGCAGGAAACAGACGGATTCCCAGAAAAAATCCCGAACCAATAAGGGGCAGCAGAAGAAGTAGCGTCGCCGGGCATTGGACAAAGAAATCTGCCTGGCTATGTGGAGCAAAATGTTTATGCTAAACTCCCATACAATCAGCTGTATTACCATACATCAAAGTCTGGGAGTTTAGCAAATGCACACAAAATGGTCAAATATAGCCCATTTTGGCGACCTGCAGGCTCGGGATTTCATGCAAGGAAGCACGAAACGCCTCCCGGTTTCCGCAGGCGGGATTCAGGATTTTTACTGCAAATGGGAAGCTTTGGACAGCCGGGCGGTGTGTGGGAATTTATAGCCATACGATTCGGTGGCTTCCGGTGACTGGCAGATTGACATGGAGGATGGAAAAGAGATATGGCGGCAGCAACTATGACAAGGGAAGAGCGGATGGCTACGGAATCTATCGGGAAACTCATGGCCAGTATGACTCTGCCCGCTATTCTTGCACAGATCATAAATATTTTATACAGCATTATTGACCGGGTCTACATCGGGCATATGGACGGGGTAGGAGCCAACGCGCTGACGGGCGTGGGGGTCACTTTCTGCATTACGGTATTCATATCGGCGTTTTCCGCTTTTATCAGCAACGGCGCGGCACCTTTGGCTGCAATCTGGCTGGGGAAGGGAGACCGGGAGCGGGCGGAGAAAATACTGGGGAACAGCGTCAGCTTCCTGTTCATCTGCGCGGTGGCGCTGATGGCGTTTTTCTATGCATTCCAGAAACCGCTGCTGTATATGTTCGGCGCCAGTGACGCCACCATTGGCTATGCCATGGATTATCTGTCCATTTACCTTGTGGGGACGCTTTTTGTGGAACTGGCCCTGGGGCTGAACGCCTTTATCATCTGTCAGAGCCAGCCGAGGACCGCTATGCTTTCCGTGCTGATCGGAGCCGTTGCCAATATTATTTTGGACCCCATATTTATCTTCGGGTTTCATATGGGAGTCAAAGGCGCAGCGGTTGCCACGGTGATTTCCCAGGGACTCAGTGCGGCATGGGTTCTCGCATTCCTGTTGGGCAGAAAATCATCTCTGAAAATACGCAGAAACTGTATGCGCCTGGAGGGCGGGATCTTAAAAAGTGTGTTTTCGTTAGGGATATCCCCCTTTATTATGCATGCTACGGAGAGCTTTATCAGCATCGTATTGAACCATGGCCTGCAGGCTTACGGCGGCGATATGCATGTGGGTTCCCTGACCATCATGCAGAGCATCATGCAGCTTTTTTCCGCGCCTATCAACGGTTTTACCCAGGGAATGACGCCCATTGTGAGTTACAATTATGGGGCACAGAACTTCACCAGGGTGAAAAAACTGTACCGCTGGATGATCGGAATGTGTTTTGGGTTCCGCTTGTTGACCACCGCGACAAGCATGGTTTTTCCCCGGTTTTATGCGGGATTCTTTACGGAGGAGGCGGAACTGGTAATGCTGACGGGGCGTGTCATGCCGGTCTTTATGGCGGGTATGCTGGTATTTGGACTGCAAAACGGCATCCAGCCTACTTTCCTTGCATTGGGGCAGGCGAAGATATCGCTTTTCATTGCAGTGCTCAGAAAAATAATTCTGCTGATACCTTTGGCCATTATCCTGCCGCGGTTTATGGGGGTGATGGGAGTCTATTATGCGGAACCCATTTCTGATGTCCTTTCCGCAACTATTGCCACGGTGCTCTTTGTAGTAAATATCAGGAAGATCCTTTCCAAGGAAGCGTTGGAAAAGATACGGTAGCAGGAGATGGCGGCAAGAATCTTGTGAACTGATTTCTTAAGCAATAATCCATGCTTTGTGAGTCTTATTTGGCGGGAGTTCTGTTGTTTTCAACAAAAAACACCAAAACATTGATTAATGTTTTGGTGTTTCCTGATGTATCGGAGTGGCGGGATTCGAACTCGCGACCTCCGCCTCCCTAAGACGGCGCTCTAACCAAGCTGAGCCACACCCCGTGAACATTTAGAATTATACTATGCCGCAGGAATAAATGCAAGTACTTTTTTTAATTTCTACAAATTTGCACAAAATACGGAGAAATACATATTTTGTCTATACAATTGTCGGCGTTGTTATACAACATACTTCTCAGATAATCCAATCATTCATAGCTTTCTCAATTTTTATGGTGTATAATTCAGATAAAGTACATTGGGGCATGTATACTGTAGTCATATGTTACGCTTATGGGAAAAACAGAACGGTCAGATGATTCCATGATGGCGGGTGAGACAGAGGAGAAATAAATAACTGCCCAATCAAGCACGAGATTGTTGAAAAGGAAGTTATCAGAAATGGTCAGACGGGTCAGGGATAGTATTCAATTTGTCATTACGGAAATAATACGAAACGGGAGAAGTATTCTGTTTGTCTATTTAGCATATGAAACAATCAATGCTGTGCTGCCGTACATTTTTAATTTGTATACAAAATATCTTCTTGACATGCTTGCAAAAGATATCCTATTGAATGAATTGGTGATAACTTCTGTCTTGACCTTTGGCATGATTATGTTCCTGAACTTTGTTGTGAAATTATTGCTGAACATTAAGACTCCGGAGATTATAAAAGTCACGATCCGTATTAAGCAGAAAATATCCCAAATAACACTAAGTACAGCATATAAAAATATTGAAGATCCTCAATTTCTAGATGCAAGAGAAATAGCGGATAAATCGTTGAATATGATAAATGAAGGATTTCAGGGAGTGATACACGCAATGTTTGGCGTATGGGGTTGTATTGCCTCTATCGCCATGTATTTGTTCTGCGTTGGAGTGCAAAGGTGGTATTTGCTGGTATTTGTTTTTGCCGCCTCCTTTTTGCAATTTCTCATCTCAAAGAAGATGAATACATTAAAATATGACAAAAACAAGAAATGCACTCTTTGGGAAAGAAAAAGCAAATACTATTTTAAGCTGCTGTGCGATTATAACTATGGAAAAGATATTCGAATATTTGGCCTGGGCAGAATCATCCGCGATAAATTCCGCGAGGCAAAACACACACAAGTATGCTTAACAAAAAAATTCCATGCTGCCTGTAGGCGGATCTTGGGTGCGTCGGCTGCATACAAGATAGTGACGGAGGGAATTATCTTATTATTCTGTGCTCAAAGTTATATACGTGGTGAGATCACAATCGGCTTATTTTCATTGCTTTACACATCTTCCAGACAACTATTCAACATACTTGATGTTTTATGGAAAAATATTTCTATACTTGATGCGCAAAGCTATGTGATTGGGGATTTGACAAAATTTCTGCAATTTGCAGATGAGCGGGTTGATGGATCACAGGAAATCAAAGAATTTCAGTCAATAGAAATACAAAACATCTGGTATAGGTATCCGGGAAAGACGGAATATGTGTTTCAGGATTTTTCTTTATCATTACATAAAAATGAGAAAATAGCGCTGATCGGATATAATGGTTCAGGTAAGACGACGTTAATTAAATTGGTCTGTGGTTTGTTGACACCGGAAAAAGGGAGAATACTGGTGAATGGGACAGATATATCCGAAATACGTGATACAAATTATTTTAAGCTTTTTTCTGCCGTTTTTCAGGATATTTATATTTTTGCTTTTTCGGCGGCGGAAAATATTATACTGTCTGATAAGGAGCCGGATATTGACCGGGTAAGGGATAGCCTGAACCGGGTAGGGTTGCTTCGCAAGTTTGAGGATTTGCCAAAGGGAATACATACGCCTCTGACACGAACCCTTGATTCGGAGGGGATTGAACTGTCTGGCGGTGAAAAACAACGGATGGCATTGGCAAGAGCTTATTATAAAAACGGCCAGATTGTGGTTCTGGATGAACCGACAGCAGCGTTGGACCCAATGGCAGAGTATAATATTTATAAGGAATATGCAGCTATTTCGCAGGGGATACTGTCAATTTTTATTTCCCATAGAATATCCTTTGCGCAGTTTTGCGATAGGATTATCTTTTTAAAGAATGGAAAGATTGTAGAGCAGGGGACGCATGACGAGCTTATGCAGAAAAAGGGGGAGTACAAGTACTTCTTTGAACTGCAGTCAAGGTATTTTGTGGATTAATTGCGAGAGAGGTTTTATGTGGTGAAAAAGAAAGGAACATTTTTCCAAAAACTTGAAATATGCCGAGTGTGTACAAAGCTTATATATAAATGTAAAAAAAGTTATTTTGTCTATATGCTTCTTTCGGCAGTATTGAGTGTCCTGAAAATTTATTGGCCAATATATTATATGAAAAATGTGATTAACGGGCTGTTGGGGGGAGACATAGATAATATTGTGTCAAACAGCTTATTGTTAGTGTTGGGAAGTGCTGCTTTTTGGGGATGTGAACAGCTTTTAGAGCAGAAAATGGAAGCAATCAATATAGTGTTGGTGTCTTGTTTTGAGGAAGAGCTGGGCAAGAAAATGGCTGGGCTGCCATATGAGTTGCAGGAAAGTGCCGAAATGCTGGAGAAGATAGAATTGGCACTTGAACCCATCAATAAGCAGAATGTTCTGCCAAGGTTTGTCAATAATTTAAAGGATATTGTTGCAGAATTACTGATCATTCTTTTCGGCGGGATAGTGATTGTAGATTTGAGGATCGAATTTATATTTTTGATATTGGTTATTGTGAGCATAAATTCTTTTCTGCACCAAAAGGCACAAAAGGCGCAGTTCAATTTTTACAAAGTAATTACGCCGATTAACAGAAAGTTTGGATATTATAAAGAGCTTTCTCAGAATTATCAGATGGGAAAAGATGTTCGAATATATGAAATGAGCGAATACATAATCAATAAGATAAAGGAATATGATGATGAGAGTCATCGTGGATTCAAAAAGTTATTCACTAAGATTGGATTATGCCAGGGGAGCATTGCGGCTAATATACAGCTGCAGACCTTTGCCATTTATTTATATATGATATATATCATGCGTAAGCAGTCTCTTTCGGTGGGTGATTTTACATTGTATGTAGGCACTGCCATTCATTTTGCCAATACAATCTCCAAATTATTTAATTCTTTGATTGAGGCCCGCCAGGTAACGGAGTATTTGGAGACGTATGTGGAATTAATTACGGAGAAGGACAGGAAGACGCCAAATACAGAAAAGACCAATAACAATATTGACTTGGCCAGAAGAGATATTAACCTGGTTGAATTCAAAAATGTTTCTTATTGCTATCCGGGCAAAGAGCAATATGCGATAAGAAACCTTTCTTTTACAATTAATAAGAAAGAAAAAGTGATGCTGATTGGGGCAAACGGCTCCGGTAAATCAACTATAGTGAAATTGCTGTGCCGCCTATGTGTACCCACAGAGGGTGAAATTCTTGTAAATGGAAAAAACATAAACTTGATTAGTGACAGTGAATATATGGATCTTCTGAGTGTGGTATTCCAGGATTACAAGATATGGGATTGTACGGTCAAAGAATATATCTGTGGAAAAAATGAATATAACGAAGGAAAAGTAATTGAAGTATTAAAGAACATTGGCTTATATGAGAAGATTTTAAAATTAAGCATGTACATGGAAACTCCTTTGACCAGGAACTTCCATAATGAGGGGATTGAAGTTTCGGGAGGTGAAGGCCAAAAACTGGCATTAGGAAGAGCGTTGTACAAGAATGCGCCGATTGTTATTATGGATGAACCAACGGCTGCACTGGATCCGTTGGCCGAATATGATTTTTATGAGAAGGCATCTTCTTTGTATGACAGTGATATACTCCTTCTCATATCGCATAGAATGGCTTCCTGCAAATTGTGTGATAAAATAATTGTCTTGGAAGAAGGAAAAATTGTAGAAACAGGCAGTCACGATATGTTGTTGTCCCTAGGGGGGATATATCGAAAAATGTGGGAAACTCAGGCAGGACTATACAATGGAAGTTCAAAAATGGAGAGCTTATTATAATAATCTTTAACTTACAGGAGGGTACAGGAAATGGAGTATGTAGCATGCAATATAACTATGTATGGGATGTGTGGGGAGGCAGTCGAGTTTTATGAAAAAACCTTTGCGATAAAGGAAAAAGTGATCCTTACATTTGGCGATGTCGCCGAGCAGTTAAACTTTGGCAATTTTGTACAGGGAAAGGAACATTTGATTTACCAGGCAAAGCTGTTTTTACCCTGTGAAAAAGGAAAGTTTCTGCTTATGATGGGAGATTCTCCTTCCATATTGTTTAATGGTGGCTTGCTTGGAAGCTGTAAGGATAACATTACGATTAACATAGGCTTTTCAACAAAAGAGGAGTTGCTAAATATTTATACAAAGTTGTCTGAAGGCGGGAAAAATAATATTCAGCCACGATATACTAATGAACATATTTTTGAGGGGAGTTTGATAGATCAATTCGGGATATGTTGGATTTTACGGACAGAGGAACAGGGATAAAACGAAACATTGCGGTTCATGCCGTGTAGTGGTATGATGAATTTAAATGATGTATGGAACCATATGGACGCAATGAAGGGAAAGACATGGAAAGGAATAGATTACATGAATTTACAAGAATCAGAAGCAAGGCTGCGGGGATTAAATGAGGAGATAGACAGACTGCTGAAAGAACGGGAAGATGTGTTAAAAGAATGGAATATTGCTTTTGGCACAGAAAATTCGGAGGGAGTCGCCTGTGTTGACGAAAGCGCTGGAAATTGCCATAATCTATACCTGGTTAATGGCGATTCAAGGATGCAGGTGTGCCGTATTGGTGCTGAAGATATGAACGGCAGCAGAGATGATTTCTATAAACGTATCGACACGTCTGTCAAAATTTTGAATATCGCAAACGGACGGGCGTATGTATTGCCGGATTACCAGTGGAACCTTATCTATGCGAAAGCGATGGAAATCAGGGAAGAATTCAGGCAGCAATTGTAGCACATACCAATAGGAGGAAGTTATGGTTCAGGGATCCCAAAAGCACCGCCCAAAGGCCGGTAATCCAAAAACTAACAAACCAAAGGCTGGCAACGAAAAATTTAAAAACCCCAAAGCAGGCACTCAAAAAATGGAACACCCCAAAGCAGGCACTCAAAAAACGGAACACTCCAAGGCAGGCGCTCAAAAAACGGAACGCCCCAAGGCAGGCACTCAAAAAATGGAACACTCCAAAGCAGGCGCTCAAAAAATGGAACACCCCAAGGTAGGCGCTCAAAAAACCAAATACCCGAAAGCGACTGTTTCAAAAGCTGACAAGCAAAAAACTGAGAAACAAAAACCCGATAACAATCCAAGTGGAACCCCCAACCCCGGTATTCCCAAATCCGGTTCCCCCAAACCCAATACCGGCAGGCTCTGCCCTGTGGCGCAGAAATGCGGCGGCTGCCAGTGGATTGGCAGGGGTTACCAGGAGCAGTTGGCGGCAAAAGCCACACGGTTTCGCAAACTCATGGAACCCTATTGCAGGCCGGAACAGATAATTGCAATGGAGGATCCCACCCACTACCGTAATAAGGTACACGCGGTGTTCGGGGAAGACGGAAGGCATAACATTAT
>ERZ808040.1229-NODE-1229-length-17971-cov-11.596625_pt1 | contig 17971 bp, 16 predicted proteins | sample MGYA00380191_ERZ808040 | MGnify/ENA primary metagenome ERZ808040 (study PRJEB31490, sample SAMN06133395) | mouse gut metagenome | isolation source: J6 | host: mice | place: China: Chengdu | collected 2015-05 ...
ATAGAGGTGAAAATGTGATTTCGGAAATTTTTGAAGCCTTATAGAACAAGGGGTTCGAGTTTCCGAGAGCACACTATACCAATAAAAAAGGTGATTATTTAAAGATCCATGAAGCGAAAATAGAACAGCTTCAGTACATCTATGATAATGAGCCGTCCCCCCTGCTCGTGGCATATCATTACAGGACGGATGCGGTTGCCATCACAGGCCGTTTCAGGGATGCCGTCGTTTTTGACGGAAAGCCGGAGACAATTCATGCATGGAATGAAAAAAAGATAAGAATGCTGCTGATCCAGCCTTTAAGTGCCGGGGCTGGCCTGAACCTTCAGGAAGGCGGCCATATCCTGATCTGGTATACACTGCCATGGAGCCTGGAAGAATACCTGCAGACAAATTCCAGAGTATTCAGGCAGGGGCAGAACCACGCGGTTTCAATTATCCATATCGTCTGCAGTGAAACGATCGATGAAAGGATACTTCGGATACTTGAGATGAAAAATGAAACACAACAGGGACTGCTTGATGCAGTTAGGCATACGGTGGGTATCCGCGAACAAAAAGCGGCTTCATAAAATACGATCCCATCAAGCAGGTTTTCCCCGTGTATCGAGTCTTTCAGACTCGGTTTCCATGCTGAAGGAGGTTTATAACCATAACCAACAGCAAAACAGGAAGGAGAGATACAAATGAACACAGTTCCAATAGTCATCAAAAAAACAACGGATGGCGAAAGGGCAATGGATATCGCGTCGAGATTGCTGGACGACAATATCATACTCCTGACAGGGGAAATTAATGACATGATGGCAGAAGTCGTGATTGCACAGCTTTTATACTTGGATTCACTGGGTAAGGAGGAGCCGGTTCATATCTATATTAACAGTCCCGGAGGTTCCGTGACAGCAGGCCTGGCAATCCTGGATACAATGAGACTGGTAAAAAGTAAAATATACACTTATTGTATCGGACTTGCAGCAAGCATGGGAGCGGTTCTTTTATCATCAGGGGACAGGAGGTATATCGTGCCACACGCGGAAGTAATGATTCACCAGCCTTTGGGCGGTACAAGAGGCCAGGCAAGCGACATCGAGATTGCTGCAGAACACATCAGCAGGACAAAAAAGCTCCTGAATACCATTCTTGCTGAAAATTGCCACAAACCATATGAGGACGTATCGCGGGATACGGAACGTGACAACTGGAAATCGGCAGAAGAGGCGCTGGAATATGGTCTTGTTGATAAGATTATCAGCAGTCTTGATGAAATTGAGAATGAAGAATAATCTTCTATTTATCGGGAAGATATAAGTCATCCTCTGCATAAATCAGGTCTGGATCAGGAATCTGGTTGTAAATGGCAAGTTCATCCACGGAACTGTCAAATTCAAGTGCAAGTTCTGACAGGGTATCGCCCCAGATAATGTGATAAACCCTGTTACCATTGGCATCAACAATACAGCGTGATGTTTCGGCAGCGTCAGCCAGAGGTATATCAGTCACAGGGCAGGATGGATCGTCAGGCTCGACATTCTGCGCAACGAGCTGTCCATCTTCGTTTTCAATGACAGGATATTCCCTTCCATTAATAATGACGTAGAGATTATCCATATCTGAAGCAGCCTGATTATCAGAAGACAGTGAAAGTAAACCATTATACAAACTTTCGTCCAATACGACATTAAGGGTATCCGTATCAGACGCATACATGGATTTTGCAAAAGACATTGTGGATACGCCAAGAAGCGTAATACAGATGACACCACATGCCGCATAGACACAGGTATTCCTAAAATTATTCTTATTCATAACTGAGACCTCCTATAATCGCCTGAAATAAATACTTTGTAATTATGAGAATGATGTGATAAGATATAATCTATCACAAAAATAAGTTGAAATCAACCGATTAATGGTAAAATAAATAGTAAATATTAAGAATATTTGTTTGTATATGGTTGAAATAATATGGGGATAAAACCCGTCAAAACTGAATAAGGAACAAAAATGAACAAAAAGAGAGACAAAGGAGAACAAAAATGAGCAGTAATTTAGACTATTTAAGACAGTATGCGCCGATCACTGTTAATATCCAGGGAGAAGTAAGTTTTTCCCACATTTCCAAACTGTATGAGGGGGAAGAACTGGTCGCTGCCAACAAAAGGGCGCAGGAGCATGGCGGCTTACCCAGTAACAAACCATACTGCACACTTTCGCTTGACAGTCCTCGGATACTGAATCCGCAGACGCTTCCGTCAGACGTTGTGGCAGTTATGCAGGAAAGATTTAAGCCGGTGAAGGGGACAAATACAGTAAGGTATTATGCCACGAGCAAGAGCCCGAGTCTTCCGCCGGTAGCATATTCCGTATATGCAGGCGCTGAACTTGCGGGGCAGGGCATAGCCGATAAGCTGCATCCACTGGAATATGAGCTGGATACGGGATTAACCGTAACCGTCGGGGCAAGAATCTTTAATACAGCGGCGGGCGTGGGCGTAGGGATTGATTATGTACTGATCGATGAGCCGATCAGGTACTATGAATCCAATGCCCTTGCAGATGCCCTTGCAAGCCAGGGTGTAACATATGTTGCGCCGGATAACAGCCAGAATGTATCAACAAAGCGTCCAGTATCTGCCGGGACGCCCGTTAATAATAGTACATATGCACCTGACGGTTATGCCAATATTCCGGAAAATCCTGATGAAATGCTGTCATATGGCGGGGAAATGCCATTTGAACAGGATTTTTATTATGAAGATACAAACAATACCGCGCCGGTTGCTGCACAAATGCGGAATACTGCCCCCCAAAACAATATGAACGATAACAGGACGGGACAGGGTGGATATGAAACGCAGCCGCAGGGAAATGCAGATGGGAACAGAACCAGACAGAATGTTCAGAGGACAGCGCAGCCACAGGGAAACGCTTCAGGGCAGAACGTTTACAGGACACAGATGCAGCCGCAGGGAAATGTGTCTGGACAGGGTGCTTATAAGGCGCAGATGCAGCCACAGGGAAACAGGACTGCAAATGCACAGACGGGACAAATGCCGGCCAGCCCGATGGTGAGAATGGGAACACCCAGCCAGCTGCAGGGCAGGACTGCGTAGTGAAAAAAAGCGGCAGAGGGAATCCTTTGCCGCTTCCATGGAAAATTCGTGCGTGCGAGGAGGCAGGACATTGATATACACATTATTATGTACCGCCCTGACAGGACTCATTTCCCTGGCAGGCATATTTTACAGGAATAAAAAGAAACCACGGTCTAAATCCAAAAGAGTGAATAAGATCTTTGCCGCGGCTTCTACGGCAGTATTTATTCCATACATGACAACGGCTGTACTGGCCTGTATGCATGGCGCAGACCCGGAATCCCTGCAGCGGTTTGGAATCCTGCGGACGGTCCAGGCGATACAAAAATCCCCCATTGCGGACAAAAGCAGTAGCCTGGACCAGCAGGGGAATATCCTTATCTATTACAGATTTGGATGCGGGGACTGTGAAGCTGTTTATGACAGCCTGAAAGAGGCAACAGCAGGAAAGGCGGATATCTACTGGGTTGCATCAAGACAGTCTGCGGGGCAGGAACTTTTACAGAAATATGCCGTGCCGGAAGTGCCGGCAGGCGTGGTCATCCTGGGTGACGGCATGTACGTAAGCCATGTCCTGAGTAACTCCGTGTATGACCAGTTAAATGGGACAGAAGATGTACAGATGGATACATACGCACTTGACAGACTCCTGGAGCTTTAGGAAAGGGAGAAGTGATTCTGCAAAAATGTTTGAAAGGCTGTCTGTGTTTCACAGACGGCTTTTTTGCTGCACGTGGGTAGGTGAAAGTTTTTTCCTGCCTGGTTTGGAGTATTCGAAATTGAAAAGAGAGGAAGAACGAAGATGAAATTTGAAAACTTAACATTGCTTGTGGAAAAGGATATTAAAAACAACTGTGTGCCGATGCTGGTAGGCGATCCCGGAATCGGGAAATCAAGCTGGGTGGAAAGCCTTGCCGAAAGGCTGGGCACAAAATGTTTTACGCTTCCGGTGAACCAGCTTGCGGAGAAGGCTGACCTTACAGGATGCCGCCTGGTGCCTGTAGGGATGGATAAGGATGGAAGACAGGATTATGCACAGGTATTCTATCCGCATATTGTAATCCGCAAGGCCATTGACTATGCGCTCGCCAACACGGATGAAACGCCGATCCTGTTCCTTGATGAAATTAACAGATCAACGCCGGATGTAACTTCCGAGGCATTGTCAATACCCACACTGCGGAGCATCGGGGACAGGGATATCCCTGACAACCTGAAAGTAATCATTGCCGGTAATGACAAAGGAAACGTATGCTCGCTTGACAAGGCATCGATCACCAGGTTTGTCATGTACCATATGGAGCCTGATGTAAACACTTTCATGAATGCAAATCCAGACCTGAACAAATATGTATCGGCGGTGCTTAAAAAATATCCTGACAGGATTGTGCAGGATGCAGTTGCCATTCCGGCAAATGATGGTGAGAATAAGGATGAAAATGAAGATGCTGTCTATGGGATTGATTATGATGATGAAAACATGGAGCAGATGACAGTCCCCAGGACAATCACATGCGTGTCAAACTGGTTAAATGAATGTTCTGGCCACGAGCTGATCGGAATGCTCAACACAATGACGGGTAATGACAATACCTTGTTATATGAGGCAGTTGTCGCCCACAGCGGGGAGACACCGTTTTCCCATGCGCTTGTACAGGAGATCTTTGATGCATTGTGCAGCCAGGCACAAAACATCCAGCAGGCACAGGACATCAGCCTTACGGAACCTGCCAGATATCAGGAGATGGTTTCGTTTACGTTCAGGGATGACCTGAATCATTTCATTGCCGCACTGACACATGATGAAAAATCAGAACTTTTCGTGTATGCATTGTATGACACGCGGGATAACACGAATGTTCTTGAATGCCTTGCCCCGGCAATCACCTCGTTGAATGTCAGGGACTCCCAGGTACTTTCCACGCTTGCGAACAGCCATAAGATAAATGACGTCAATTATGCAGCGGTCTGTTCGCTGAATTGTAAGATAACCCAGGTCATGTCCGTGTTTGGGCTGTGATTACGACCGGGAACTGTCAAGCAGGCATGGGACGGGTGTGTTCCTTGTCTGCAGACAGTCAGAAATTGGAGAAAAATAACTGATGCAGAACCCATTATCATGGATAATAAGGATTCTGGCCATATCAGGATATGGAAAGGAGTCTAAAAAGAATGTGTAAAGGATGTTTATGCATGACATGTGAGGTATGGGAAGAATGTCCGGTATATGCAAGGTGTGAACAGCAGGAGATTTTATCCTGCGGACAAAGATTAATATGCAGCATGTACCAGCCACAGGAAGGAAAAGAACATGAAAATAAAATTTAAAAATCATAACAGGGTGAGGCTTTCGCCTTTTTATAATGATGATGTAAGCAGGGCACTGGATAATGGGCAGATGCTTCATAATGCCGTATCCATAATTGGTCCAATCTACAGATCAGGAAAAAATGTTACGGCATCTGATGAAAACGGGAACGAGATAACACCGGACATGCTTGCCGCAATGATTCTTGCGGATGACGTCCAGGCAGACATTAAATGTGAACTGAATAAAACCTTAATTCATGTGTGGGAGCAGACGCTCACGGACTACCAGAACGGGCTGCGTGCTTCACAGGTATTTATATCACAGGCAAATGCCGCCTTGGATACGCCCCTGCCCATACCATCAGGCACTGTCATTTATATCCCGTCAGACATAAAGAACGCCTGTAAAGGGTATCTGAAAAACAGGGATGAAAATGCGCTCTGTGTAAATACATATTTCTATATCAATGAGTCGCATCCCATATTTTATTTCCGTGACAATGCCGTTTATGACAGATACATTGATTTTATCAAAACTATGGCCGGGAGCCTGACGACAAGGCTTGACATGAATGCCATACGGAAGTTTGCCGACTTTGAGAAGTTCAGGCCGAAACTGATAGACGGTGTCGTACTCCGTAACACCAGGGAACAGGGCATCGCCGCATATGCATTTGAACGGCTGGTCATGAAATTTTCGATAATGTTTGCACAGAAGAACCCGGATGACTGCGGAATCATTGCTCCAAGTATCAACAGCCTGATGGTACCCAGGTGCCTTCTTTTCATGAATGTCGAAAATATTGCAAAAGCGCCGGCAAATAAAATCGTGCGGGACGTGTCCGTCATAAAATCCGCACTAAAACAGAAATTTTTTCAGATACCGCTGAACCAGATATCCAGATTAAGTGCGGCATCGCTGCAAAGCAGGATCATAGGAATGAAGCTGAAAAACCATGCCGCCCTGCTTGACAAAAATGGTAAAGAGGCTAAAAAGAGGAAGATTTTCCAGTTTGGTATGGCTGCAATGTCCAAGGTAGACCTTTCTAGGCGAATAACGAAAATTATAAATAAGGAAGCGAATGTAAGCAGGTCTGAAAATTATTTTAGGGTTATTCGGTCAACATACATGAAGTCTAACCGGCGCAATCCCGATAATTACAATCTTCCCGGGAGAAGCATTTCCCTGCAGTATAAACCGGATATCCATATATATCTTGACACATCCGTATCAATTTCAGAGGAAAATTACAAAAATGCCATAATAACATGCATCACATTGGCGAAAAAGCTGAATGTAAACCTGTATTTTAACTCGTTCAGCGATGTCATTTCGGAAAGCACCCGGCTGAAGATTAAAGGGAAGACCATAAGCGAGATTTACCGGCAGTTCCAGAACGTACCGAAAGTATCAGGCGGGACGAGTTTTGAGCTTGTATGGCAGTATATCATGCAGTCAGCCAGAAGAAAAAGGGAGATCAGCCTCATGATTACAGATTTTGCATATTATCCGCCGGATGAACGTCCGGCTTATCCAGCAAAGTTATATTATGCCCCGATTGACACGTCAAAAGCATCATGGCCATATGTGAGGAAAGCCGCAGAGGAGTTCTGCCAGAGTATGTACCATATCGAACCCAATATATGCAGATATATACTCATGCCCCAGAATTTAGAATATCACACGAAGGAGGGATAAAAATGTCTGTAGTTGATTTAACAGATGAAGTGAATGATAAAGATACTGGCAATAATGCTGACAAGAACAATGATATTCAGATCGGGATCATAGCAAACATTCCCAAGGAACTGATGACAGGAGTGATGAACCCGCCGGAGAACAATGGTTCCAGAACGATCCTAAAGAACCTGAACAAAGCAGACCATACACCGACACTGTTCAGGGATGCCATCATCGACCAGCTTATGGCCGTACTGATTGGTGAGTCGCACCCAAATGCGCTTCTTGTCGGTATGGCAGGAACTGGAAAAACCAAGATTGTCGAGGAACTGGCACACAGGATTGAGATAAAGGATGCATCAGTACCCGAACTGTTATACGGATACACAATATATTCCCTGCAAGTTTCAGATATCGTGGCAGGAAGCAGCATGGTGGGAGAGCTGGAAGAAAAAGTAAAGGAACTGACTGACTTTTTGTCGGATAAGAAAAATAAGGCAATCCTGTTTGTGGATGAGTTCCATATGCTGTTTAAGGAAAACATGTATGAAAAGATTGCACAGATACTAAAACCCGCACTGAGCAGGGGGGAGATAAGGGTGATTGGCGCCACGACAGCGCAGGAGGTAAAGAGCATAGCATCCGATCCGGCGTTTAAAAGGAGATTCACGAAAGTAATCGTGGATGAGCTTTCAAAAGACCAGACACTGGAGATCGTGAATGTATATGTTAGGAAACTGGCTGAACATTATAAAATGCCGGTTCATTATGACATGGAACTGGGCAGGAATATTGTTGACATAGCGGATGAATACTGCTCAAATGACACACACCGCCCGGATAATGCGGTGACACTGATTGACCGTGCTGCCGCAGACGTCATCATTGAAAAATATAAGCTGCTGAACAGTCCGGATAAAAACCTCCATGATATGGGACGTTCCATTACCAAAATTAGCCTGTCCAAACGCAGCATTATAAGGACAGCCTTAAAAATTGCGACAGGGCACAATGAACCCAGGGATTTTTCAGAAGAAGGGCTGCGGTCGGAACTGGAACCTGTCAAAGGGCAGGATGATATCCTTGACCAGATTGTAAAAATTATCAGGCTCAGGAACATGCACGTAAGGCCGGTGAACCAGCCTCTTACATTCCTGTTTTCAGGCCCGTCAGGCGTCGGAAAGACGGAAGTGACAAAAATTATTGCAGGATACTGCATGAATGAAAAACCGATAAAGCTGAATATGGCTGAATTTTATTCGGAGGCGAGCATAAACCGCCTGATTGGTGCGCCGGCCGGGTATGTGGGATATGATTCAAACGCAGAAATGCCATTTGACATCCTTAACACCAATCCATACCAGGTGATCGAGCTCAATGAATTTGACCAGGCACACAAGTCCGTACAGGATCTGTTCATGAATGTGTTCGAGGAAGGGTACCTGAAGGACAACAATGGAAAAATCATTGACTTCTCCAAATCCATCATTATCGCAACGACAAACGCAGGGCATATGGATACCAGTAACCCGATAGGGCTTAACAGAAAGAAACACGGCACATCCGTATCGGAGTTGTCAGGACACTTTAAACTGGCGCTCATAAACCGTTTTCAGCACAGGCTGACTTTCCATGAGATTACGCGTGAGGTTTATGAGGAAATCATGAGGGATACATACAGTAAGGAAGTCCGGCTGATAAAGCGGTTAAAACCGGGTGCCGCACTGGAGGATGAACTTCCGGATTCCGTATTAAAAGAATTATGCGATGAAAGTTTTGACGTGCGCTTCGGTGCAAGACCGGTCAGAACAGCAGTATGTAATTATATCGACAATAAGCTGTTGGAAGGGTGTGCATAAAACAGCCCAAAATCCAAAGAAAGGATGAACGAACATGCCAATCATCTTAAATGAAAATGAACAGACAGGAGTAGCGAGTATATTCTCGCAGAAAAAGAAAATTGTGTCACCGCAGTTTTTCAGCAAATCGCTGACAGGATCAGGCAAAAAACGCGGGCTTTTAAACGGCGCCCTGCTTCCATGCATTGACGGGAAAAAAGTGGTAAAGCCGCCGATTGCGTATCCGTACAAGAAAGTAACCGTCACGACCGGGACTTCGACATTTGAAGTCCTGCCGTTAAGCCTGTACATACAGGACAGGCTGGAATATGACGAACTGCCGGGCAACGCGGAATGCATTTCGCCGGACACGGTTCCGGAGGAACAGAGGTATTATTTGTCGCTGACAATGGACTATATGATTCTTGCCACCGACCTTGAAAAGAAGGGCAAGAGCACTTACTGTTCCTATGATATCGGGATCATATGCAGAAACGAGTATGGGAAATATGAAATGTCCGTAACTTCATCATTTTTTATTGATATTGATTTTATAACAGCGCAGTCCCCGGACATTGATGTCAACATGGTCAATGAATATGTAAATAAGCTGAAGGTGTATGACCTGGTTCAGGCGACAGCAGAGCTGTGGGACGAGGGAATACCCCAGATCATGAATGCAATGCTGGAAACAGGGACTGACAAGGATATCATTGTCACCTTCTGCAGGATGCTGGACAATTACTCAGTAAACCTCACTGATTACAAGTATGTCTACAACAGTATCCAGAATGGGTATCCCGGAGCGCTGGAGGATGCAGCAAATGCCAACCTGAACATACTGCTGAATGCAAAACTGGAAATGCTTGAAACGATCAAGCCGGATATTGCCACATTCAAGCCGGTGCCATATACGGGTTCTGATATCAGTTTTTCCCCGGAGCAGATAACTGCAATTACGTCCCCGGAGCCATGTTGCATTGTGCAGGCGGGAGCCGGGACAGGAAAATCCACGGTGATCAACAGCAGGCTGAAGTACCTGCGGCAGTGCGGGGTAGACTTAAAAACCGTAACGGTACTATCATTTACTAATGCGGCGGCAAACCATATCAGTGAAATTGCACCCGACGTGAAATCGCAGACCATTGCATCCATGATCCATGACATCTATTCGGCAAATTACGCACACAATCTTTCAACCCCGGATACGATCATCAATGTGCTGCAGGCGGACAATGGGATTATGGAACAGAATCCGGTTGCGCATGATGTTATCAGGGCGTTTGAAAAAATGAAGGAAAACACAAATTCCGGCCTTGTGGCGCTGTCCAATATTGCCGGCAGCCGTTTTTCAGAGCTTACGAATCTGCTTGACAGTATCCGCCAGACAACGCTTGAACTGGAATCCATCATCTGTTACCATGCAGCCGACCGTCTTACGGAGAATGCCACATTATGCAGGCACCTTATCATGGACGAGGTGCAGGATAATTCCATTTTTGAGTTTATTTACATTATCAGTTATGTAATCAGGCATAAGGCGAGCCTGTATCTTGTGGGAGACTGCTCACAGACACTTTATGAGTTCAGGGCATCGAACCCGAAAGCGCTCAACTGCCTTGAAATGAGCGGGGTCTTTGAATGCATGCAGCTACAGACGAACTACAGGTCAAACCAGAATATCCTTGACTTTGCGAACTTGATTCTCACAAACATTGAGGCGAACCAGTACGCCAGAATCCAGCTCCATGCCAATGATTTTAATACAAGGCCCTTTGAGGATGATGTAAAGGTCACATACAGCAACCTTCCCGGTATCAGCAAATTAAAGGAATACCTGCCAGGCATGCTACTGGAAATAAAGGACTGGATTGCGGAAAAACTCGGCAATAATGAGCAGGTGACATTCCTTGCATACAGGAGGAGCGATCTTAAAAATTTTGAGGACATTATCAGGATCATGTTCCCGCAGGCTTCATTTATCAATATTGTGCCCGCAAAGAACTACCAGCAGACATTTTTCTCGAAGTACATACGCCTGATGGGGCACGATTATACACACAGGGCAGGAAATGACGCAGCCGTGGAAATAATGCGCCACATCATCGGAAACAAGGAGAAGATCGGCGTATACAACGACAATGCTGACGCGGCACTGAAAAAGAGCCTTACGGAATGGATGACGAAAAACAGGGACGAACTTATGGCAAAGGACCTGATGCTGCAGAACGGCCTGATCACAATGAAGGATTTTAACGATTATGCATTTCAGACGCTTATTGACTATGAGATAGAGAAAAATGCACTGAAGCTGAGACTGACAAGCATGAGGAACCAGCAGAAAAAAGAACAGGACATAAGCCATTACAATTTCGTGGCAAGCACCATCCACAGCGCCAAGGGGCTTGAATTTGACAATGTAATCCTGCTCTACAACGAACATGATTCGGCTATGGAGGAAACAAAGCGCATGTACTATGTCGGACTTACGCGTGCGAGGCAGTCGGAGTATATCCTTGCGTATAATGCGCATAAACAGTCAAGCAATATCAGGACGGCATATGAGGCAATATGCGCCAGCAAATCCGCACCGGACAGAGGGAATACGGAGACAATTGTAAACGAAATGGGGGAGACGGCATGATTGAGACAGGTGAAATTTATCACATATCACAGAACGGAGCGCCGACAGGCCACGAGCTCTGGTCAGACCGTCCGGGGATTGTGATCAGCAGCAGCGAGAGCCTGCAGACGGAAGGGACTGTAAAAATTGTATATGTCAGTTCAAAAGACAGGAAACGTCCGCATTCGGTTAAGATCAGCGATATGTCGTTTTTCAGAAAAAGCAGGGGGCAGAAATACCGTGAGCACATTGCACTATGTTCGCAGATACACACCGTTGACAAATGCAGGCTTGAATCGTGTTATGGAAAGGTCAGCAGCGATGAACTAAAGGAGATTGAAACAACAGTGAAGCAGACTCTGTTTTAATCATACGGCTATTGCATGACATTATTCATCATGCAATAGCTGTATTTTCCATTTTTGGTATTTTCAAATATAATATTTTAAGATATGATAAGAAACAGGGATCTGAGTCTGTCAGACTTGCAATAAAAGGGAGGCGTGAAACATTAACCTGGATTTTTTTATACACAACCATTTCATACAGACCATCGCCGGCAACAGACGCTGGACTGTATCCACTTCAAAAAAGAAACCAATAGACATGAATGTATTAAGGTCACAGGGTAGAATTGTTGGTGCATCATTTAAGGATGGGAATATGCCGCTCGTCGATCTGTACGATGTCAGCAATATCCTTCCTAATGCGACAAATGCAACGTATAGCTTGAATCAGGCCCTCGATGATTTTGTCGTGCTGGATATTGAACCCAGATGTCCCCCGGAAATCAGGGACAACCTGTTAACGCTGCCATATATGTATGGTGAATTATCCATGTCCGGAAAGGGCTTTCACCTTATTTTTCAGAAACCGTCAACAAAATACAAAGAAATTTTGATGAGCAAACCCGCAATAAGGGAAGAAAACGGGTATTATGAATTTCTGCTCATGCATTATGTCACATTTACGGGAATGGTGCTAAAACCTACGGATCAGTGTGTATTTCAGGATGCATCGAAAATTGACGAACTTTTTGACGGCATAGCGGGGACAAAAAAACTTTCCATCAATACGGAAATGGCCACGGACAGCATTCCCAGACTCAGCGAAATTGTATATGGAAAGGCAATTGCGGCAACCCTGAAAAGGGCTGTCTATGGGAAAACGCCAGCCGACTTCAAAAACGATAACTCCGCATATGAGTTTGGTGTGATAGGATTTTACATGCATAACCTGGATCTGCTGTTGAGCACCACAAGATACAATAAACAGGAATATCTGCCGCCGGAAAAAGTACGCATCTTATATACGGTAGTGTCGGACGTGATTCCGCACAGGATCAAGCATGACGAATACCGTAATGGAATCCCCATGTTGATGTACAGCTGTATGCGTGCGATGACCAGGGTGGAGATATCGTAAAAATATCATAGATACATAAAACAGAACAGTTTGTTATATAGCTGTTCTGTTTTTACGTATATGGGAAGAAAATCATTCCCCTGCTGAAACAGGCTTTCAATTTAATCAGAAAACAGAGGTACATCAGGAATGGAGAATTATTATGGAAGAAATAATCAAACAAAAAATTATAACCGGATATGCAGGCAGATCCCTGCAGGATATTTACGACTTCATAAATGGGATACAGATGGAAAATTTAATAACGCCAAGGGACGCAAAATCACTTATGTCATGGGCTGATGACTATAAGCGCAGTCATTAAGTCAATCCTTATGTTGTGAAAAAAGCCTGTATCGTGTATACTGATATCAGGAACATATTAAAACACTCAAAAACAATTGATTCCAGACAGGGGAGGGTGTCCTATGAATGAAAACAGGGCAGGGCTCGGCTACCAGGACTTTGAGGAAGTGAGAACCCAGCATATATTTTATATTGATAAGACAGATTTTATCAGGGAATGGTGGGAATATGCAGATAAAGTGACCTTAATCACACGTCCGCGCAGGTTTGGAAAGACACTGAATATGAGTATGACGGAGTGTTTTTTCTCAAACAAGTACAAGGACAGGAGTGACCTGTTTGAGGGACTGTCCATATGGGAGGAACAGTCTCCTGACGGGGAATATAAGTACAGGAAGCTGCAGGGTACTTATCCGGTAATTTTTTTAAGTTTCGCGAATGTCAAGGCAGCCACATATAAAGAGATGCTGTTCAAGATAACAGAAGTAATTACTGATTTGTATAATAAAAGTGACTATCTGCTGGAGAATAACCTGTTAAACGAAAAAGAACAGAAATATTATCAGAAAATAGAACCTGGAATGAATAGTGAATTAGCTACTGGCGCGATTCGTTCAATTGCAGGTTTTATGCAGCGTTACTATGACCAAAAAGTAATCATCATTCTGGATGAATATGATACACCGATGCAGGATGCATGGATTTCAGGATACTGGGAAGAGACTGTCAGATTTTTTAGCGGCTTGTTTAATTCCACATTCAAGACAAATGAATATCTTGAGCGGGGGCTTATCACAGGAATTACAAGGGTGGCAAGAGAAAGTATTTTCACAGGCATGAATAACCTTGATGTCATAACTACAACTTCAGATAAATATACAACAGCTTTTGGTTTTACGGAAGAAGAAGTCTTTACAGCACTTGACGATGCCGGATTAGGGGAACAGAAGCAAAAAGTAAAAAGATGGTATGACGGATTTATATTTGGTACCCGAACAGATATCTATAATCCATGGTCAATTGTATCTTTTATTAACAAAAAAGGAAAATATGATACCTACTGGTCAAATACAAGCGGAAACGGACTTGTGAACCAGCTGATCCAAAAAGGTAACCCAGACATAAAACAGATAATGGAAGATCTGCTGCAGGGTAAAAGCTTTGAGGCAAAAATCGATGAAAAAATAGTGTTTGACCAGTTGAACGGCAGTGCGGATGCAGTGTGGAGCCTACTGCTTGCGACAGGATATCTGAAAGTATTAAGTGTGAGAACACTGGATACAGATGAGGAAGGCGTAGGAGTGGAAGGTGATGTCTGGTACACGCTTACCATCACGAACCTCGAAACAAAACGAATGTTCCGAAAAATGGTCAGCGACTGGTTTAAGAACGATACGGAAGTATATTACAATGAGTTTATTAAAGCACTCCTGAATGACAATGTTAAAAAAATGAATACATTCATGAACAAAGTCGCCCTGAATACTTTCAGCTCCTTTGACAGCGGGAACAAACCTTCCGACCAGACAGAACCAGAGCGGTTTTATCATGGCTTTGTGCTTGGCATGATAGTCAATCTTTCGGATACTTACAAAGTCCGTTCCAACAGGGAAAGCGGATTCGGGCGGTATGATGTAATGATAGAACCACTCGATAAGACTAAAAAAGCCTATATCCTTGAGTTTAAAGTGCTGGATTCCGACGAGGATGAGGAAACCCTTGAGGATACCCTTGCAAACGCCCATGTCCAGATTGAGGAAAAGCAGTATGAGGCAGAACTTATATCATCCGGATATTTACCGGAACAGATTCGGAAGTATGGGTTTGCTTTCAGGGGAAAAGAGTGCCTGATTGGATAAGTACCAGCATACAGGGCAGGGAAACAGTCTCCCTGTCCTGGTACTGTCAATAATACGTTCAATGGCGAAAAAAGAGGATATTTCGTGTATAATACAAAATTTATATCGGCTGATGGAAAGGATTTATATCCCGGATATCTCGACCGGGAGCAGAGAGTCCTGATCAGAAACCAGTACAGTGGAAAAAAGGAATATATGTGGTGTGCCTGCCGTCCTGACGCAGGACTTTATTATAAAATCAGTGGGGATTTAAAAATATATCCTGAACATAACGGATATACGCATGACAAATATTGTTGCAGATATAAAGACCTGACAGGTGGCAGACAGCAGAAACCGCCTTATATTGTAGGCGAGGATGGAGACGTGATGGTATCAGTCTCGTTTGATCCCCGGCGATTTTCAAGAAGCACAAGCAATCTGGAGAAAATCCAGAAATATACTGTGGTTTCACACGAAGGAGCTGCAGTATCGGATGAAATCCCGACTGACAGGGACAATTCCGGAAAAACAGCAGATGAACCACAATTAGGGCTTGACAGGCTCATAAGATGTATCAATGTGGATTGTTTTACCGAAAAGGTACTCAACAATAAAACGATAGAAAACAGGCTGAACTTTTCCACATATGTTTATCACAGGACAAAGAGGATCAGATTAAGCAGAAATAAAAGGGTAATAGGAGATTTAAACCTGGAAAAAGATGGCGTCCGTTTCATATATACTCCATTTGCGGGTATTAATCAAATCAAAGACCAGAATTTTTCACGGTGCTATATGCAGACACTGGGTATAGATGAAAAAATATTTAAGAACTTTACGTTTCCGGAAATCGCCGAAAGGGCGATGATGAAATTTAGAAAGCAATACGGAACAGAGCCAAATGCCAATACATTCCTGTCCGGATTCCAATATATAAAGAACAACGCTGTTTCTGGAAAAAATAAATCAAACAGTAATGCGTACCGTGTGCTTGGAAGGGTGCATTTATTTCAGGTTTCAGATGCCGGAATATACTGCCGCAGTATGACGGAGTTAAACACTTTCAATGCATTGCACAGAATTACCAGCAGTAATCATGCCATTAAATTCTGGATTCCGCCGGAAGATGAGAGTGTGGGGGCAATTATAGAAATTGATGGATGCCGTAAAAAAATCCTGTTGTTGTTCCGTTCAGGGAACAGCAATGCATTGTCGTATAATCCTGATTTGTATGTTCCGTTTGTTGTTGACAATTCCGTACTTGTAACTGAGAAAATTCTTTGTACACTTGTCCGGTAATGTTATTTTATCTGGTAAATAAATTTTAAGAAGCGCTGCACCCGGATTAATTTGACTTGAAATAATTAAAAGTCAATGATATTATAATGCTACCTTCTATTTTTTCCATATTTATTAAAAACAGACAAAAAGATGATAATCACTGATATATGAAAATATCCAGACAAAGGGGATACGGCAAATGAAATATGATCCAAGCTTACTCGAATCAACTAAAAATGAAATCATAAAATTATTGAGCGTGATCGAAGACATGCAGAACGGGGATGAAGAAGATTATGCCTGTAAAAAGAATGACCTGCGCCCGCAGAAATTCAGGAGCATTCTTGCCGCATGCCTGGAACAGCGCAGCGTGGCAGTAAACCATACGCCGGAAGAGAGGATATACGAAATCCTTTTTGAAACAGTAAGTCCGGCCGCTTATCCAAGCGACCTTGACAAGACCATACCTTACTGCATGGAAGAATATCTTGACGATCAGGAAAAGGATATATTGAGGAGGATATACTGGAATAATGATACATATGAGGCCGTCAGCAACGCTTACAGCACAAATTCATCAAATATTAAAAAAATTGCAAGGAATGCCTTAAAGAAATTAAAAAATAAGGAAGCAGTAAAATACATGGAATTTGGCCTTAATTATGAGGATGACCTGAAAAGAATCCGTGAATCATCAACTGATGACGGACGCAGTGAAAATGTACTGCGCCTGATGAATAACCTTCCTAAAGAAATTATCCTGACACATGTGCAGGCTGCCTATCTGCAAAAGGCAGTCGCGTTAGTAAAACAACTGCAAAATGATTATTCGGACTTATATGGGTGCGATCCTGCGGACACAGATGCTGGCGATCAAATGGAAGTCACAATCGAGGCGTGTGATGACGTGTCGGATTCAATATCCGAAATGCGGATTGACGAAATGGAGCTCCCAAATCGGTTAAAAAATTCACTGCAGAGAAATAACATATTTACTGTTGGCGAACTGACGAAATATTCCTGTGCGGAGCTTCGGAAGATGCGTGGAATCGGTAATTCCATGCTGCGGATTCTGGTTACAGAACTGGATAAATATGATATCGGGCTGTCTTCCTGACAAAAATACAGACAATATCTATTGTCTGTATTTTTGTCCCTATGTAAATCGTTATGTTATTTAAACCGTATATGAACCTTATCAGAAGTGTCCGTTCTTATAAGCGGGTTTACGGCGCAAAGTAGATCACACCTCATCGAAAATGAAGTACAACTTCTGACAGGCTATTATTATAGGAAGAAATCCGATACAGATTGGTCCATGATATCCTGGTTCACCCCGATATAGCGCAGCGTGACAGCGGAATTGGCATGGTTGAACAAATGCTGGAGCAGCGCGACATCCTTGTACTTCTGGTAATGCCAGTAGCCGAAGGTCTTGCGCATAGAGTGGGTTCCGATCTCACCCAGCCCGATTTCCTGCGCCGCCTCGTTCAGTATTTTATAAGCCCTGTCCCGTTTAATGAAACAGTTATAAATCCCCCAGCAGAGCTGGGGAGACTAACAGATGCCGGAGGCGGTGAGCAGAGTATCAA
>ERZ808040.1234-NODE-1234-length-17935-cov-4.752996_pt1 | contig 17935 bp, 8 predicted proteins | sample MGYA00380191_ERZ808040 | MGnify/ENA primary metagenome ERZ808040 (study PRJEB31490, sample SAMN06133395) | mouse gut metagenome | isolation source: J6 | host: mice | place: China: Chengdu | collected 2015-05 ...
TGCAGATTAAGAACGGTCCTATGGATTTCCAGGTCAGGGAGCCGGTTTCCCCCCTGCTGGGCGGCTTAAGGAAGACGAACCAGATGCTGGAGGTGCAGGTGGCGCAGGAGTACACCGGGCAGCAGATCGACGTCTGCTATCTGATCCCGCTGTTCAAGGAGGTGCTGGATTTCCATACCTATTGTACGGGAAGCAACAATGCCCCGGAGGGGAAAACCGGACAGGGAGAAGGCGGCATTGCGGCGGGGGATCAGGATACTGTGGCGGATATCGTCAGCGGCCGGGCCTACGGAAACGTCAATACCGGTTTTGCGGCGGTATGCAATACGGGAAATGATGAGAACTGGACGGGAAATGACCTTGCGGCGGCGAACTTCTACGGATTCGGGCGGCTTGCCTTCTGCAATTCCTTGTCTGCGGAGGAGATTGCGGAGGAATGGATCCGCCTGAGCCTGTCCAATGAACCGGAAGTGGTGGGTAAGGTAAGAAGGATCCTTCTGGGTTCCCGCTCTGCCTATGAAAAGTATACCACTCCCCTGGGCATCGGCTGGATGGTGACGCCCAGCACACATTACGGCTGCAGTGTGGACGGCTATGAATATTCCCGGTGGGGGACCTATCACAGGGCGGACCATCAGGGACTGGGTGTGGACAGGAGCCGCCGGGGGACCGGATATGCGCAGCAGTACAATGAGCCAAACGCCTCCATGTATGACAGCATGGAGACCTGCCCCGAGGAGCTGCTGTTGTTTTTCCACCATGTCCCTTACTCCTACAGGCTGAAATCCGGGAAGACATTGATCCAGCATATATACGACTCTCATTTTGAGGGCGTGGAAGAGGTGGAAGAGATGATAACCCTGTGGGAAAGCCTGAAGGGTATGGTTCCCGAGGAAGCGTACGGGACGGTCAGGGAGCGTTTTGACAGGCAGCTGTATAATGCCCGGGAATGGCGGGATCAGGTGAATGCTTATTTCTACCGCAAGAGCGGCATCGGTGACGAGAAGGGCAGGAAGATATACGGCTAACTGACCAGATTACTTTCAGCTGAATAGCGCAGAATGGTACACTAACAGAATGTATGGAAACGAGGTGTCTTATGGGAGCGAATGTACTGCCCTTTTCAAACGGATGGAAATTTTACAGGACGGAGCTTTCCGCCACATTGGAGGAGGCGGAGGCGGCGCTGGACTACTTCCGGCCTGTGGAGCTGCCCCACGACTGGCTGATCTATGACGTGAAAAACCTGTACCGCGACGGCTGTGGCTGGTACCGGAAGGAATTCCGGCTAACCATGGGGGCGGGCCCGGTGATTCTGCGGTTTGACGGCGTATATATGGATTCAACCGTGTATGTAAACGGGCGGAAGGCGGCAGACTGGAAGTACGGCTATTCCACCTTTGGCGTGGATATCACGGAAGCGGCCAGGGACGGGGAGAATGTGGTTATGGTCCAGGTCAGGTTCCAGGCGCCCAACAGCCGGTGGTACTCCGGGGCGGGCATTTACCGCCGGGTCTGGATCAAGGCCTGCGGGGCGGCTTATCTGCCCCTGGACGGCACCTATGTAACCACCGGGGCCTTGGGCGGGGACGGACTTGCCTTTGGGCAGGCAGGCGGTTTTCTGCTGGAGGCCCGGACGGAGGCCGCAGGCAGGACGAAGGGATGCAGTCTGAGATACAGCCTGTGGAAAGGCGCGGATAAAGTGCTTGACCTGGGCCGGGTTCCCTGTGGGACATCTTTGTCGGCGGAGGTGGAAGCGCCGGCCCTGTGGGATGTGGAGGATCCCCAGTGCTATGAGCTTCTTGTGGAACTCTGCGGAGGAGACGAGGCGGGGCAGGAGGTGGTGCAGGACTGGGACCGGATCACAATAGGCTTCCGGACCATTTCTTTTGACCCGGAGAGAGGGTGTTTCCTGAACGGAAGGCCCCTAAAGGTACATGGTGTCTGCGAACATCACGACCTGGGCTGCCTGGGGGCGGCATTCTACCCCAGGGCCATGGAGCGGAAATGCAAGATGCTGAAGGCCATGGGGGTAAACGCCCTGCGCACCAGCCACAATATGCAGGATCCGGAATTTATGGAGATGGCTGACAGGATGGGTTTCCTGGTGGTGGACGAGGCCTTTGATATGTGGGAAAGGGCAAAGACGGAATACGATTACAGCCGCTTTTTTCAGGAATGGGCGGAGAGGGACGTGCGCAGCTGGATACGCCGGGACCGCAATCATCCCTGTGTCATGCTCTGGTCCATCGGGAACGAAATATACGATACCCATGCGGACCAGCGGGGGCAGGAGATCACAAGGCGCCTGGAGGCTTATGTCAGGGAGCACGATCCCCGGGGAAATGCGCCGGTGACCATAGGCTCCAACTATATGGCCTGGGAGAATGCCCGGAAATGTGCGGATATCGTGAAGTTTGCGGGGTACAATTACGGGGAGAAATATTATGAGGAACAGCATAAGGAGCATCCCGGCTGGATCATGTACGGCAGCGAGACGGCGTCCCTGGTACAGAGCAGGGGGATCTATCATTTCCCGCTGAGGCAGCCTGTGCTTGCAGAGGAGGATGAGCAGTGTTCCGCGCTGGGGAATTCCACCACCAGCTGGGGCGCCAGGAGCCTGGAAAAGTGCATTATGGGGGATCGTGACGCGGAATATATTTTCGGCCAGTTCCTGTGGACCGGCTTTGACTATATTGGGGAGCCTACACCCTACCACACGAAAAATTCTTATTTCGGGCAGGTGGATACCGCCGGGTTCCCGAAGGATGCTTACTATGTATTTCAGGCAGAGTGGACGGACTACCGGAAGGCCCCTATGGTACACCTCTTTCCTTATTGGGATTTTAACCCCGGCCAGATCATCGACGTGCGGGCCTGTACCAATGCCCCTGCAGTGGAATTGCTGGTGAACGGGGTATCCTGGGGGAGGCAGGAGATCGACCATGAGAGAGGGGAAAAACTGCTGGGGGACTGGCAGGTTCCCTACGAACCGGGTACCATCACGGCAATCGCTTATGGCAGCGACGGGGAAGAGGTGGCCAGGGAAAGCAGGAGCTCCTTCGGGGATAGTTATGCCATACGGCTCACACCGGACAGGGAAACCCTGGGCACCGGTGACGGGGAACTTTGTTTCCTCACCATAGAGACGGTGGATGCAGAGGGAAAAGCGGTAGAGAATGCCATGGACTATGTGCGGGTGGAGCTTGACGGGCCGGGAAGGCTGTTGGGTTTGGACAACGGCGACAGCACCGATTACGACGAATACAAGACCAATGTGAGGAAGCTGTTTTCCGGGAAATTACTGGCTGTGGTAGGGAGCGCCGGTGAGGCCGGAGAGATCACAGTCAGGGTAACGGGGGAAGGGTTAGAGCCGGCGGAGGCCAAACTGTCCGTGTACCCTGGGGATGCGCCGGGAGGGGAAGCCACAGGCCGGGCATCCTGTACGGGGGAACAGGCGCCGTGCCGGAAGGACTGCCTTCAGCAGGGAAACCGGGGCGCCCAATACCGGGACGACTGCGCCGGGCACTGCAAGGCCGGGGAAAATGCGCTGCATTGGGACATCCTGCCCCGGAGGCACCCTGCCCGGAAAGTGGAGCTTCATGCCCCGGAAGGCCAGCTGATCACAAAGGAGAAAAGGGAAATTGCAGTGGAAGCGGTGGTTTACCCTGCCGCTGCAAATCCGGAGCTGGTCTGGAAGGCGGTAAACCAGGGAGGCATTGAAGTCGGTTTTGCCAGGGTATGCCAGGTGTCCGGGGAGAACCCGGCAGGCAAAAACAGCTTTGCGGCGGGGAACCGGCCAGGGGAAAGCGCTGCGGCAGAGGCTGCCACAGCAGAAGATACCGGGAGCGGAAACCGCTGCAGGGCCATAGTCACGGCTTTCGGCGACGGGGAATTTTATGTCCGTTGCATGGCCCGGGAGGGAGGCAGGGTGACTTTGGTCTCCCAGCTGGAATGTAAGGCAGAGGGCCTGGGGCAGGCGTTTTTGAACCCTTATGAATTGATTTCCGCCGGATTGTACACGGATACTCTGGGAGAGATCGGGAACGGCAACGAAAAAGGCATTGCCACCGCCCGGGACGGAGTCAGCGGTGTGGTCTATAGCGGGATCGATTTCGGGGACTTCGGTTCCGATGTGATCACCCTGCCAATCTTCGCGCTTTCCGACGAAGAATACCCTATTGAGATTTGGCTGGGGAAGCCTGGCGGCGCGGACAGCCGTCTGCTGGATACGGTAGTGTATCAGAAGCCGTCAAAGTGGAATGTGTACCAGGAGGAGACCTATCGGCTGCCGGAGAGGATCAGGGGCATTGCCACCCTGGGGTTTGCCATGCGCGCCAAGGTGCATTTGAAAGGCTTTGTGTTTACCAGGCTGGAAAAGGCATACCAGCGCCTGTGGGCATCGGATGCCGCCAGCGTATACGGCGACAGCTTCCAAAGAGACGGCAGGGCCGTCCGTGAGATCGGGAACAATGTGACTCTCGTCTATGAGGACATGGATTTCGGGGAAAGCGGTGCGGACTGCGTTGTGGTCTGGGGACGCACGCCCCTGGAGAAAAATTCCATTCATATCCACTTTACGGATGATTCCGGGGGGACGGTAAACCGGATCCTGGAATTTTCCGGTGGGGACGGGGAAGAGAGGGAACAGGTCTTTTCCATTGAAAAACTGACAGGCTGCGGGAAGGTGGAGGTCATCTTCCTGCCGGGAAGCCGTTTCGACCTGGTTTCTTTGGAGTTTAGGAGAATGTAAGCGGCAGGGATTTTCACACCGGGGAATGCCCGGAACAGGACATTCCCCGCACTGCCCCGGAATCCCGTTGCACATGGAATCCGGGGCAGTTATCCTGCTTACAGGAAAGGATGGATCTGTGAGCTGAACAGGTTCCGGTATTCCGAGGGAGTGCATCCCTTCACCTTTTTAAAGGTGCGGTTAAAGGTGGAAAGGCTGGAAAAGCCGGATTGAAGCGCTACCTCCGTGATAGAGATCCCGGGTTTCAGCAAAAGGGTCTCGGCGGCTTTGATCCTGCGGTAGCATACATAATCATAAAAATTATAACCCGAACACTGCTTAAAGAGCCGGGAGAAATGGAACTTGGAAAAGCCTGCCACATCGGCTGTTTTTTCCAGGGTAATGTCTTCTGTATAGTGTTCATCCAGATAATCAAAGACGGTATTAAATTTCTCCGTCAGGTCCTTTTGGCGGGTCTCGCTGACGGGATTGAACCCCATGGTATCTTCTACCGATATACGGTATCTCACATAATTTACAAAAAACGCAAGAAGATGGGAGTAGATCATCATGTCCCGCAGGCTGTCATTGCTGAAATAGTCGCGGCACAGCTCGGTGATAAGCGTCGCTTCTTCCTTATAAATAGGCCGGCAGTTGCTTTTGTTGATCAGGACCGGCTGGGACAGGAAAGAGGTGAGGTAGGAAAACCCCCGGATGCCTGACAGCAGGTCCAGGTCAAAGAGGTAGATCAGCCTTCTTCCTGTGGCAGGGGCGATAAGGTGATGGAGCTCGCCTCCCGGAATAATGAAGATATCCCCGGGGGCCAGTCCGTATGTTTCCTGTCCGGCGATCACGGTGTATGTATTCTCCAGGGGAATGACCATCTCTATGGCAGGATGCCAATGCATGGCATATTCGTCCGGCTCGTCGTTCAGCCAGAACCGGACGGTGGACCCGGGGAGATAGGAGACGGATTCCGAAATGCCGTTTAGTGTTCTGGAGAAATTATTTTTCTCCTGTTGTTTTTTGTATTTGCTTAACAGAGTATCGTCTAAATAGAACCGGCTTAAGTCGTCCATACAATGAATCCCTCCCTGTGGATAGTCCCGATAAGCACAAAAGAAAGCAAAGGACTCTCATTTTGGCGTGTATCAATCGTCTGAAGGACACGCCAATGTTTTCTGATGGAAAAATTAATGTGCAGAAATTGCTAATAAGCAATATGTGCAAATGTCAAAATGCATAATAACCGTGGGGAAAATAATGTTTATCAGGACAAAATATCTATATAAAATGATAGCACAGCACATGGGAAAAGGCAATATGGTCAATAAAATTGTGATAAAAGAACTAAAACCGCAATATCAGTACAATTATTAGCAATATCTGATAAGCAATAAGTGGGTAGCGTGTTATAATGAGATTATCAAACGGGAAATGAAAAATATTTATGAGGAGGTATGGTTTTGTGAATAGCAAAAAGCAACCAATTGCACCACGGCGAAAAACCAGTTTCAAAGTCTACATGAAGCGATATTGGCAATTATATGCCTTGCTCTCGCTGCCGCTTTTGTACCTGCTGATCTTTAAGTATGTACCCATGATATACATACAGATCGCCTTTAAAAAGTACAGTATCGTGGAAAGCGTATGGAAGCTGCCGTTGGCTAAGAACTACGGGTTCGAGTATTTCATAAAAGCGTTTAAGAGCAAAGATTTTATCCTTGCCCTGAGGAACACGGTGGGATTGAACCTGCTGGATCTGGTTATCGGATTTCCGGCCCCCATTATTTTTGCATTGATCCTTAACGAGTTGTGCTTTAAGCGGTTTAAGAAGGTGGTACAGACCATAGCATATATGCCCCACTTTCTTTCCTGGGTTATTATTTACGGGTTGGCGCTGCAGCTGTTTGCGCCTTCCACCGGTTTCATCAATATGATATTGAACAATCTGGGAATGGAATCGGTTCCTTTCCTGAATGAGTCCCGGCACTGGGTAGCCACTTACGCGGGACTGGGCGTATGGCAGAATTTCGGCTGGGGTTCCATTGTATACCTTGCGGCCATCGCGGGGATCAGTCCGGAATTGTACGAGGCGGCATCCGTGGACGGGGCCGGACGCTTTAAGAAGATGTGGCATATCACGCTGCCAGGCATTAAACCTACGATCGTGGTATTGCTGGTCATGAACCTGGGCAATATCCTGGGCAGCAACTTTGACCGTCCCTTTGCATTACAGAACAACCTGGTCATGGACGTAGCCAATGTAATTTCCACCTATGTTTACAAAGTCGGGATCAAGGGACTGCAGTTCTCCCTGACTACGGCGGTAGGCCTGTTCCAGTCGGTAGTAGGCGTGTTCTTCCTGCTGATGGCAAACTGGATTTCCCGGAAGCTGGGAGAACGGGGCATCTGGTAATGATGTGAAAAACGTAGTGCTTTAGACCTTCGTATGGGAACCTGCGATAGAGAGAAAGGTTCCTGCGGGAAAGGAATGGATATCAATATGAAAATCAAATCAAAATCCGGTAAAATCGGCGATTGGGTATTTGTGATAATCTGTCTGTTGGTAAGCGTGGTGTGCCTGCTTCCTATGGTAAACCTCTTAGCCAGGTCGTTGAGTTCCACAGACGCCTTGATCAGGCATCAGGTATACCTTTGGCCAAAAGGATGGAATTTAGAAGCATATGCCACGGTACTTTCGGATGTAAAATATATCAGGGCATTTTTCTGGACGGTATTTCTTACGGCGGTTTGTACGCTGGTGTCACTGACCATGACGACGCTCTGTGCGTATCCGTTGATATTCGGCGGCCTGAAGGGCCGTTCGGCAATCAACATATTTATCACCATTACAATGTTCTTTAACGCAGGTACGATTCCTAATTACCTGCTGATGAAACCCCTTGGACTGCTGAACAATCCGCTGGTGCTGATTATACCCAGCTGTCTGAGCGTTTACAACATGATTATCATGAGAAGCTTTTTCTACGGCATACCCGACAGCTTAAGGGAATCCGCGGAGATAGACGGGGCCAGCTTTTTCACCATTCTCATTAAGATTTACGTGCCCCTGTCAAAACCGGTGCTGGCTACACTTGCCCTGTTTTATGCGGTAGGGCGCTGGAACGGTTACTCGGATGCGCTGATGTACGTGAACGAGCCGAAGCTTTATCCCTTGCAGCTGCTTTTGTATAACATATTGAACAATATCAACTCCGTGGAAGTAGCTACCCAGGAAGGATTCTCCGCACCGGGCCTGACAGAGTCCCTGAAGGCGGCCATAGTCATGTTCTCCACGGTGCCCATCCTCTGTATTTACCCCTGGCTCCAAAAGTACTTTATCCATGGGGTGACGCTTGGGGCAGTGAAAGAGTAATAAGATTCGGACCGTGAATACATAAAGGTGGGAAATACGGGAGAAAATTCCCAAAACGAAAAGGCGGAAGAACCGGACTGCCAAAACGGCAGTCCGTTGATTCACAATATTCAAACTTATCATTAAGGGAGGTATGAAAGAATGAAGAAGAAAGTTTTATCTATCTTACTTGCAGGCGCTATGGTAATGTCCATGGCAGCTTGCGGCGGCGATTCCGGAGACAGCCAGTCTTCCGCGGCAGCCAGCGGGTCTACAGGTTCCACAGGCTCCAGCAGTTCCGCAGCGGCCGACTCTTCCGCAGCAGATGCGGGAAATGCCACCGGCGAATTGGTTGACGGTAAATTTGCCGAGACCAGGACTATTACCGTAGAGGTATATAACCGTGAGAACGACGGCGGTTCCGATCCCACAAACAACATGTATACCGAGTACATCAAGCAAGGTATGCTGGAGGATCACAATGTACAGGTTGAATTTGTATCCGTACCCCGTTGGACAGAGGTTGAGCAGATCAATAACCTTCTGGCAGCAGGCGATGCTCCCGATATCTGTGTAACCTACGATTATCCTACCATTCAGACTTATGCCAATATGGGGGGGGTTCTTGACCTGGCTCCTTACCTTGAGGATTATAAGGCCGAGCTTCCTAATCTTTGGGACTGGCTGGGCGAGACCAACCTTTACTGGGACAGGGATCCTGAGACAGGTACCGTTTGGGGTATTGAGGCAAAACTGGCTGTCAGCAACCGTATCAATACCTTTGTACGTCAGGACTGGCTGGATGCCTTGAACATGAAGGCTCCCACCACCAAGCAGGAATTTGAAGAAATGCTGATCGCTTTCAGGGACAACGCAGATAAGCTCCTGGGGGCAGACGCAGACAAGATGATCCCTTACTCTGTAAGCTTTGACGTAGGCTGGAGAGCTGCGACTCTGATCGAATCCTTTATCGATCCCGCTATCTCCGACAGAGAGTTTTATGTAAACGGCTTTGACGACAGAAAATTGACCCAGGAAGGCACTAAAGAAGCCATCAGGCTGCTGAACAAGTGGTACAATGACGGCCTGCTTTGGGATGACTTTGCACTGTACGGCAGCGGCGACAGCACCGAGGATGATATGATGAAGGCCGGCTATGTAGGCGCGTTCACCCATAACTGGGATTATCCTTTCCGTAACGGTGAGGACAGCATCAACGCTTCCCTGCAGAGAATCGTAGGTGAAGATGCTGCATATGTGGCAATTGACTGCTTCGAGGATAAGAACGGTGATTACACCAAGTTCGTTCCCGGACCTATTGACCGTAAGATTTTCTTCCCCAGCACCAATGACGAGCCTCTGGCTTGTATGCTGTACCTTGACTGGATCAGCGATCCCGAGCATATCGAGTATCTGCAGATCGGTGACGAAGGCGTGACTCATAACGTATTGGAGGACGGCGCAGTGGAGACCGTTGCGGCAACCGGCGACGCAATCCAGAACTCCGGTATGAACATCGACTATACCATTACCTGTAACGGCCTGAAGCTGGCTGACGCAGAGAAAACTGCTATGTCCAGGGCACATAACTATGCCGGAATTGACGCGGCAATCGTACAGGCGGCCGATGTGATCGCGAATACAGACATGAGAGTAGGTAAGAACGTTAATGTAGGTGCGCTTTCCAGCGAAGAAGGTATGGGACCTGTCCTCTCCGAGAAGAGAGATATCGCTTATGACAACGCGGTGATCGCTCCCGTAGCCGACTTTGACAAGGTATGGGACCAGGGTGTCCAGGATTACCTGAATGCCGGCGGCCAGGCTATCATGGATGAGCGTGAAGAGAAGTGGGTTGCTACCTACGGCGACGTGGATATGCTTCCTTAACGGAATCAAATGATATACAGTGGGCGCTGCACTGACAGGTGTGGCGCCCTTGTGCTATGTGAATCTATGGAGGGTTGAAATGGAAGGGCAAAAGGTATTGGCACCCAAAGCGCCAAAAGATCCGGAAAAAAAGCGAAAGAGCTTTTATATAATGCGGAACAAGCAGGTAGCAGGCTCCCCCCAGGCCGACGGCAGAGGGATACAGGTTATTTTCCTGAATGATGAGAGGCTGGTGAGCTTTGCCCGGATCGCGGGAGGGATTTCCGATGAAGGGACATTAGACCTGCTCCATACGGCGGCAGGCTTCCGCAGGCTTGTATATGCCATGGGGGTATCCGTTGAGACGGAGAACCCCAGGGAGATAACGACTTTTGTGCTGCAGATGTATGGCAAGGCAGACCCCTATGTCACCGGTACGCAATACGAGGCTGCGGTAAGGGCGGACGGTATGGAACATATGATAAAATTGTCCGATGTGGACTGGTCGGAGGATGACGATACACCGGGGCAGATGCGTTTTGAGTTTGCAAAAGCCAATACTTTGGCAAAAGTGACGGTGCGTCTCTATCTCCAGGACGGCTTTGACGCTCCGGAACCGGAGCAGGAAGAACCGGTGGATTTCGGCAACCCTGCATATGGAAAAATGCTGGAACGCTCATTGATGCAAGTGGGAAATTGCGACAGGTTGCGGAGGGTGATTAGGAAGGCCAGGGCAGGAGAAGAGACCAATGTGGCCTTTATCGGCGGTTCCATCACCCAGGGCGCCGGGGCGATCCCCATCAACGAACAATGTTATGCGTGGAAGGCCTTCCGGGGGTTCTGCCAGCTGTGCGGCAGGGGCACGGATGATAATGTGCGTTATGTAAAAGCGGGTATAGGAGGGACCTCCTCGGAGCTGGGTATGGTACGCTATAGCAGAGATGTTTGCAGCGACGGGGAAATATCGCCGGATCTGGTGGTGGTGGAGTTTGCCGTGAATGACGAAGGAGACGAAACAGGCGGGGAGAGTTTTGAATGCCTGGTACGGAAAATATTGAAAGGCCCCAAAGAGCCTGCAGTAATCCTGTTGTTCTCGGTCTTTTCCAACGACGTGAACCTCCAGGAACGATTGTCCAAAGTGGGAAAAGCGTACGGACTGCCCATGGTGAGCCTGAAGGACTGTGTGGTGGAGCAGTTTTATCTCAAGCCGGACACCGGAAGAGTGATCAGCAAAAACCAGTATTTTTATGATGTGTATCACCCCTCCAATGCCGGGCACACTGTCATGGCGGACTGCCTGCTGCATTTGCTGAAGGTTGCGGACAGTGGGGATGGGGAAACTTCCCCTGCAGGGGGCCGGGTTGCGCAGAATGTGACGCAGCCGGCAGATTACCCGGAAAACGTTGCCCCTGTGTACGGCATTGAATTTACGGATATCCGGCTGTTCGACCGAAAGAATGCGGAGGGGATCGCGGAGATTGACTGCGGGGATTTCTCGGGTACGGACAGGGATCTGCAGGCAGTGGAGCGGGACCGGAATCTTTTCCGCACCCCCCAGTTTACCGATAACTGGATGCATACCTCCGGCAGCCGCCCTTTCTGCATGGACATCGAATGCAGCGCGCTGCTGATTGTTGAGAAGGATTCCGCTTCTCCCAAGGCGGGATGCATAGAGGCTATTGTTGACGGGGAAAAGGTTCGTGTGATCGATCCCAAAGAGGTGGGGTGGGTACACTGTAATGCGCTGATCCTGTCCAGGGGCATGGAGCGCAGAAAGCACCATGTGGAGATCAGGATGGCGGAAGGGGACGAGGATAAGCAGTTCACCATACTGGGTTTCGGGTATGTGTAAGGGATAGAATTGGAAAAAGACAACCGCTTGCGCCGCCGAAAGCGGCACTTAAGCGAGCAAGTTTGCCTTGGACAGGCATGGAGACAAAAATGGAATTATCTTTAGTGGAAAACGGTCGGATCGTTCCGATTCTCATAGAAGAGTGCGCCTTTGAGGGGGTGAGGAGGATCGGTGAGACGGTGGCATCGGATATAGAGCTGGTGACAGGCATCAAACCCAGGATGGTCACAGAGAAGGATCTGGACGGGAAAGGGACGGATGCGGTGATTTTCTGCGCCACATGGGGGAAAAGCCCCCTGTTGGCGCGCATGGCAAAAGAGCGGAGGCAGGGATTGCCACTATCCCCAGGAGAACCGGAATTCTCCGGTGTCGAAGGCAAGCGGGAGGTCTATCAGATCTTTTTTGCCCGGAATCCCTTTCCCGGGGTGGGGCAGGCGCTGGTGATCTGCGGCAGCGATAAGAGGGGCACTATTTACGGCATGTTTGCACTGTCCGAATATCTGGGTGTGACCCCTTTGGTATTCTGGGGGGACTCCGCTCCCAGGCGGCTGGAGAAGGCAGTAATAAGGGAGGATATCTGTACCCTGTCAAAGGAACCCAGTGTGTACTACAGAGGTTTTTTTATCAATGACGAGTGGCCCTGCTTCGGTACGTGGGTGACGGAGCATTTCGGCGGGTTCCACGCCGGGGCGTACCGGCATGTTTTTGAGTTCCTTCTCCGTATGCGGGGGAATTATCTCTGGCCTGCCATGTGGACGGCTTCCTTCCCCCTGGACGGGCCCGGCGGAGCCAACGAGGAGCTGGCGGATATTTATGGGGTGGTGATGGGGTATTCCCATCACGAACCCTGCCTGAGGGCCAGTGAGGAGTGGGACCAGGTGAGGGGTGAGGGCAGTCCTTACGGAAACCAGTGGAACTTTTATACCAATGAGCAGGGACTGCTGCGGTATTGGGAGGATTCCCTTAAGAGGAGCGGAAAGTATGAGAACGTGATTACCATAGGTATGCGGGGGGAGAGAGACAGCTCCATGCTGGGGGATGACGCCACCGTGGCGGAAAACGTGGCGCTGCTAAAGGATATCATCACAAAACAGCGGCAGCTGATCCGAAAGAATGTAGACGAGGATCTGTCCGAGGTGCCTCAGATGCTGGCGCTGTACAAAGAAGTGGAAGCTTATTTTTACGGTGACGGGACAGTCCCCGGATTGAAGGACTGGGAGGAACTGGACGAGGTGATCTGTATGCTCTGTGAAGATAACTTCGGCCATATGCGCACCCTTCCTACGGAGGAAATCCGAAACCATAAAGGCGGCTTTGGCATGTACTACCATTTCGACTATCACGGCGGGCCTGTATCCTACGAATGGATTGACTCTACACCCCTTTCCAAGACCTGGGAGCAGATGTGTATGGCCTACGAATACGGGATACGGAAATTATGGATTGTAAACGTGGGAGACGTGAAGTTCCATGAGGTTCCCCTGACCTATTTCATGAACCTTGCCTATGACTATGGGAAGTGGGGTGTGGGCAATCCCAACAGTGCCCGGGAATACACGGAAAAGTGGGCGGCGGAAAACTTTTGGGAGAGGAGCCGCCGGGGCGCGGAAGGCTGCTTTGGGATGTGTGAGAGCGCCAAAATGGCCCGGGGCACGCTCCGGGAAAGAATCACGGAAGTCTTTACGGAATATATCGGCCTGCTCTCTCTGCGCAGGCCGGAGGCTATGAACGAAGGAACCTATCACCCCTGCCATTATCTGGAGGCTGACCGGATGCTGAAGCAGATCCTGGAGGTGGAGAAAGCTTCCTGTGGGATTTTGGAGGAGCTTGGGGAGAGGGATAAAAAGGGATATTACAGTATGGTCCATTATCCCCTTACAGCAGGTATGAACCTGATGAAAATGCATCTGTACGCCGGGAAGAACCGCCATTATGCGAACCAGGGACGGTGGATTGCCAACGATTACGGCAGGCTGGCGGAGGAATGCATTGCCAGGGACCGGGAGCTGGCGGAAGAGTTCGGACGCTTCCAGGGCGGGAAATGGAACGGGATGCAGCTTGCCCCCCACATTGGCTTCACCAGGTGGAACGAGGATGGCTGCAGATATCCCATGGTCTGCCATGTGATGCCTGTACGCGCCCCCAGGCTCAGTGTCTCGCGGAAGGATGAAGAAAGGGTCTACTATAAAAATTACGGTTCTCCCGAGGTGGTAAAAGTGGACGACTTTTTGTATGAAGGCTGCCAAAGGGTGACGCTGGAACTGGCAAACGACGGGGGAGGGACATTGTGCTGCCGCATTGTGCCGGAAACAGGAGAACTGCCGGAGTGGCTGGAGATCAGGCAGGGAGAGTGGAGCGGCTTTTCGGATGGGATACAGTCCGGCGCCGGGGAGACGGGCCCCCATGATCCGTTTGCCGGGAATGGCGGAAGTGAGGGTTCAGCAGAATGGCTGTCGTCTGCCGGGAATGGCGGAAGTGAGGGTTCAGCAGAATCGCTGCCGTCTGCCGGGAATGGCGGAAGTGAGGGTTCAGCAGAATCGCTGCCATCTGCCGGGAATGGCAGGAGGACGGACCCGGAAGGGGAACCGTCCGGCCCAAGGCATGGGAATGCGCCGGAAATCAAGCTTATGGGAGGAACTGTTTGGGCCCAGCGGGAGGTAGAACTCTGCTGTCTGAGGCAGAAGCTGCCCAAGGGGATTTCGAGACACCGTCTCTTGGTGACGGACGGAGATACCGTTGTGGCGGTGGAGGTATCCGCACGGAAGATTGCCGCGGAAGAGCTTCCTGATATGACTTTTCTGCCCAAGGACGGCGTCGTGGTTATGGATGCCAGGCATTATGCATCGAAGAGCGATGTGGACGGGGCCGGTTTCCAAGTGCTTGAAAATTACGGCAAATACGGAAGCGGCGTGAAGGTATTCCCGGTTACGGTTTCTTTTGGGGAACCGGCAGCCATGCAGGGCAGCGCTGCTTCCGGGAAATTCCCCGGGCAGCAGGATTCGGTTTCTGCACAGATGGGACCGGGCCTCAGGGACCGTCCCTGGCTGACCTATCAATTTCTGGCGGAGCAGGCAGGGACCTATCGGGTAGAGCTTCTGGCGGCCCCTACCAATTCACCCGTGCAGGGGATGCCGGTGAGGCTTTTGGTGTCCCTGGAGGGCGCCGAGGCGAAGATGGCAGAGCTGGTGGGCAGAGACTTCCGGGCAGGTGACCACAGGGACGAAGCGTGGTGCAGGGGCGTGCTGGATCAGGTCAGGACAGCTTCCGTCCTGTTTGAGATGGAGGCAGGGGTGCAGCGGCTCGCCATTGGCCCCGTGGATGCAGGGACTGTACTGGAACGGATCCGGATATACCCGTCAGGGAGACAGCTTCCCGAAAGCTATCTGGGGCCGGAGGAATCCTACTGCTTCCGCAAAAATTGATATTTACATTAGCATCAATTGACAGGTAATTTATCCCGGGGTATGGTATAGTAAAGGCGAATAAAACAGTGGAATTTCAAACCCTGTCATAAGAAGCGCAGAGGATGTGCTTTCATGGCTCATACCGCTTTGGCGGTATGGCCGCCGGTTGGATAAAAAAGCGTATTCAATCGACGAATTTGGTGCGTGTCGCAACACGCGGATGGGTATAGATATGGATAGACAGACAGCCAGAGACAGAGCAAGGGAACTGGTGGGAAAGATGACGCTGGAGGAGAAGGCGGAGCAGCTGAAATATGGGGCGCCGGCCATTGAACGGCTGGGGGTTCCCGCCTACAATTGGTGGAACGAGGGGCTTCATGGCGTGGCCAGGGCAGGTGTGGCCACAATGTTTCCCCAGGCCATCGGCATGGCGGCAGCCTTCGACACGGAGCTAATGGGCCAGGTGGCCGATGTGATAGCCACAGAAGGCAGGGCAAAATACAATGCTTACAGCGGTGAAGGGGACAGGGACATCTACAAGGGACTGACCTTCTGGTCCCCTAATGTGAATATTTTCCGGGATCCCAGGTGGGGCAGAGGACACGAGACATACGGGGAAGACCCCTATCTCACGGGAGAGCTGGGAAAGGCTTTCGTGGAAGGATTGCAGGGTGACGGCGAGTATATGAAGGCTGCAGCCTGTGCAAAGCATTTTGCGGTGCATTCAGGCCCCGAGGCGCTCCGCCATGAGTTTAACGCCACCGCCACGAAAAAGGATATGTGGGAGACTTATCTTCCCGCTTTTGAAAAGCTGGTGAAGGAGGCCGGGGTGGAGGCCGTTATGGGCGCTTACAACAGAACCAACGGAGAACCCTGCTGCGGAAGCACTACTCTGATCCAGGATATCCTGAGGGGGCAGTGGGAGTTCGAGGGGCATTTTGTGTCGGATTGCTGGGCCATCCGCGATTTCCATACCAAGCATATGGTGACGGATACGGCGGAAGAGTCCGCAGCCATGGCGTTAAAGGCCGGCTGTGACGTCAACTGCGGCAATACATACCTGCATTTGATGAAGGCCTGCGAGCAGGGTTTGATTACGGAGGAGGATATTACCCAGGCGGCGGAGAGGCTGTTCACTACCCGGTTCCTGCTGGGGCTCTTTGACGAGAACGAGTATGACAAGATCGGTTACGAAGTGATAGAGTGCAAGGAACATTTACGGCTGGCAGACCGGGTGACGGCAGAGTCCGTGGTCCTTCTTAAAAATACCGGTATCCTGCCCCTTGACAAAAACGCAGTGAAGACCCTGGGTGTAATAGGCCCCAATGCTAACAGCCGGGCATCGCTGATCGGAAATTACCATGGGACCGCTTCCAGATATATTACCGTGCTGGAGGGCATTCAGGACGCCGCAGGGGAAGACACCAGGGTATTCTATTCCGAAGGATGCCATCTCTTTAAAGAGAAGGTGGAAAATTTGTCCGCAGGCCCTGACCGAATCAGCGAGGCAGTGGCAGTGGCGAAGCACAGTGATGTGGTAATCCTCTGTGTAGGACTGGATGAAGGCCTGGAGGGGGAAGAGGGCGACAGCGGCAACAGCTATGCGTCCGGCGATAAGGCTGACCTGCTTCTTCCCGAGCCTCAGAGAAGGCTGCTGGATGCAGTGGTGAAGGTAGGGAAACCGGTGATATTGATCAATATGACCGGAAGCGCCATGGATTTGAAGTATGCCCATGAGCATTGCGCGGCGGTGATCCAGGCGTGGTATCCCGGAGCCAGAGGGGGAAGAGTGATTGCGGATATCCTGTTTGGGGAGATCTCGCCTTCCGGTAAGCTGCCGGTTACTTTCTACCGTGATACGGAAGAGCTTCCGGATTTTGAGGACTATTCCATGAAAGGAAGGACTTACCGTTACTTTACGGGAACTCCGCTCTATCCTTTCGGATACGGTTTGACTTACGGGGATGTGACGCTGGAAAGTGTGGACTGTTGCGGAAAGGGCGTGGAGAACCAGGGCGCATCGGTGGAAATTCCTTCCGGAACTGCCCTTACCATTACCGCAAGGGCGGTAAATAAGGGTGCAAGGGCCGTGGAAGAGGTGGTACAGGTTTATGTCAGGGCGGAAGACACCGCCCATGCAACTCCTGCCCCCAGGCTTTGCGGTTTTGCCAGAGTTTCACTGGAACCGGGTGAGGCCAAAGAGGTACAGGTGCCCATTGACAGGGATGCCTTTACGGTGGTAAACGACGAAGGGGAACGTCTCGTGGACGGTACTCATTTCACGGTCAGCGCAGGCTTTGGCCAGCCGGATGCAAGGACCAGGGAGCTGACAGGGAAAGCGCCCGTCTCCTTCCAGGTAGTGCTGAGGTAGGCCGCTGCAAAAGAGCGGAATGTCCGGGGAATGGCAGCTTATTTAGTGCCATTCCCCGGTATTTTTAGTTTCAGCCGTTTTTTTGCTTATATTCCGTCCCCCACGCAACCATAGCGTCTAAAACAGGCTTTAGGCTATATCCCGTTTCGGTTAAAGTATATTCTACCCGCGGCGGCACTTCCGGATATACTTTCCGGGTAAGTAACCCGCTGTCTTCCATTGAGCGCAAGTTTGCCGTTAAAACTTTTTGAGATACATTCCCAATTGATTTTTTTATTTCTCCAAATCGCTTTGTCCCATTCAGTAAATTACTGATAATCAGCACTTTCCAACGGTCACTGATAAGCATTAG
>ERZ808040.1235-NODE-1235-length-17897-cov-6.544837_pt1 | contig 17897 bp, 17 predicted proteins | sample MGYA00380191_ERZ808040 | MGnify/ENA primary metagenome ERZ808040 (study PRJEB31490, sample SAMN06133395) | mouse gut metagenome | isolation source: J6 | host: mice | place: China: Chengdu | collected 2015-05 ...
CGTTTCTTTTAGTATATCACGAAACAACTTGGCAAACCAGCAATATTTAACTATTTATCAACGATACAGTACACTAGAAGAAGTATCAGACGAAAAGTTTGGTACTTTTTTGTGCCTGAAAGCATAACATATCAGCTTTACAGAAAACAGGAGGGAACAATGACAAACAAAAACAGAAAGAAAAAAAATGGAGGAACAGATGCCGGGGGAGGTGATGCTGAAAGGTTCTGGACATGATTGCCCTGTCTGTGATTCAGTTTTATACGGGCCATTACATTTGCGGCAATACTTACCGTAGCGTGTGGGCGCTCAGGGAATATCCGACTGCCACGGATGAACAGGCAATCCTGCGTCATTTGGTGGAAAAGGACGGTGTCACGTTGCGCATTTATACAAGATAGGTGACCCTCGAAGAGGAAAAAGATTATCAGTAATGCGGCAAATAAAAACCGCATGAAACAGGGAAATCTGTATCGCATTATCCAATTGACCAATTTCTTCCGTATCCAGCATATCCAAGAAATCGTCCGAACACAGCAGCTTATTGCTCTGTTAGCGGAACGAAAAAGCCGTTAACAGAGTATGATGAAAACCTGTTTGACCTGACCGTAAAGGAAATACGGATATTGGAAAAACACGACATCATGTTCTGCCTGCACAACGGCTTGAAACTGACAGAGAAGGAAGGAGGGGACAGGGATGCAGTGGCATATGCCGATCGGATATAAAGTCATAAACGGCAGGATAACCGTGTATGAGGAACACCGTAGAATTGTGGAAGAAATCTTCCGGGATTACGACAGCGGGATATCAACATTAAAGATTACTGAAGGGTTAAAGGCGAGGGGCGTATGCAATGCACATGACAGGGCGGCATGGACGCACGCTTCCATTGGCAGGATTTTAGAAAACCATAATTATCTCGGTACGGAATACTACCCGCAGATCGTAGACAGGGAATTGTTTAAGCGGGTGCAGGAGCGCAGGGAATAGGTGCATGCGGAAAAAGGCAGGGGATGCCACAGGCCGGGCAGGGATGAGAGAATCCTGTTCGGCGGTGTCATAACCTGCGGAGAATGCGGGGAACCCTACAGTCATATCCAGCCCCATAATAAAACGAGGAGCGGCGGGACGGCGAAGTGGAAATGCAAAAATTATATCTACCAGAACCGCCTTTCCTGCGCTGGAGGATTTATAACGGATGAACAGATAAAAGAAGTATGCGTCAGCGCCATCAACCAGATTATTCAGGACAGAAAGCGGATGCGGCCGCCGGCAGAAACAGAGGAGCAGGTCAGCGCGGAATGCAGAAGAGCGCAGCGCAGGCTGGAGGAGGCAAAAGCCAGACGGAAACAGGCCGGTACGGGGCCAAAACCGAACGGAGAGGACATAGCGCCGGAAAGCACAGGCACAGACCAGCTGGAACAGGATGCGGATCAGGCGGACATCATGGCGCTTATTTATGAACGGGTGCAGGAGCGGTACCGGACATTGGAAATAAGGGACGCAGATTTCCGTACAGAGGAAATGCTGGAACTGTTTTCAGGCAGGGAGGAACTGACAGGGTTTGACGGGGAGCTGTACAAAAAACTGGTAAAAAAGATAGTGATATATAAAGATAATACCGCAGAAAACGTGTTTCTGAATGGGAGCAGCATCAAAACAGGATACCGGTAAAACGGCACCCGGAAAGGAGGGAAAATGGCGGAAACAACAGAAAAGAAAAAAATATCCATGATACCTGCCAAGCCGCAGTATGACCGCAGCGTGAAGCTGGCGGATAAAAGAATGAAGGTAGCCGCCTACTGCCGCGTCAGCACAGAACTGGAGCAGCAGGAAAGCAGCTACGAGGCGCAGGTGGAGTATTACACCAATAAAATAGAAGAAAACCCGAACTGGAAAAATGCGGGTATCTACGCTGACGATGGAAAGAGCGCAACCAATACCAAGAAAAGGGACGATTTCAATGCCATGATAGGGGATGCGCTGGACGGGAAGATCGAGATGATCCTGACCAAATCCGTGAGCCGTTTCGCAAGGAACACAGTGGACGCGCTTATCACCATCCGGAAACTGAAAGAAAAGAACGTGGCGGTGGTGTTTGAAAAAGAAGGCGTCAACACCTTAGACGGTACGGGGGAAATCCTGCTGACCATCCTGAGCAGCCTTGCGCAGGAAGAAAGCCGCAACATCAGTGAGAATACAAGGTGGGGCGTGGTCAGAAGGTTTGAAAAAGGACAGGTCATCGTCAACCACAATAAATTTATGGGCTATACCAAAAATGAAAAGGGTGAGCTGGTCATCGTGCCGGAGGAGGCGGAAATCGTACGGACGGTGTTCCGGCTTTACCTCGAAGGGTACAGCGCTGCCAAGATCAGCGCGCATCTGCAGGAGAAGGGCATCCGGACGACGACCGGCAAGGAAAAATGGCATGCCACCGTAGTGATGAAGATGCTGCGTAATGAAAAGTATATGGGTGACGCCCTGCTGCAGAAAACTTATACCGTAGACTTTATGACCAAAAAGAAAGTCATCAACAACGGCATCGTCCCCCAATACTATGTGGAAGACGACCATGAGGCGATCATACCCAAAGAACTGTTTTTCCGGGTACATGAGGAGATCATGCGGCGGTCGGCCATGTGTAAATCCGCCGTCACAAGAAAGAAAGACCAGAAAAGCAAATATTCATCAGGATATGCCCTGACAGGCATCCTGCTCTGCGGGAAATGCGGGCAGGAATACCGCCGGGTAACATGGGCAAGAAACGGCAGAAAGAAGATCGTCTGGAGATGCTCGAACCGCCTGACAAACGGGGTAAAGAAATGCGGGGATTCCGAAACGCTGGAAGAGGGCGCATTAAATAGGGCGGTCATGGAGGCCATCCACCGCATCACAAGAAACGAGGGCGATTTTGTAGGCGCATTCCGGCAGAATGTTATCCGGGTGATCGGCAGTTACGGAAGGGAACAGCAACCCGACGAATACACCGGCAGGATAAAAGCCAAACAGGAAGAGATGGTTGCGCTGATCGCGGAGAACGCAAAGACAGGCGCCTATACGCAGGAATTTGATGAACGCTACCGCAGGATCGCGGAGGAGATCAATGCCCTGAAAGAAGAACAGGCGGAGGCAGGGAAAAAGAAAAAGCTGGCTGAAAACTATGAACAGCGGGTGAAGGACATGGATGCTTTCCTGAGCGGAAACAGCGGCCAGATACCGGAATTTGACAACGACCTTGTCAGACGGCTGGTTGCCAGCATCAAGGTAATCTCAGCGGACAGGATACAGATACAGTTCCAGTCCGGCATCGTCATGGAACAGGAGATCGGGAATGCGTAAAACAGGGCAGGGATGACAACAGAATAAAAGGTGTTGTTCCTGCCGATCTGCGGTAAGAATAAAATGCCCGTCGGGGATGGGTGTTTTATTGTTGGCGTAGGAAGAGGGATAATGGAGTGGTGAGGTGGATATAAAGGAATTTATTAAAAATTAGTTGTTAGGTTGAATTTATCCTAACGAACAGTATATAATATAATTAAAAAAGGAAAGGAAACGTAATTTATGAATGTTAATTTAAAAAATCTTGTATCTATATCAGAGGCAAATCAGAATTTCTCAAAAGTTGCAAGAATGGTTGATGAAAACGGTGCAGCTGTAATATTAAAGAATAATGCGCCACGGTATGTATTGATTGATTATGGTAAACTACAGGCAGATGTGGAAGCGGATAATGAAACACTGGAGGATGTGGCAACTCGATTATTACAGAAGCATAGGAAAGCATTTGAGGAATTGGCAAAATGATTTTATTAAACAAAGAACAGATAAAGCATCTCCATAGTAAGTTGATACAGGAAACTGGTGGTATTGATGGAATACGGGATGAAGGTTTATTGAATTCTGCATTATCTGTACCCTTTCAATCCTTTGGTGGAGAGGAATTGTACCCAACTATTCCACGAAAGGCGGCCAGATTATGTTATGGATTAATTAAAAATCATGTTTTTCTCGATGGAAATAAGAGAATTGGGATTTACGCAATGCTGATATTTTTAGAACTGAATGGAATGGAGATAGAATGCAGTGATGAAGAGATGGTTACTTTAGGACTAGGAATTGCTGCAGGCCAATATAAGGATGATGATATTGTGCTTTGGATTGTAGAACATAACAAGTGATAAACAAGGTATGTTAAAAAATATCGTGAGTTTTGGAGAAATATATGGGTTATATGGACGAACTGTGGCCAATTGAAGGTCATAGTTTTTATGACATAAATGATACTAACTTTCAGGTGCATATTAAGTGGAGTAAAAATATAAAGAAAGATTACCAAAAACTTTCGGAAGAGTTTTTTGAATGTGGTTACAAAATATGTGAAAAAATAGTGGATTGCGGACATGACAATATAAAGTCAGATATGTGGTTTTTTCCAAGTATGTATTTGTTTAGACAAGGTATGGAGTTAGGAATTAAAGCACTTATATGCGGTGCAATTACTAATAAAGGTAAGATACAACAGGTATTTCTTTCATGTAAGCATGATTTGTATAAGTTGTTTGAGGCGTATGAAGCGGAGGCATTTTTAGCGATTACAGGAGAAGAATACAATTGGCTGAAAAAATATCTGGAATCATTAGAAATGGTAGATGCGAAATCTGATCTTTTCAGATTTCCATTAGAAGATGAGTTTTTATCGACTTATAGGAATGAGTTTTTAGATATTGTTGATATGGCTAATAGTATGCTTCAGGCATATGGATTAATACAAAAATGCTTGGTAATACCGGAAGGCGATAAAATAAATCGATTTGACCGATTGCGTTCAGATGAGTTTTTACAATTTGCTAATCATGGAATTGGAAATTGCTATTTATGGGAGTCTATTACTGGTGATGGATTTCATAAGCTGGTTTTAGGATATGGTCAGACAGCAGAATTTCTTTTTATGGAATGTACTGGAATATCAAAAGATGAAAAGATTTTCCCCATTCTTTTTTTATTGAGAAATCTTATAGAATTGGGACTGAAGAGAATGTTTTATAAAACAATAGAACATGAGGTTCCAAAGGATATTTTTATGAGTAAGAGGCGGAGTCATTAATTATATAAAGAGTTGTGGAAAAATGCTCGTCCAATGATTGAATATTACGCTGGTGCACAGGGACAGAATGTACAAATAATAGATATTGTTGAAAAACAAATTCAGGAATTAAGCAGCATCGATAAAAATGGTGATATTTTTAGATATCCTACTTCATATAGTTTGGAATATCGCTTTGATAATATTTTTTTAGATTTGAAAAATGTCTATGAATTTATGCAGGCAATATTCAATTTTTGTGATGGATGTGATTGTGAATTCGAGGCTGTTGCAGATTGGGAAGCTGATATGAGAAATGAAATGGCACAATATAACGATTGGTATTGAGTAGATAATTTGGCAAAATATACTTGATATGGAGAAAGAAGACAAAATGTGATACAATAGAACGACAAAAGCAAAAAGGAGATATTTGGCTATGCAGATAAAACGGTTTGATATTCAAAATTTTAGGAAGTTAAAAAACTGCAAAATTGAATTGAGTAATGAAACTACAGTATTTGTTGGCGCCAATAATAGTGGAAAGACTTCTGCAATGGATGCTTTAGCAAAATTTTTATCTACTAGAAAATTTGTTTTTAATGATATTACATTGTCAAATAGAAAAAAGCTGAATGATATGGGAAAAGCATGGATTATGGGAGAAGAATTTGACCCAGAAAAGTGCAGGAAAGAAATGGAACAGATAATGCCAGTATTGGATGTATGGATTAATGTTGCAGATAATGAGTTACAATATGTATCTAATATAATACCAACTTTAGATTGGGATGGAGGATTTTTGGGTGTTAGATTTATTTATGTACCTAGAGATATAGTGAAGTTAAGAAGTATTTTTAAAGATTCATTTGATGCGGCGGTAAAAACTTGTTCAAGTTCTCCAAAAGTCAAGCTGTCGCTTTGGCCACAGAATTTGTGCGATTATTTAGGCAAGGGAGATCTGTTCCATACTCTATTTGAAATCAAAGCGTATGTTCTTGATCCAAGTAAAATGGAAGATGATGATTTGCAGCCTACAGATTATTTGATGGAATGTGTAACATCCAACCCGTTAGCAGGACTTGTTAAAATTGATATTATAAGTGCGCAAAGGGGATTTTCTGATACCAGTGATGAAAATACAGCGGAAACAAATTATCATGCGCAAAATCTTTCAATTCAATTAAAAAATTATTATGATAAACATTTAGATCCAGAGAATGAGCCATCACCTGAAGATTTGCGAACACTTCAGGCAATGGAAAAAGCAAAAAAGGCTTTTAATGAAACTCTTTCAGATAAATTCGCTAATGCAATATTAGAATTAGAAAAATTGGGCTATCCGGGAATTAATGATCCTAGAATAACAATAGAGTCTAAAATGAGTGCATCTGACACATTAAGGCATGATGCCGCAGTACAATATGCGCTCACATCAAATCCAAAAGAAGATTTAAAACTGCCAGAAAAATATAATGGGTTAGGTTACCAAAATTTGATTTCTATGGTTTTCCTTTTAATGCGGTTTAGAGATGACTGGATGAGAACGGGTAAGGCAAATAGAGAATTGCTGGAAAGTAGAATTGAGCCGTTGCACTTAGTTTTACTGGAGGAACCGGAAGCGCATTTGCATGTCCAAGTACAGCAGGTATTTATTAAGAAAGCATATGATGTTCTTACGAATAACCAGTTTTTGAAAGAACATAGTAATTTCCAGACACAGCTTGTTATAAGTTCACACTCAAGTCATATAGCTAGAGAAATGGAGTTTAAAGATTTAAGATACTTCAAGAGACTTCCTGCTACAAAAGACTGTGTAGTTCCTGTAAGTAAGGTTATTAATCTATCGGGAGTTTTTGGAGAAGATAATGAAACAACGCGATTTATTACACGTTATTTAAGGACCACACATTGTGATTTGTTTTTTGCCGATGCAGCTATATTAGTAGAGGGTTCTGCAGAATATATGCTGTTACCGCATTTTATTAGGAATAGATATAAGGAATTGAATCAACGGTATATCACATTGTTAGAAATTAACGGAAGGCATTCGCAACGCTTAAAGCCTCTAATTGAGAAGATGTGTTTGCCTACTTTGATTATAACCGATATTGATTCTGGAAGTCCTGCAGGACATCATAGCCATATATTACCAGAAAGAAACGAAGGTATTATCAGTACAAATTACGCAATTACACAATGGCTGTTAAAAGAAAAGTCTCTGGACAAGCTGCTGGATTTGTCTTCAGAGAAAAAGGAAAAATATTTTAAGACCCCATATAAATTTGAAATGAGAATAGCATATCAAATGCCAGTTATGATTGAATATGCCGGAGAGACTCATGAAGCAATACCAAGTACGTTTGAAGACAGTTTAGTTTATACAAATTTTAGTCTATTCTCGTCAAAAACAGGGGAAGGACTAATGAAAAACATTTATGATGCATGTAATGAAGGTCTCGATTTTACATCTTTTCACGAAAAAATCTATAATTTGTTTCGTGGCAAAGATGTACCAAAGGCGGGGTTTGCGTTGGATTTGATTTATTCAGTTGATCCGCAAGAACTGCAGGTTCCAAATTACATCAATGAAGGATTACTCTGGTTACAGGATTTATTGGATAAACATGAATGAGGGTAAAAGTGAATGAGTGTCAAAGAAGTTGTTATGGATGATAATCATAAAGATGATCATGTAGAGGATGAAATACAAGCCTGTTTTGACAGAAAATCTCCCAAGAGCTTTTTTACATATGCGGGAGCTGGTTCGGGTAAAACGTACAGCCTTGTAAATACTTTGAATTTCATTAAAGAACAATTTGGAATTGGATTAAATGTATGTTCTCGACAGGTTGCCGTCATTACCTATACAAATGCTGCCTGTAATGAGATTTTGAGTCGTATTGAGTACAGTCCTATTTTCTTTGTTTCTACTATCCATAGTTTCTTGTGGGAAATTATCTGCCCATATCAAAGGGACATCAAGGCATGGGTAAAAAGCAATATTCAGAGGAAATTGGAGGAAACAGAAAAAGACGAAGCGAAAGGTCGTAAAGGAACAAAGGCATCACAAGACCGGCTGGCGAAAATTGAGAACTATAAAAAAAGGTTAGAAAAGTTGGACTCTGTTCGTAGATTTTCATATAACCCTAATGGAGAAAATGTAGGGTATGATTCGCTCGATCATGTGGATGTCATAAAAATGGGTTCAGAGTTTATTAAAAGTAAAGTGATTATGCAGCAAGTTTTAATATGCAGATTTCCGATCCTGCTAATTGATGAAAGCCAAGATACCAAGAAGGAGCTGGTTGATGCATTACTGGATGTTTATGCGGATAATGCGGATAAAATGATAATAGGAATGTTTGGAGATACAATGCAAAAGATATATCTTGATGGGAAAGAAGATTTAGCGAAAAGCATTCCTGACAGTTGGGTTAAACCGATTAAGGTAATGAATCATAGAAGCGCGAAAAGAATAGTACAATTGGCAAATTCAATACGTCTTTGTGTAGATGATAAGATGCAGGACCCTCGGACGGATGCAGCAGAGGGAACTGTGCATTTATTTATAACCGATTCATTAGAAGATAAGCAGCAAACAGAGGTAAAGGTTGCACAAAGAATGTCACAATTGACATTAGATAAAGAATGGGAGAAGGAGCGTTCGTATCAGAGCTTGATTCTTGAACATCATATGGCGGCGAGCAGACTTGGTTTCAGGAATTTGTTTGCGCCATTATACAAAAATAAGAAACTGGCACAAAGTGTTTTGGATGGAAGCCTACCAGAAGCAAAAATATTCTCGCAAGTTATTTTTCCGTTAATTGACGCTAATATGGCGGGAAATAAATTTGAGGTTGCAAAAATTATAAAACAATATTCACCATTAATCAGTAAAGATAGTTTGCAGAAGTTGGATATGAATCAGCGGCAATGCCTACAGAATGCAAATAAGGCTAAAGAATCGCTATGCAAGTTGTTTAATAAGGATGCAGAACCTTCTTGTATAGATGTATTAAAGGAAGTTAGCAACACGGGTTTATTGAACCTTTCTGAGAGAATGTTACGATTAGTGTCAAATTCTGAAGATGAACAAGATGTTCAGGTTATTGCATTAGAACAAGCATTATCTGTGCCAGTAAGTGAAATGAGGAGTTATTGTCTATATACAGAAGGGCAATCTTCATTTTCAACTCATCAAGGTGTTAAGGGATTGGAGTATCCGCGGGTTATGGTAATTATGGATGATACAGAGGCGGAGGGGTTTTTGTTTAGTTATGAGAAATTGTTTGGTGCAAAGGAGTTAAGTGACACTGATTTGGAAAATGAGCGGCAGGGTAAAGATAGCAGTATTTCAAGAACACGAAGGCTGTTTTATGTTGCTTGTACGAGAGCAAAAGAAAGTCTGGCAATAGTGGCATATACGCAAGATAAAGAATCTGCAAAACAAACAGTGATTCAAAATAAATGGTTTACTGAGTCAGAGGTGGAATTTATATAGTGACATAATGAGAGATGAGTTTGTTGATGATTTGTAATATGGACAAAATCAAGCCTCCAAGTCAAACAAGATTTGGGGGCTTTCTTCTGCCCATTTCATTTTCGGAAAACCTATCCGAAAACAGTAAACTATGGTAAAATTGCAGTTAACAGCAAATGCCATAGCAAAGAGCAGATCACAAATCAAGCCAAAGCCGGTCAAGGCTTGTCTAACAATACAATTCTTATCTTTTCTATGGCAGATGCATCAGGATGCAGTAGCCATATTACTGGTTTTAGGCGAAGCCGGAGCATCATCAAAATCCAAGACTTAACGAATAAGTCACAGGAAGGTGCATCTTTATTGCACACTCGTGGCATACAGAATGTGTGGTGTGGATACAAAGGAAAGATATCTAGAAATCCTTTGTTTTAGGCAGTTTTATAGGCATTTTGTGTTTGTGGAGGATAAAGAGGGGAATAGGAATAAGAGGATTGAGAAGTATTTTGAGATTTCGGCGGTGGTTGATGTGGGGTGTGGGGATACAAAAAATAGTTATTTTTGAAAGTAGTTATATATTTTGATATTTTGGTGAAATATGTATTTTATGAAATTCTGGGACAAATTTTAGAGCCTGATGAAAATATTATTTAATTTATAATAGAAAATTGTGAAAATGAGGTTTATGGAAAATATTTATTGAGTAATGTTATCTACTCTAAAAAGCCGTATGTTTCTATTTTGAGGAATCATGGTATATTAGATAGATGGTATCAGGACATAGATAGAAAGGAAAATGTTTTTGACTTGTTGCAAAGCTTAAGTTCAGATTTGTCTATGGAAGATATAATGTTTATTAAAAAGTATATTTTGAAAAGTGAGGAGAATGATAAAAAATTTATTAGATGTTTTTGGCGCGGTATTACAGAAGAAAGTGAAGAAATGTTTGAGTTGAGGATGTTGTTATACGAGCATTATCCTGATTTGGCTCAAGAACTTTTTATAGATGTAAAATCTGTGGTGGAGCAATGTGAGATGCTCAGGATGGGTGAAATCGCCTGTTTCTGGAAAAAATATTGGAAAAAAGCAGTGGCTTCAAATAATAACCAATAACAAATTAAGAAATAGGGATTGTTTTAAAAGTATTCCGGTAAAGGGGGGATTTATAGAGAGTTCTCTTGAAATGTATGTAGATGATTTTCGCTTAGCAGTAAAACAGGATCCACAAGCAATGATAGATCTTGTTTTAGAGCATGAAGATAAAGTATTGCCTGCTTTTATAGATTCACTGTTTTCAGGTGTAGAGTTGTCTAAGAATTTGAAAGCGGTTGGGCTTAACACGATAGAAAAAATGTTTCACACATTTCCATGTGACCTGAAGACTAATAGAGCATATTATTTTTGCGGTATTATTGAGAATATGAATTCTTCTATATGGTCTATGGAAGTGATGGATCAGTTGAAACATATCGCATTGAAACATGAAAATCCTGCGTTAGATAAGCCAAATTTAACAAGCCCGGAAGATGAGGAAATGAAAAGCTGTCAAATGTTGAGCAGTAATGCCTTAAATTGTGTAAGGGGACAAGCAGCAAGAGCAATAGGGAATTTATTATGGGAAGATAAGAATTTATTTGCGGAGTTTAAAGAAGTTATTGAAAAGCTGGTAGTTGACGAAAATCCTGCAGTACGTTTTGCTACATTATATGTTTTATGGCCTTCTTATAATATTGAACGGGAATGGGCAGAGGGAAAAATTATAAAAATTTATGAATCTGATGTACGGACTGCAAGTTTTCATGATTCTAAAAATATGTTTTTTCGTCTATACCCAAAATATAAAGAGCGAGTTTTAAAAATCATTGAAAAATGTTTCAATGATTCTGACAGAGAGCTTATAGAGGTAGGCGGACATGCTGTATGTGAATTTTATATACAGCATGGAAAGTTTGACAACATCATGTTTCATGTTGAAACATTAACTGAAGAACAAACAAAAGCTATATTGTAGATGGCTATTAAATATTTAGATATTGGTGATTATAGGGAATTTGCAAAGGATATTATTCTCAAGTTTGTAAATAGTAATTTGGATTTAGAGTTTTCATTAATCCGCATTCTTAGTAAAGAGTATATTAAGCTGGAAGATGATAAAAAGTTCTTACAGGCAATTGTGGATTCAAAGACAAGTAAAAAAATAGTTTGGTCATTTACTCATTATTTAGAAGAAAACGCATTGTCTATTGTTGATTATGCAGATATTATTATAAAATTATGTGAGAATATTTTGTGGATGGAAACAGAAGAATTAAGAAACCAATGGGGGATAGAGGATGAAATTTCAAAGTTAATTATTTCTTTGTATGATGAAACTGCTTACTCTGAAAAAAGCGCTGATAAGCAAACTGCGGAAAAATGTCTGGAGTTATGGGATATTATGTTTGAAAAACAATTGGGTTCCGTAAGAGAGATTAGCAGAAAATTAATGGAAAGATAATTGCTTAAGAGTGGTAACGGCTGTATAAATATTTAAAGGAGTAGTATATGGAGAATAACAGAAAAGAAGTTCAGAGTGAAATTATCATATATCAGACAGAAGATGGAAATACAAAAATAGACGTTAAGTTTCAAGATGAAACGGTTTGGCTTACGCAGGCGCAATTATGTGAGTTATATCAAACCAGTAAATCTAATATCAGCGAACATATTAAGCATATTTTTGAAGAAGGGGAATTGGATGAGATTTCAGTTGTTCGGAAATTCCGAACAACTGGCGCAGATGGCAAGAATTATAATATTACCCATTATAATCTTGATATGATAATCTCTCTTGGATATCGTGTGAAATCTTTCATTGCTACGCAATTCCGGCGTTGGGCAACAGAACGTCTAAAAGAATATATGATAAAAGGCTTTACTATGGATGATGAGCGATTAAAGAACCTGGGAGGTGGAAATTACTGGAAAGAACTATTAGACCGTATTCGGGATATTCGCTCGTCGGAAAAAGTGATGTATCGGCAGGTACTTGACCTTTATGCTACAAGTGTGGATTACAATCCCAAAAGCAATGAATCTATTGCGTTTTTTAAAATGGTTCAAAATAAGCTGCATTATGCAGCGCATGGGCACACGGCGGCAGAAGTAATATATGAACGAGCAAATGCAGAACAGCCATTTATGGGACTAAAAAGTTTTTCCGGCGATTTTCCAACATTAAATGATATTGGTATTGCAAAGAATTATTTAAGTGAGGAAGAATTGAAAATTTTAAACAATATTGTATCAGGATATTTTGATTTTGCAGAAATTCAGGCTATGCGACATCATCCCATGTATATGTCCGATTATGTAGAGCATCTTGATAATGTATTGAAAACGACTGGAGAAAAACTATTACAGGGAGCAGGGACAGTTAGCCATGCGCAGGCAATTGAAAAAGCAACAGAAGAATATAAAAAATATCAGGTTCAGAACTTATCACCAGTTGAAGAAGAATATTTAGAAAGTATTAAAAATATACATAGTACGGCAAAGAAAAATGCGAAAAAGTGATAATATAGAATTGTATTTCTATACGAGTGACAAGGCTGAAAAATTGTGTTTACATAGTAGTTCCGACACATGTTGAGTGCGTAATAATGATGGAGTATAATCCTAACAGGGTTGGGAATGGAAAAGAGAAGAATTAGGCGGTCTAAACCACAAGATGTTGTGGTGAATTAAATGAAGGGTTGGTAAGGTTTGACATTGTTTTTATGTTCGGATGAAAGACGGGTTGTCACAGATCATTGTTAATGTGGAGGCACAGAAAGATGATCCAAAAGGTTATCAGATATTGAACCGGGCAATCTTTTATGTGAGCCGATTAATTTCCTCACAGAAAGAAAGGGATTTTGAGGCTTGCAGATGATCTCATAAAACTTGCCAATGAGTACCGTTTTGAAATTGTCGATAAGGTCAGCAAAGACTACAATGCATCATGCAATGCGGAAGCTGAAATGAATGCCCTTCTTTATCGCGAACAGGATATTAAAGAATATTTGCGTGCGGTAGAGGGACGTATCAACATGAACCATAAATTGTCAACAACTATTTATCATTCCTGGTATGTATGTGCCCTGTTTTTTTATGGACATGGAAATTATGATGAAGCAAAGCACTATATGCGTAAGTTTTACAAAGATTTCTATTTTCAAGGGGATGTTGTAGATACACGGCAGGAAATCAGGGGAAAACTATTGGAAGCCAGAATATTGCTAAAATGTGAACCGGACAATAAACCTGCGCAGGCGGTATTGGATGAAGCGGTTGCAATAATTAAAAAAGCATATTCAGAAGACAGTTACTGGCTTGTTGAACCTTATACTTTATACGGAAGTATCAATAGCCGTTATAGTGATGTGCTGAATGGATTAAAGGAAAAATATGTTAAAAAGAGAGAAACCGCTAATGCGTTTCTGGAACGATTCGTTAATGAGATTAGAATTTTAAAGCCAGAGCTTGAATGAAAATGGTACGCAGTGTATAACACAAGCAGAGGTGGCTGAAATAATAGAGATATCTAAGAGAGCCATTCAAAAAATATAAAAGAGCTGGTAGTACAAGCTGTATTAGAATATATGGTAAATCAAAGTTCTCGGATATCGTGTGATATCTTTTATTGCCGCACAATTTCGACGTTGGGCCACCGAGCGTTTGAAAGAATATATGATAAAAGGCTTTACTTTCAGAAGAATAGATTCCAGATACAAAGGATAATGTATTAAAAATATTACTATGAAATTGGAGTAGGCATAGAGGAAGGTGGAAAACTATTCTTTAGCTAAAAATGTTTATGGACTATAAATAATGGAGATTATATCTATGAAATTTAACAGTGAGAACTTTAAATACTACGCAATACTTTCTAAAGAAATTCCTGATTTTTTATTGGAATATCTGGATATTCCTGAATTAAAAAGAATTGGTATGGTTGGTATGAACTGTGGAACAGATTATACAAAGTTGTTTCAAAACAGATGCTTTTATAGCAGATTAGATCACAGTATCGGTGTTGCTCTGATTATTTGGAAATTTACATATGATAAAAGTCAGACGATTGCGGGACTTCTGCATGATATAGCAACGCCAAGCTTCAGTCATTGCATTGACTATATGCATAAGGATTATATTAAACAGGAATCTACAGAAGCAAAAACAAAAGAGATTATCTGTTCTTCGCAGCAGTTAATACGCCAACTGCACAAGGATCATATTGCTGTTGAGAATGTGGTTGATTATAAGAAGTATTCGATTGCAGACAATCCTTCGCCACAACTTTCTGCTGACCGTTTAGAGTATACGCTGTCAAGTGGGATGATTTTTTCACATGCATGGGAGATCAAAGAAGTTAACAGAATCTATTCGGACATAGATGTTTTTGTGAATGAGGATGGAAAACAAGAACTGGGATTCAGAACCCTGGAGATTGCAGAGGAGTTTGTGCAGGGGGCTTCCAGAATGTGGTATATGTTTCAGGAAAACAGGGACAAATTATCAATGCAATTTTGGGCGGACATAATTTGTACCCTTATTAATAATCATATTATTACTGAAGAGTCATTATACAGATTATCAGAAGATGAGATTGTGAAAGTGATTCAGAACTGTGGCATTGATGAGATTAAGGAGGTTTTTGCTAAATTTCAGGAAGCTGTGTACATATGTGAAGGGGATGAAAAGCCAGATAAGGCATATGTGGTAAACATATGTACCAAAAAAAGATATATTAATCCTTTGGTATGCGGAAAAAGAGCTACAGAGCTATCGGAAGTAATCCGTGGGATTTTAGATGAATTTAATCTTTATCGTGTTCCCCAATATTGTTGGTTTGGCTTTGACATGCCAAAGAACTTGTTTATTTGACTTTAACATACAGATTTGTGCATAAAAAGGATGTGGCGTGATGGCAAGGAAATTTGTTAAAAGAAATTAAACATTTATCAAATTCTTCCGTTAATAAAAGTTCATGAAACTTGCCTGTATACATTCCGCATTGAAGAACAGGGGTTTTCCTTTATTTTTTTGATATACTTTGTCTTATAATTATATGTAAAGGCAGAGAACACTGTCGATAGGATGTTTAAATCTTAGCACAAAGAACGGATGTAACAAAGGATATTTGTAAATTAAATATTTTCAGTGATTTTTGATATAAATATAATAAACCGCAATGTTTCAAAAACAGAGAAAATATTCCTCTCTTATGGATATGATTTCAAAGCATGGAAAAAGTTTATACGAATGCATGAAATAAAGAAGTTGTTTGATGAACTTGCTCAAAAAGATAGATGTAGTTTAATTATGGGAGATATTTTGTTTGCATAATAGATTTTATGAAGGCAGTTTGTATGTGGAAAAAGGAGCAGGATTATGAGTAATATATTATTGCTGGAAGATGATTTAAGCCTGATTAACGGACTTTCCTTTGCACTCCGCAAACAAGGCTATGAATTGGAAGTGGCAAGGACTATAAAAGAAGTGGATACTGTTTGGGCAGAGGGAAAGTTTGACCTGTTAATCTTAGATGTTTCACTTCCTGACGGTTCCGGGTTTGAAATATGCGAAAAAGTCCGCCGGACTTCAAAAGTACCTATTATTTTTTTGACAGCATCAGATGAGGAAGTCAATATTATTATGGGGCTGGATATGGGCGGCGATGACTATATTACAAAGCCTTTTAAATTGGGAGTGCTGTTATCCAGGATCAATGCATTGTTAAGACGTGCAGGTGATTTTGGGCAGGCAGACACAGAGATTTATTCTAATGGTTTAAAGGCGCTTTTGACCCAGGGAAAGGTTTATAAAAATGGAGAGCTTTTGGATTTGACGGCAGGAGAGTATAAGCTGCTGTGTCTGTTTATGCAAAATCCGGGTACGGTGCTTTCTAAAGAGCAGATTTTAGAAAACCTGTGGGATAATGAAGGAAATTATATAGATAACAATACGTTAAATGTCTATATCCGCAGGCTGCGGACAAAAGTTGAGGACAATCCCAGCGATCCGCAAATGATTTTGACTGTAAGGCGTATGGGATATAAATGGAATATTATCTGATGGGGTATTTTTATGAGAATATTTACAAACAAAAGTATTAAGATACTGTTTATCGGAATGTCCCTGTTTTTAGTTTGCAATGCGATTCTGTCACAGGTTATATTGTGGGGATTTCACGGAAATCGCCCGCTGGCACTCTTTATTCTGTCTTTGTTTATGGGATGTGGGATTCTGCTTCTCTGCTTCTGCTACTTTCATAAGCAGCATAAAATCATGGAAACAGCAGTGGCAGAAATAGATGATTACCTTATAGGAGATACGGATGCCCGTATTGAATGTAATGATGAGGGCGAAATGTACAAGCTTTTCCATTCGGTTAATACGTTGGTGTCGATATTGAACGCACATATAGAGAACGAGTTTCGGACAAAGGAATTTCTGAAGGATACGATATCGGATATTTCCCACCAGTTGAAAACACCGCTTGCCGCTCTTAATATTTATAATGGTATTTTACAGAGTGAAACAGAAAATCTTCCGGATTTAAAGGAATTTATCATTTTGTCAGAGCAGGAACTTGACCGCATCGGAGTATTGGTACAAAATCTGCTGAAAATTACCAGATTAGATGCCGGAACGATTATTATTGAGAAAAATTTTGAGAATGTGTCTGACATGATGCACGATATTGAACAGCATTTTGCATATCGGGCAAAACAGGAGCAGAAAGAACTTATCCTTTCCGGAGATGATGATATTACACTTTTTTGTGACCGTGAATGGATGATGGAAGCGGTTAGCAACCTTGTAAAAAATGCTTTTGACCATACGGACGCAGGAATGCGAATCTGTGTTGAATGGAAACAGGTCTCGGATATGTTACAGATTGTAGTGGAAGATAATGGGTGTGGCATACGTTCCGAGGATGTCTATCATATTTTTAAGCGTTTTTACCGCAGCCGCTTTTCTAAAGATACACAGGGGATCGGACTTGGATTGCCCCTGTCAAAGGCAATTGTTGAACTGCATGGCGGCAATATTAAAGTGGAAAGTGTTTGGGGAAAAGGGAGTGTTTTTATTATAAATATTTTAGGAATTACAAAAGTGTAAGAAATTTGTTTGTTTTGGAGGAGAACATTACAGAATTGTCGGTTTAGAGAAATATCAGAGTAAGGATTGGGTGTTATACTTCTTTGCAGAGAGGAGGAATAACAGTAAGCGTCAAATCGCTCGCCCTCAGTTAAAATGAAGCGTCGCTTAGTTGCGACGCTTGCTGTAGCAATCAACAGG